>ERZ827471.84-NODE-84-length-108673-cov-4.438362_pt1 | contig 108673 bp, 123 predicted proteins | sample MGYA00519772_ERZ827471 | MGnify/ENA primary metagenome ERZ827471 (study PRJEB31778, sample SAMEA3449315) | human gut metagenome | biome: human gut; feature: human-associated habitat; material: faeces | place: United Kingdom | collected 2010/2012 ...
CGGTCCGTCCGGCGCGGGTCAGCGCTTCTTGCACAAGCTTATAATTCCGCGGGGCGTTGAATTGCATCAACGCTCGCTGCAGCTGCTTTTCATGCGGATCCCGGGCGACGTAGACCGGTTTCATCGTCATCGGATCCAGTCCCGTCCAGTACATCGTCGTGGAAATCGTCGCCGGGGTCGGATAGAAATCCTGCACCTGCTGCGGAATGTGATTGATCGACTTGAGATAACAGGCCAGCTCGATCGCGTCGTTCAGATCGCAGCCGGGATGCGAGCTCATCAGATATGGAACGAGGAATTGATTCATTCCATATTCCTTGTTCAGCGCCAGATACTTCTCTCTGAATTTTTCATACAGGGCGTGATTGCATTTGCCCATCGTATCCAGCACCTTGTCGCTGACATGTTCCGGCGCTACCTTCAGCTGTCCGCTGACATGGTACTCACACAGTTCGCGGAAAAAGGTATCGTCTTGATCGTACATCAGATAATCGTACCGCACGCCTGAGCGCACAAACACCTTTTTCACGCCCGGCAATACCCGCAGATCGCGCAGGATGCTGAGATAATCGCGATGAGAAACCTCAAGATTTTTACATGGCTTGGGATGCAGACATTCCTTGCCCGGACAGGTTCCGCGCTTCAGCTGATCCTGACAGGAAGGATGATAGAAATTCGCGGTCGGACCGCCTACGTCGTGGATATAGCCCTTGAAATCAGGGTCGTCGAAGAACAGCTTCGCCTCTTCGACAAGCGACTCCTTGCTCCTCGACTGCACAATACGCCCCTGATGAAACGTCAGCGCGCAAAAAGAGCACTCGCCGAAGCAGCCGCGATTGCTCGACAAGCTGAACTTGACCTCGGTGATGGCGGGAACACCCCCCGCCGATTCGTACGAAGGATGGTACGTGCGCATATACGGCAATCGGTACACCGCATCGAGTTCGGAGCGAGACAGGGGCTTCGAGGGCGGGTTTTGCACCACATACACCTGATGGGGGTATTCCTCCACCAGACGCTTCCCGGTGAACGGATCGGAGTTGAGGTATTGCGTGTTGAAACTGCGCGCGTACGCAAGCTTGTCGTCAAGCATCTCTTCGAAGGGGGGAAGGACGATGGCGTCGTAGACGTGCTCGAGCGAACGGGTCTTGTACACCGTACCCTCGATGAACGTGATGTCCTCGATGGAAAGGCCGCTTTGCAACGCATCGGCAATCTCTACGATGGAGCGCTCCCCCATGCCGTACGAGACGATATCGGCACCGGAATCAAGAAGAATCGAGCGCTTCAGCTTGTCGGACCAGTAGTCATAATGCGCGAGCCTGCGCAGGCTCGCTTCAATGCCGCCCAGGATGATGGGGGTCTTCTTGTAGACGCGGCGGATGAGGTTTCCGTATACGGCGGCGGCGTGGTTGGGGCGAAGCCCCGCCTGCCCTCCGGGCGAGTAGGCGTCGTTTCGTCGCGGTTTTTTCGACGAGGTATAGTGATTGACCATAGAGTCCATATTGCCGGCCGACACCAAAAATCCAAGGCGCGGCTCCCCAAACACCGCAATGCTTTGCGGATCCGTCCAATCGGGCTGTGCGATAACGCCTACGCGATACCCGTTCGCCTCGAGCACACGCGTGATGATGGCGGCGCCGAACGACGGGTGGTCAACATAGGCGTCCCCCGAAACGTACACGAAGTCGACCTCGTCCCAGCCGCGCCTGCGCGCCTCGTCCATCGTAATCGGCAAGAAGCCCTGCGTCATCGTTCATCCCTTCGTCGTCGTACTGCGCTCTTCCGCATGTGCGGAAGATGCCATCCTGCTCGCGCAGGCTCAACCATAAGCGTTATGCAATGCCGACAATGCTTCGTATCACGTCGCCGGCGATCATCTGACCCATGATGGGAGGCATGAAAGAAAGCGTGCCGAGCTCCGTCCTTTCACGGCGCATCGACCCTTCAGCCGCAGCAACGGCGACGGGCTGCTCGGACGAGTACAGCACACGCATCGCGCCTATGCCCTGTTTTCGCGCAAGCTTGCGGACGGAACGGCACAGCGGGCACGATTGCGTCTGATAAATATCCGCAAACGACAGCATTTCGGGATGACATTTGTTCGCCGCCCCCATACTGCCGACGAAAGCGATGCCGTGTTCTTCGGCGTACGATGCCAGTGCAAGCTTCGTCGTGACCGTGTCAACGGCATCAACGATGAAGTCGACGGGGTCCGTGAGAAAATCTCCCACGTTGTCCGTGGTGACGAAGGCGTCATGGGCAACAATGCGCACCCCGGGAGCGATATCCCTCACCATGGAAGCCATCACGTCGACCTTCCTTTTCCCGATCGTGCTGTAGAAGGCTATGGCCTGCCTGTTGATGTTGCTCTCCTCCACCGCATCGCGATCGACGAGCACGAGCGTTCCCACGCCCGCACGCGCCAAGGCCTCTACGCAGCTTGAGCCCACGCCTCCAAGACCGAAAACAGCGACGCGCGCCTCGGAGAGACGGCGCAGGCCATCCTCGCCGATCATCCTCGCCGAACGCTCCATTCGAGCGGTTTCATCTATGCGTCCCCTGTTGGCCATAGCACGCCTTCTTCCACCTATCACGTACAATACAATGCAAACGTTGTCCCTGCTCAATAATCTCTATACGCTGTATAAAGATTATCTGCTAAAGAAAGAGAGGGGCGTCCGCATGCCGCGAACGCCCCTCTCGCGAACCCTCGGTTCGGTCGAATCCTCGAAACAGCCTAGGAAGCGTCCGCCGCATCAGCAGAAGCGTCTCCCTGGGCACTCTTCGCGCCGTCTTCTTGAGAAGACGAGCCGTCTCCCGCATATTCCGCAACCAAAGCATCGGCCTTCGAAAGGTGCTCGATACCGCTATCGTAGCGCGCCTGGATTTCTTTAAGCTGGGTTTCAAGCGCGGATGCATCGGGGTTCTGGGAATTCTGCAAGGCGGCATAAGCTTCCACGTAATCGGACAGGGCCGTGCTCAATTCCTCAGCGCCTGCCTTGTACTCTTCGTGCACCTGGGAAAGCCCTTCGGGAACCTGAAGCTCGGAGATCTTCTCGAGCTTCTTCGCCGCCTCGGAGGCGGACTGACGCATTGCCGCAATATCGCCCTCGGTGGCTGCTGTCCCGAACGATTCAAGGGCATCGGACGCTTCGGTGCTGATACTGTTCACGCTTGCCATATACTCGCGATTCAGCTGCGCGGGAGTCTTTTTCTCGGCGTCGCCGCCGGAGCACGAGACCAAAAGCATGCAGAGGGCGCACACGGCGCACGCGCAGGCCGCTATGCGGGAAATATGTTTCATACGATTGCTCATAGGTACCCTTTCATACGGTGTAGCATCGAAACTATACCAAAGAAAGAACGACGCCCGAAAGCGTCGCTCCAATTTCCACATGAGGTTGCCTAGCCGTTACGCTCCTCTATCGAACGCCTAGGCGCATGCCGCATTTCGAGCGGCTCATACGCGCGGTGTTACTGACGGTCCTGAAGATGCTCGATGACTTCCGCGACCGATTGGGCCTCCGCAGAACTGCAGCACATGACGAAGATGGAATCATCGCCCGCCAACGTGCCCGCAACGCCTTTGAGCTGCGCGGCATCGAGAGCGACAGCAACGCCGCTTGCAATTCCGGGAGGAGTCCTTATGACGAGGAAGTTGTTCACGATTTCTATGGTTTCGACCAATTCCCCCACCATACGCTGCAAACGCAGATCCTCGGGCAAGACGTAGTACCCGTCGCGCGATTTCGCAAGACCCATCCCCGCGATATCGCGCGACACGGTTGCCTGCGTGCAATCGTAGCCTTCAGAACGGAGCTGATCCACAAGGTCTCTCTGCGTCTTGATATTCCCACGCCTGATGATCTCACGAATCACATCGTGGCGCACTGCTCGCTTTGTCATCTTTCCCCCTCGATTTATACAAAGCAGAAGGCCGAAGCGCCGGCCCCCGTCGCTATTCGAGCACCTAAAATACAGTGTTCTGTATCATCTTTGTCTAATATTCACCTCTGAAGCTCATTTTGTCAACGAATCCGAACAAGAATGAATATTCACTGCACCAATTCGTTGCCCTACGGCAATACCGTACCATTTTTTGCAGGAAAAACCGGCAAAATGCCTCATCTGTTGCATATTGCGTAAAGAACAATGCAACAGAGAGGAAACAAGACCGCGATCTCTTCTTCGCCGCCATCATGCCAAGGCTTTCTTGCGTTACCATACGACCAAACACGTTGCAAGGAGAAAACATGCACGATACCGATCTGTTCGCCCTTCAGAACGAAGGCACTGAGCGCAATCTCGCAGAATGCCAGCCTGCCCGAAAACGCAACATCGAAGCGCTCGTTTCCTTTTTTCGAGCGGGCTGCAAGCAGAATTCTCGAGACGTCGGCATCGAACTCGAGCATTTTCTGGTGGACGGGACCGGAGAGCCGCTCTCCTACAGCCAGCCCCATGGCGTCAGAGATATTCTTACGAGCCTCAGCGAACGTTACCCTCAGGTCACGGCACATAATGGGGACATTCTCGGTGTTGCAAAGCCCGGCATGAACGTCACCATAGAGCCGGCCGCCCAGCTCGAGCTCTCTGCTGGACCGTTTTGCTCGCTCGATACCGCACGGAGAGTTTTCGACGAATTCGAAGCCGACGTGGCGCGCGAACTCGAGCCCGTATCCGGCAAGTCCCTCGCCATAGGCTACGACCCCGCCTGCCGCGCCGTCGATAAAGAGCTCATCCCCAAAGCGCGATACGAATTCATGAACGAGTATCTTTCCGCCATTTCACCCTGGGGTCCGCGTATGATGCGCGCAAGTGCTTCCACCCAGGTTTCCATCGACTACTGCGACGAGCAGAACTGCATAAAGAAAATGCGCGTCGCTTCGGTGCTCGCTCCCCTTTTCGCCCTTGTATGCGATAACGCCGCCGTCTTCGAAGGCGGTCCACGTCCGCATAAGCTCATGCGCACCGAGGTCTGGAAATACTGCGACCCCGACCGCTGCAACACGCCCCCGCATGTTCTGGACGACGATTTCGGATTCGAATCCTATGCGGAATACATCCTCGATACGCCCGCCATCGTGCGCGTCGACGACGCAGGCGAGGCGCACTACGACACGCGCACATTCGGGGAAATCTACGCGAACACGCCCATGAATCGCGCAAACGTCGAGCACGCCCTCTCCATGGTGTTTCCCGACGTGCGCCTGAAAACATACGTGGAAATTCGCCCTGCAGACTCCATGCCCACTCCGTATGCAATCGCATATGCTGCGCTTATCAAGGGGCTTTTCTACTGCGACGAATGTCTGGAGGCCTTGTACGCCTCTTGTAGAAACGTCGCCCTGGAAGACATTTGGCGCGCAAAGGAATCCCTTATGGAGAACGGATACCGCGGAAAGGCCTATGGCAGAAACGTCGACGAGATATGCGACGAGATGTTCGATCTTGCGCGTCGCGGCCTGAACGCGATTGCGCCGCACGAGAAAGATTACCTGGAGCCCCTTGCCAAGCTCGTTGCCGCGCGCACAACGCTGGCCGACCTTTCCTAAACGCCGCACGTCCCATGGGCGTCGGGGCGTTTCGCGAACATCGATTTCGCAAAACGGTCCGCTTCATGCACAACGGCCTCAGGATGCATGTCCTGAGGCCGTTTTCATTTGACATCTCGCAATCTGGGCCTGGTCTCTGCCCTGAAATCAAGCCTGCGACTAAGCGCGCTGCTCGGCTCCCGTAGCGTTCGAGACCTTCTTCACCAAACGGTCGTGGGCCTTGTCCACTTCCTCGCTCGTGAGCGTTCGGTCCGCCGCTCGATACGTCAGCGAATACGCCATAGACTTCTTGCCTGCTCCGATGCGCTCTTCATCGCGATAGACATCGAACAGTTGCACGCCTTCGAGCAGCTTGCCGCCTGCCGATGTCATGCACTGCATGAGCTTCTCGTTGGTGACGGATTCGTCCACCACGAACGCAGCGTCGCGTGCGACTGCGGGGAACTGAGGAACGTCCACGTAATCGCGGGCGGGACGTGCGGCGCGCTCGAGCACGGTCATATCAAGCTCGAATGCAACAACGGGCGCTGCCGCCTCGAAGGCATCGGCCGCGAGAGGATGGATCTCGCCAACCCAGCCGACCACGTCACCGCCGGAAAGCATCTGGGCCGCTCGGCCGGGCTGCAGATGCGGAGCCTCTTCGGAAGACAGGGCCTTGAAGCGAACCTTGGGCAGCGCCAGTTCGCGAGCGATGGACTCAAGCACGCCTTTGCCGTCGAAGAAGTCGAAGGCCACAGGAGCATTGTTCCAGGCTGCAGGGCCCATGGCTCCAGCCAAAACGCCGGCAAGCTTACGACGCTCCTTCGGCTGGGCCGCGCCTTCGCGCGCCGAGAACACCGTGCCGATTTCGTAGAGTTGGATATTGCTCACGCCTCGGCTTTGGTTGTACGCCACGCTGCGCAGCAGTCCGGGAACGATGGTGCGACGCATGCAAGACTGCTCGGCATTCATCGGGTTGATGAGCTCGGCCGCCTCGCCAAGGCCCTCTTCGTTCATGCGCAGCTTCTCGACATCGTCTGCGGCGGCGAACGAATACGTCATGGTCTCGTTCATGCCGCATGCGGAAAGCGTAGCATGCAGCTTCGCATCCACGAGCTGCTGCGGAGCGCGCACGCCAAGACGTCCGCGGCCTGCGGGCAGCGTAGACGGAATGCGATCCATACCGTAGAGACGCAAGACCTCCTCGTAAAGGTCGATCTCGCGCTCGAGGTCGGGACGGAACGTGGGCGCCACCACGCGCAGCACGCCCTCGCCCTTGTCGGCCACGGCGCAGCCGAGGCGCTCGAGGCACTCGACGATGAAATCGACGGGAATCGCTTCGCCCATCATCTTCTGGAAACGCTCGATGCGAAATGCCAGCACGCGCTCTTCGGGTGCGCCCGCGGGCCATTCGTCAACGATGCCGGTACAGACGGTACCGCCGGAAACCTCAGCGATCAGGGCGGCTGCGTAATCGGCGCGCTGATCGACGTTCATGTCGTCCACACGGCGCTCGTAGCGCAAAGAGGATTCGCTGATCAATCCCAGGTTGCGGCTCGTGCGGCTGGTATGCGCCGGGCTGAATGCGGCGGTTTCCAGCAAAACGTTCACGGTGGCATCGGTCACTTCGGAATCGAGCCCGCCCATAACGCCCGCCAACGCCACGGCACGCTTCGGCGTGGCGATGACGGTCATGTCGTCGGTAAGCTCGCGCTCGGCTTCGTCGAGCGTAACGAGTTTTTCGCCATCCCGGGCGGCGCGCACGATGATATGCGCCGCGCCGTCTTCAAGGTCAAGCGTGTCGAAGTCGAAGGTGTGCAGCGGCTGGCCGAGCTCGAAGAGCACGTAGTTGGTCACGTCAACGATGTTGTTGATGGAACGCTGGCCGATAGCAGTCAGACGCTCGACAAGCCAATCAGGGCTCGGGCCCACCTTCACGCCCTTGATCAGGCGCGCGGTATAGCGGGGGCAACGCTCGGCGTCATCGATGGCAACACTGACCTGGCCTTCGATGGATTCGTCGGATTCCTCGAGCTGAGCAGCGGGCTCGCACCAATCAAGGCCGTACATAGCGCCCACCTCGCGCGCGAAGCCCACCATGGAAAGGCAATCGGGACGGTTCGGCGTGATCTCCAGATCGATAACCGTGTCAGTAAGGCCCAGGTATTCGGCGATCGGCGTGCCCACAGCGGCGTCTTCGGGAAGAATCCAGATGCCTTCGTGATCGGTGCCAAGACCGAGCTCGCGCTTCGAGCAGCACATGCCGCAGCTAGCAACACCGCGCAGCTTGGATTTCTTGATTTTGAAATCGCCGGGAAGCACCGCGCCAACCGTGGCCACGGGGACCTTGATACCCTGAGCGATATTGGGAGCGCCGCACACGATTTGAACGGGCTCTTCGCCGCCTACATTGACGGTGACCACATGCATGTGATCGCTGTCAGGATGCTCTTCGCACGTTTCCACATAGCCCACGACCACGCCGTCGAAGGTTGCACCGAGCGTCTCGACGCCTTCGACGCCCGTGCCCGTCAGGTCCAGGCGGTCGCAGAATTCTTTTATATCGGAAGGCACGTCCACATAATCGGACAGCCACTTCAAAGAAACTTTCATGCTGTTTTCCCTTCGAAACCTAGAACTGACGCAGGAAGCGCATATCGCCTTCAAGCAGCATGCGCAGGTCGGGCACGTTGTACTTCAGGCAAGCGATGCGTTCGACGCCCATGCCGAATGCGAAGCCGGAATACTTTTCGGGATCGATGCCAACGAAACCGTAAACGTTGGGGTCGACCATGCCGCAACCCAAGATTTCGAGCCAACCGGTGCCTTTGCACATGCGGCAGCGCTCGCCGTTGTACAGATGACCCGTACCGCCGCAGACGCCGCAGCTCACATCGGCTTCGGCGGAAGGCTCAGTGAACGGGAAGTAATGAGCGCGGAAGCGAGTCTTGCGATCTTCGCCAAACATCTGCTTGCAGAAGTATTCGAGCGTGCCTTTCAGGTCGCCGAAGGTGATGCCTTCGTCCACCACAAGACCTTCTACCTGATGAAACTGTGGGAGATGGCTGGGATCTGCCACGTCTCGGCGATACACCTTGCCCGGCGCGATGATGTAGATCGGCGGCTTCTGCTCCTCCATGGTGTGCACCTGCACGCCGGAAGTCTGCGTGCGCAAAAGGACCTTCGATTCGCCGCGTACCGCCGCATGGTCGCCGGAGCGGTCCACCATGTAGAAGGTGTCCTGCATGCCGCGGGAGGGATGGTCTTCGGGAGCATTGAGCGCCTGGAAGTTGTAATAGTCGGTTTCGACCTCCGGACCGCGGGCCACAGAGTAGCCCATGCCGAGAAAGATGTCCGAGATTTCGTCGATGATGCCGCTGATCAGATGACGCGTGCCCATCTGCTGCACACGGCCGGGAAGCGTGATATCCACGGCCTCGGCATCCATCTTCGCCAAAAGCTCAGCCGACGCAAGCTCAGCCTTGCGCGCCTCAAGCGCCGATTCAACAGCGTTGCGCACCTCGTTGGCGGTCTTGCCCACCGTGGCGCGATCTTCGGGCGCGAGCTGCCCCATGCCGCGCAAGTACGCGGTCAACGTGCCCTTCTTGCCAAGCACGCTCACACGCACAGCCTCAAGCTCAGACGTGTCAGCAGCCTGAGCGATGCTGTTCAGCGTGGCGGATTTCAAATCGATAAGCTCGTCGATTATCGCCATGTCTCCTTCGCCTTTCCTTCGTGCGGGCGTCTAACGCCTGCCCCAAACAATGCGGGCGTCTAACGCCTGTCCCTAATTCGTGCAGGAACCCAGCCTGCCCCAAACAAAAAGAGCCTTCTTTCGTCTCAGCTGAACCTCGCGATTCAACATCCAAGGACGAAAGAAGGCTCTCGCGGTACCACCTTGGTTGACGGAGGCCTCGCACGGCACAACGGCTCAGGAAACGCCCGACCCTTCGACGTACGAAGGAGGAGGCGTTTACAAACGGCAACGTGCAACGCGCGGGCTGCCGCCCACTCGTTTGTTCTATAACGGGAACACCCGACACGGCTTACTGTACGTCCATGCGCTTCGTGCACAAGGCACGAATGTCGGAAGCCCGACGACGCATCCCGCGTTCGGCCGCGCTGCTCGGAAGGGAATCAACGTGCGCTCCGCCGGATTCTTCCAGCCTGGGAATCCTTCTCTGGAGGCTTTGCCTGCACGATGCTGTCTTCGTCAGCGCATTTGCGTATCAAACGATACAAAGCGAAAGTATAGCGCAAGTGCTAGCGCATGATAAAGCGCCTGTGAGCAAAAACCGAGAATTGCAGCCGCCTTGCCCAACGAGAAACGACGCAGCTCCTTCAACCGCCTCGTCCAACGAAGGATAGCGCGAACCCTTCGTCGACGAACCCCCACGAAGCCACTTCCAGTCCCCCACGCCCCGTTCCATATGCCGGAAACGAACAGAGAACAAGAGCTGCTCTTATCTGGTTGTTCAACGCAATATATGACATAATTATGTTCATTAAAATGTTTATAGGAGGCATCATGCCACTCTGCGTCCCCATTAAAGACCTAAGAAACACCGCCGCCTTCGACGAAATGGTCTCGAACAGTCCGTCGCCGGTCATTGTGACAAAGAACGGCTACGATCGATTCGTATGCATCAAAAGCTCCGAATTCAACCAATGGGAGCAGGCGGAAACCCGCGCCCGCTTGCTTGAACGCATTATGATCTCCGAGCGCGAACGTACCGAAGGGCTCCATTCCGACGCTTTTGAGACGACCGAATCACTGAGGGCAAAGTATGGCCTGTAGGGTAAAAATCCAGCCAACGGCCTCGAAAGAGCTGGAAGGCATAGTTGCCTATCTTTCCAGCTTCGGCCCCAATACCGCAGCTTCCTTTCTTGACGAATGGGAAAACGCCCTTGAAAGACTTCGGGAAGAATCCGTCATACATCGCCTGTCCAGATTCGACATCCTCGCGCGTCTTGGCTATTACACCATTCTAATCAAGGGGTATATCGCACTGTATTTCATTGAAGATGGCGATGTGACAATCGCCCACCTTTTCCACCAAAGCCAGGATTACGCAAACATCGTCCTTAACGGAACATAAGAAGCAAGGGGCTCTGCTGCTTTTAGAATCGCCCAGAGCCCCAGATGGGTTTTAAGCACAAGTCAAGCCTCGTGTTTCCAAAAGGGCCGCTTCAGACAACGCCGAAGCGGCCCTTTTGCTTGCGCCTCTACATGCCATAACCAAGTTTTCGTCTCAACGCCTCGCGATACACATCGTCATCGCAAATGCCGAGGGCGGCCATGACCTCCTTTTCAGGAATGGCAGGGGGTTCCTTCGTTTGCCGAAAGCCTCCCTTCAGCGAGACCCATTAAAACCACATTCTCGCGCGCGGCGCACAAAATGCCCAATCGCCAACTTCATCTTAGCCTAAGCGAGGCTGGTGATCAGCCAATAACCCAGCAAGCCACCACAAGGCGAAGGGTCGGCCACAATGCAGGCCACTACAAGGAGCCGCCCGACTCGGCCTGCGCCGGCGGCCTACCCGCCTCTTGTCCGATTTCGCCAAGATAGCCCCAAAAACTCCGCTCAATAGGCGTAAGGCGAACGTCCTTGCGCTTGATGGCATATGTTGCAAATTGTGGATCGAAGTCGAACTCGAGGGGCACAAGAGTATGCGTGTCCCGATACTTCTCCGCAAAGAAGGGAAACCCGAAGAAACACGCTTTATGCTCGACGGCCTGTTCTACAAGAAGATTCGCATTCGAGCTCGTAAAGAGAACGTCGGGCCTTACACCCAACGCCAGGCACTGCTCATGCACGAATCGATGCAAGTGGTCGCGAACCCCCATGGTCACAAAGGGCCGCCCGTCTAAATCCGAAGGGCTCAATACGCTCTTTTCCGTAAGATCGCTTTCGACGGGAACAAGAACATGAACGCCAGTGTAGACAATCATCTGGAAGTCGAAGTCTTGCAAATACCGAGGAGTGGACCCCACAAGGCCAATACTCGCCTCCCCGGAATCAACCATATCCAAAACCCCTCTTGTCGTACTCTCCTCAATAGAGAAAATCATATCCTCATGAGCCTGTTCGAATGCGGCAATGGCATTTTTGGGCAAGGATAAAAGAGCGCCGTGCACCGCCGCGGCAGCAAGCGGCCGCCTCTCTTGATGACCCACGACATCGAAGGCGGCATGCGCTTTGCAGAAAGCTTCCCATGCGTTTACGAGAGAAACAGCATCCCCCATGAGCTGGGTGCCTTTTTGAGTGAGTTTCAGCTGGCTCTGTCCGGGCACGCTGATAAAAAGCGGCTCGCCCACTTCTTTTTCTAGATGCTTCACGGTCCTGCTTAATGCCTGACGTGAAACGAACAGCTCTTCGGCTGCTTTGGTGTAGTTGCCTTTTCGGGCAACAGCCACAAAACATTCGATCTGCCGTATATCCATAATGCCCTCCCTGAATGCGTCGCCGCAACAATATGGATTCCGGTACGGTAGGCTTTCCAAAAAAGTCTAGCAAAGATAACTCCGAAAAGAAAACCGTGTTACATAGGGATGGGCACGCTCAATTTCATTGCAGCCCCGCAACGCAAAATGCTTCCCGCGAATATGCAACAATCCATACGATGGTTTCAAGAAAGTGCTCGAAAAAGGGGTTTCGAGCTCACTTTAAGGAGGGAACAAATGGAAAAGGGATTCTCGCGTCGCGACTTTCTGAAATTCGGCGCAGCAGGAGCCGCGGGCGCCGCCGCAATCGGCCTAGCAGGCTGCTCGCCCGCAGCATCCGGAGAAGGAGCTAGCACTCAAGCTGCAGAAGGCGTCATCAACTCTTCCGAAGCAGTCATCAAATTGACCGACGCTATGCCCAAATGGTCGTTCATGGTTGCCCCCGAGCCCATCCCCGATGACAAGATCACCGAAACCATCGAAAACGACATAATCGTCGTAGGTGCCGGCATGGCAGGTCTCACTACTGCCGTAGCCGCCGCCGAAAAGGGCGCGAACGTCACCCTGTTTTCGGCCTCGAGCGCTCCCATTTCTCGTGGCTTCTCGAATTACGCACGTAATTCGAAGGTCATGGAAGAGCTGGGCGTTGAACCATTCGACCCCTCGCCATTCTATTACCACGAGTATCGAGCCGCCTCCGATAATGTCGACCAACGTAAATGGATGAAGGGATTCAATCATTCCGAAGAAGCTATGAATTGGATGATCGACATCGCCCGCGAAGCAGGGCTGGAAGTCATCCTGGAGCGCGATAATACGTTCGACCTCGGCCCAAATTACGCTCATGCGTTTTCGACCCTAGGCGATAGCGCCATGGTCTCAACGGGCCAGCAAGGAGCTGTTGAGGCGCTTGAAATGAAGGCTAAGGAATACGGCGTGCAATTGATATACGACACCAAGGCCGAGCAGCTCATCCGCGAAGACGGAGGCCGCGTGACAGGCGTCGTAGCTTCTAAGACTTCCGATGGCAGCTATGTGAAATTCGTCGCCAAAAAAGCCGTGGTTCTAGCAACGGGTGACTATTCGCGCGATAAGGAAATGCTGGCTTGCTACTGCCCCGAAGCGTTGAAATTCGTCGGCTTCGAGCAGGAAGAAATCGACTACAACACGAGCTTCGTCATGGGCGGCATCTACGGCGGCGACGGACAGAAGATGGGGCTTTGGGCCGGCGCTGCATGGCAGCGTGCAACGGCAGCTCCCATGTATCAGGGCGGCTGGGGCGGAAGCCACGAACCGCTTGCATTCCATATGGGACTGAACGTCAACGCAAACACCGAGCGTTATCAGCGCGAAGACATGTCGGCACCGTACAGTGCGCATCAGCTTTTGTCCCAGCCCGGCAACATTGCGTACGGCATCTGGACTTCCAACTATCCGCAAGAAATCATAGACCGCGGCCACGAATGGTGCTCTTTCGGATCCGACTACACCTTGCCCCCGAAAACCGCGGAAGAGCTGATTGCAATGTGGGACGCAGGAGTCGAAGACGGATCGTATTTCAAGGCAGACACCCTGGATGACCTGGCTCAGCAGCTCGAACTCGACGCCACGAAATTAAAGGAAGTCGTAGCCCGATACAACGAACTGTGCGAAAAGGGCGTAGACGAAGATTTCTATAAGAACCCCGACTTCCTGGTAAAAATCGAGGAAGAAGGTCCTTATTACGCCGCGGTGAACACCTGCACCTTCATGACGATTATGGGCGGCCTGCGTACGAGCGTGGATATGGAAGTGTGCGACGAAAACGACCAGCCCATCCCCGGCCTTTTCAACGTCGGCTGCATGATAGGAGACATGTACGCTAACCAATACAACTTCGCCATTCCCGGCAACAGCTACGGCCTGAACTGCCTGACCTTCGGATATCTGCTCGGCCACAACCTCGCAGAAGGAAAGTTCGACTAGCACGACCAATTAGGAATCGCGCATCGATACCGCAGAAAATACAATCGTCCACCCCTCGCCGCCAAGAGCTCCCCTCCCTTTAGCTCTTGGCGGCTTGTTCGCTAAACTAAACCCACTATCCCAGGCATCTATCAGACAGCCTATTTCAGTAGCGACTCAGCGGTCCTTCTTAGAAATGAGCAGAAGAATACCTGCGACAAGCGAAGAAAAGATGAGCGTGCATACACCGAAGGCGACCGTATTGGCCTTCGTTCCCTTGTAAATGCCCCACGAAATCACGCACATGGGAATCAGCCAGGCAAGCGGAATAATCAGCCAGCACATCGTGACGAGCGAAATAATATTGAAGATGAATGCAATCAAGCGCAACGTCTTATCCTGGTCGCTCACGTAATAAGCTCCCTGCACCGACCCTGCAGGTTGCGCATAGCCGTAAGGCTGCTGCGGCTGATATGACTGTTGATACTGGTCGGATCCCTGTGGGGCCTGATACGGCGCCGGCTGGGGTTGAGGCTGCGGAACCTGATACTGCGCCGGCTGCGGTGCCTGAGGCTGGGCCTGCGGTTGCGGATATTGCGAGCTTTGCTGCGCCCCGAAGTTTTGAACCTGGCCTCCCTGAGGCTGGACCGGCATTTGAGGCTGCTGCTGTTCCTGCATGATGCTCTCCTATCGCGAAAAGACGCCAAGTGCCTGTTGTTTTCCATAATACACGCAGCGAGCACCCATTCTTCGCGGTTATATGCGCAATAAAGCTTCGCGTCAATTTTCCCGCCTTCAAATCTCAAATTCTTGCCGATTTGTATCACGGACTCCTCTGTCGACAAAAGCACGATACGGGATTCATGGACAATTCACTGTAATTTGACGATTAATGTTTCCCCTTGTCCCCAATCCCGGTCAACCCTGCCTTTGCAATTGATACACTCCGTTCCAAACTTGAGAGAATCCAGGAGGAAATGGAGCACATGAGCATCTACAAGGACATCGCAGCGTACGAGCCTTTCAACGAACAGGAAGCCGCCGACCAACGCATCATCCTCCACGCCTTGCAAACCGACCCGCATTGTTTCAACCGCAATGCACAGGCGCACATGACCTGCTCAATCTGGACCGTTGACGCAACTATGGAGCAGACGCTCATGGTCTATCACAACATCTACGATTCCTGGTCGTGGATCGGCGGCCACGCAGACGGCGAACATGACCTTGCCGCCGTTGCCCTGCGCGAGCTGGAGGAGGAAACCGGAGTGGCAAACGCCCATTTGGTACCGTGCGGACCAGGGAATATTTTCTCCCTCGAAGTTCTCACCGTAGACGGTCACGAAAAACGCGGAGCGTATGTGAGCTCGCATCTGCACCTCAACGTAACCTACCTCGCCATCGCCGACCCAAAAGAGCCCCTGCGGATAAAGCCAGACGAAAACAACGCCGTTGCATGGGTGCCCCTCACCGAGGCGATCGGACGATCAAGCGAACCATGGATCCGTGACCGAATTTACCGCAAGATTATCGACAAACTGGCTGCATTCTAGAACGCTTCGTCGCCGCAATTCGAGCAAGCACCTTCCTCTGCGCAATTTACAAGAGCGCTTTATCGCGCTATCGTGCGATAAAGTCATCACTCGTATAACGAATTTTCGGAGGCGAACCATGTACGGAATCCATGATGTTTTGCTCCAACAGGAGCGCGGCGATTATTCGGAGCATCTCAGCGAGGGCGACTTCGTCCTCGACTGTTCGATGGGCTCGAACCCCTATGGATCGCCCGATTTCACCATTCCCGCCAACGTCATGCAAGACATCGCGCACTACCCGCACTCCGACGCGGAGCTCACGGAACTGATTCGTCAACGTTTTGCCGATGTCCTCCCTATTTCTGACGACATGGTCGCGTTTTCGTGCGGATCGATCGGCACGTGCGTTGCGCTGAACCGCATGTGCCTCAAGCCCGGCAAAACAGTTGTCTGCATGGCGCCCACTTTCACGGCGGTCACCGACGACATGACCACTTACGGCGTCGAATTCGAACGTGTCTATCTGCGCCGCGAAAACAACTACGCCTTCGACGCCGACGAGCTCATCGAACGCATCGAAGGCAACCCCGGCGCATTCGTCTACATTGACAACCCCAACAATCCCACCGGCCAGGTATTCCCAATCGACCAGGTACGGCGCATCGTGCAAGCAGCACAAAAGGCCAAATCGTTCATTGTGATGGACGAAGCCTACGGCGACTATATGGACGACGACCAGACCGCCCTTTCCCTGGTATCCGAATTCGACAATCTGGCCGTGGTGCGCACGTTCTCGAAGGGATTCGGCGCAGCAGGCGTTCGTCTGGGATACTGTATCGCCCAGCCCCAGGTCATGGCGGCGTTCCATAAGGTGAACATTCCGTTTTCAAAGAACTCCCTCGCCGACGCTTTCGCCATCCAGGCCATGCAGGCCCACTGGGCACAGAAAACACTCGAACGCGTCAAGCAAGACAAACCGAAGCTCCTGGCCGCCCTTGCCGAATGCAAACATCTACACGTTGCTCACACTTCTCCCGGAGTGTCCATCAGCATGCTCTATGTAGATGACGAACAGATTAATTTGGAAAAAGTACTATCGCATGCTGGAGTGCGCGTGGTAACCTGTAGTGGCTACGACGGATTGGGGTGCAATGCCATTCGCCTCAACCTGCACGAAGACATTGACACGCTGGCAACCCTCGTCAGAAAGGCGGACGATCTTGTCCTACATGTATAAGGCATACCGATTTACCAATGTACATCCATGATTCGGCACGCCGATTGCTTGTTCATACACCAATGCACAAGGGGGCGCGTCGGCGCTCCCTTTTTTTGCAGCCTCATTCGTCTGGAGCACCCTTGTCGAAACCGATAAGGCAAGAAACGCCGGCATACCGGCACGGAAGAAAGGATGCCATCATGGCAGAAACGACACCAAACGCCGCCGCCACGGGCCATTCCGGAGGCCAAGGCAGACCCATGCGAGACTCAGGCAAGGAGCGAGTAAGCGCATTGAACATCTTGAAGTTCGCAGGCGCCTTCGTCGCATTCCTCATCGGGTCGGGATACGCCTCGGGCCAAGAAATCATGCAGTTCTTTACCGCATACGGAATCTGGTCCATCGGAGGCTTACTCATCGCGCTTGTGTTGTTCACATGGCTGGGTAAGGTTCTGATGAACTATGGGCATCGCCATCGCGATCTGGGACCGGACCATATGGCCGACCAAGGATTTCGTTACTACTGCGGCAAATATTTCGGTGCGTTTCTCGCATGGTTCATCCCCGTTTTCTTGCTGCTGGTATGCATTGTCATGACCTCGGGCGCAGGCGCAACCCTTGCCCAGTATTTCGGACTTCCTAACTGGGTAGGTTCGGCCGGCATGTGTGCACTGGTTTTGGTAACGAATTTCTTCGGATTCAAACGCATCGTCGACGTTATCGGAATCGTAGGCCCCGTGATCATCGTGTTCTCCGTGGTCATTGCCACGGTTGCCATTGCGGCCAACCCTGGCGGCCTCGCGCAAGTAGGCGAGCACGCCTCCACCTTCGCCGGTATGGCCAATGCAACCAACGGTGCGCCGCTGTGGGCTCTGGCAGGCCTGCTCTACGTAGCCTACAACGTCACCGGATCGCTGCCGTTCTTCACGCAGACCGGCGGCACCGCCTGCTCGGCTCGAGAAGCGAAATGGGGCGGCATCGTCGGCGGCATCGCATTCATCGGCGCGGCCATCCTCATGAACATCGCGCTGCTGTGCCATATCGAAGACGTTGCTCAGCTCGAAGTTCCCACGCTGTTCCTATCCGACCTGATCAGCCCCGTAATCAGCATCATCTTCGCCGTCATCCTCATGGGCGGCATCTACTCCACCGCCGCACCCATGATGTGGACCTCGGTCAACCGCTTCGCCCCCGAGGGAACCAAACGCAACAAAGCCGTGCTGGTCGTCTTTTCCATCATCATCATGCTGATCGTTTCCAGCCCCCTCTCCTACGGTCAGCTCATGGGCATCGTCTACCCTTACACGGGCTACATCGGCATCGCCTTCATCGCATGCGTCATCGTTCGTCAAATCATCGAGGCGTACAACAAGAAGAAGGGTCTCGATGTAGAAACGCCCCTTTTCTTCAAGAACAAGGAATAACCCTCGTGTCCGTATGACAGCAGCCTGCGAATCGAATATGCGGAATCGTATGAATCAACGAATCGGTGTCGGATGGTCCGGCACCGCTTCGTTTGTCTGCAACTTGAGGACGAGACATCTTATAGCTTTGGCTTGCCCCCACAAAACAAAAAACCCGCCTCTATGAGACGGGTTTTCCATGCTATGAAATTAAGCCATGCGCATGCTGTTATTCAGCAGCGGTCTCCTCTGCGGGAGCCTCGGCGACCTCAGCCTCAACAGCCTCGGCAGCTTCCTCTGCGGGAGCCTCTGCAGCAGCCTTGGCAGCAGCAGCCTCAGCCTTCTTGGCGTACTCAGCAGCACGAGCAGCCTTCTCAGCAGCCTTAGCCTCGCGCTCGGCCTTCTTCTTTGCCTCGAGCTCGGCAGCAGCGGCAGCCTTGGCGGCCTTCTTCGCAGCCTCACGCTCGGCAACAGCAGCGGAAGCGGAACCGAACTTGTCGGCGAAGCGCTGAACGCGTCCACCGGTGTCGATCAGCTTCTGGGTGCCGGTGAAGAAAGGATGGCATGCATTGCAGATGTCAATCTTCAGCTCAGACTTGGTAGAACGGGTAACGAAGGTGTTACCGCAGGTGCACTTAACGGTGCAGTCCACATACTCGGGATGAATACCCTGCTTCATGTTGGTTTCTCCTTTTCAGGCGCCTTGGTTTCCGACCAAGACAAGACAGCCTTGGCATAATACCACACGACGCAACGTCGGTGAAGGATCCTTTGCGAAGATTGCAGAAGAACCCCGCTTCTTAACCGCCCCCTGAACTGCATGCCGACCGCACGCTTGAATCGGGATGCTTCTTTGGAAGCGGAGTTCTTCACGTCTACTTGAACTGACTCGGATGCCGCTCGAAGAAGTCGGTCCTCGGCGGAAGCTCGCGCACAGCATGGCCGCCGGCGGAAACTTCTTCGCAGCTGCACAGCTCGCCCATGCCCACAAAAGGCGCGTCCCAGGTGAAGAAGGCCTCCGGAGCAACCTGCAGGTAGTCCACGATTTTCTCGCAACCGCGCGGCGCGACAGGATGCATCAGAAGCGTCGCAACGCGCAAAACGAAGAAGCTGTCCACAAGCACTTGACGACGGGCGTCGGCGTCATCCGCCGCCTCCGCAGCCTTGATACCGTCGGCCCAGCGTTTGTTTCCCCAGCGGATGAAGTCGTCCATCAAATTCATGATGGAATGCAGCTCGGCGCGATGCATGATGCGCTCGTACTCGGCCATCGTTTCATGAGCGCGGTTCACAACCGTCTCGTCCACTTCGCCGATCGGCATCATGCCTTCGAAATTCTTCTGAGCCTCGTAGAAGCAGCTGCGCGCCAGACGATTGAAGACATTGGTCAAAAGAGCGCCTTCCTTCAAGGCCGGATCGGCCACGCGGGGATCGTTGCGCTTCTCTTCATCGGGATCGAACGGCTTCGGCTTGAAGCCCACGGATTTCTGCCCAAGACCCAAACCGAGCCAATGGGCACGAAGCTGCTCGACCGTATAGTAGTTCAACAGATCATCGGCCGAGGGAGGTTTGACGGAGCCCGAAGAAGACGCCTTGGTCTTGCCGAACAGAATATGATGGTTCGCAATCAGACGCGTCTGCTGCAGCTGCCCCTGCGCAGGCTCGGCCTGCATGGCGTTGCCGTCTTCGAGGCCCACCCAAAGCGCAGGCTGCGCCACGCCGTAGAAATACAGGTTGTCCTGGCCGATGAATTGATACACGCATGCATCAGAAGAGCACCACCAGTCGCGCACGGAAGAAAGCTCGAAGCCGCGCTCTTCAAGAGCCGTCGCGGAGAAGCTGATAGGGGCCCAGAGGCTTTCAGGCCAGCACCATACGGTCAAATCGTCGACGCCCTCCATCTCGGGCACCTTCACGCCCCATTCCACATTGCCGGAAATGCGGAACGGCACGAGCGCCTTGCCAGTGCGGAAGCGAACGCCCGCCTCGAAAAGAACATCGCGTGCCTTATCGCGGTCTTCGATGCTTTCGAACTCGATTTCGAAGGACTGCTTCCCCTTTTCGGCCTCGTGGAAGGAATGCTTGGGCAGCTTATCGGCAATGGCGCGATAATCCTGTTCGAGTTCGTTTTTGATATACATCACAGGCGGTACGAGGAATTCCTTCGCGCCTTTCACCACCACGGGACGAACCTCTTCGTCCGCCTCGAGGCGCGAAGCGTGCTCTTGCAGCTGCGCGCGGAAATTGGGCAAATCGAAGTACCAGTTGCGCACAGGGCGCATTTCAGGCACTTCCCCTGAAAGCGTGGAAACGGGCTTAATCAGGTCTTCAGGGTTGAACTGATGACCGAGCTCGCATTCGTCCGCGTAAGCCTTCTCGGATTTGCAGCCTTGCACGGGGCAATGGCCGAGCACCTGGCGACCGTTCAAGAATGCGCCGACTTTGGCGTCGTAGAACTGAAGGGTCTCCATAAGAGTCAGATGCCCGTTTTCGTGCAGACGGCGCAGAACGCTGTTCGTGACCAGCTGATGCACCTCGCCCGCACGGCCTATGCCGCTGCCCTCATAGATGGACAGATCGATGTCGTACGCATCGAGCGTCGCCTTCTGGGCGTCGTGGTTGCGCTGCACATAATCGCCGATCGTGCCCTCGAAACCTTCGTTCTCGCACGCCTTGCGATAGCCCTCCTGAATAGGGGAGCCGAAGCAGTCGGTTCCGGAAACGAACAGTACGTTATCGCGGCCAAGGCGATCGCGCAGAAAACGCGCGTACGCATCGGCGGGAACGAAAACGCCCGCAACATGGCCAAAATGTAGTTTCTTATTGCCATACGGCATGCCGGCCGTCACCACCGCGCGGCGAGGCCAAGGCGTAGTGCTTACATAGCTCACGAACGAGCCCCCTCCTGTTTCATAGACTCAAGCAGCATCTCTGCCACCGAAGACGATTCCGAAGTACCCAGCAGATCCATCAAGGCAGACAAATCGGATGACGACTGGGTCAGAGACACGACATCGTATATGCCGTCAAACGATTCGATGCCGCCAAGCTGCGCCGCTTTATCCAAAGCGTCTTCGTAAATGCCCACTTCGTCGGCCAATCCATTCTCGACCGCTACCGTGCCTGCAAACTGCATGCCGGTAGCAAGCGCGCGAACTTCCTCGACGGTCATGTCACGGCCTTCGGCAACCGAGTTGATGAAGGTCTCGTTAATGGTGTCTACGAGCTCCTGATAATATGCGCGCTCTTCGTCGGTCAAAGGACGCGTACCGTAGCTGGAATCCTTGGAATCAGCCGAAGCGATATTGTCCACGGAAATCCCCAGCTTGTCTAGCAGCTCAGAGATGTCGGTCGACTGCATGATGGTGCCGATAGCGCCGATCGCCGTGGTCTCGTTGACGAAGATGTAGTCCGCCTGGCTGGAGATTTCATAGGCTGCGCTGCAGTTCATGGACGCGCTGGAAACAACGATAGGCTTGGAGAAATCGCGCACATAGGCTGCCATCTCCTCGCCGGCCGTGGCCGTACCTCCACCAGAGTCCACACGAAGCACCACCGCCTTGATGTCGGGGTTCTCCTCGGCCTGGTTCAGAAGCTCCCGCAAGCCTTCGGGACTGCACGACGTCCCGTCGTATTGTATGGTTCCGGCCATGTCGATCACGCCCACGCTATCGCCTGTCGTAAGGGCCGCGTAATCCTGCGTCGGCGCGGAAAGACTCGAGACCATGTGGGAACAGGACAAAGCCCCGATGGTGAAGACGAATACGATGGCGAAAAGGATGATGCCGAGAACCACCCATACCGCCTTTCCGCCCTTGCGAGGCGCCGAAGCAGCGTCGGCGTTAACCCCCGCCGCATACGCTTGCTGGGCATAGGCGGACTGGGCGTAGGCCTGCTGCTGGGCGTAAGACTGCTGAAACCCTTGCGGTTGCGCGCCGTACGAAGACTGCGCCTGAGGCTGCTGGGCGAAAGCCTGCTGACTTGCCGGCGCCTGAGGCTGCAACGGAGGCTGAGGCTGTCCGCCGCCGCCCTTCATCAAGGGAGCCTGCCCGCCATTGGAATATGCGGAAGGTTCTTGGTTGTCGTATCGATCGGCCATGCGAGATTCTCCTTCGTATTCGCGGCCTGCCTTAGCGCACGCGCGTAAACGCGAACGCATCACATGGAGACATGGTAGCGGAAAGCCTTTTCGAAGACAGGCGCAGCCACCGTTTTGCTACAATCCACAACCATGATTTCCCTCGAAAAACACCGCATTGCCGCCATAGCGGCATCATGGGCCCTCGTCCTCATTGTCGCTGCGCTCATTTTCACGATGAGCGCTAAAGACGGCGCGACGCTCAACCATGGATCGGGTTTCGTCTCCGCAGTAAAGGCCTGGCTTGCAAGCACGGGCCAGGCCTTATTCGGCCATCCTGTGGACGTCTCCCCCGTAGGTCACTTCGGCGAGTATTTCGTTTTCGGCGCAACGCTCCTTAACGCGCTGCGCTGGCACCTCTCCGCAAGAAAGGCGCTATTCGCAGCCCCTTTAATCGCAAGCCTCTACGGGGTCACCGACGAGATCCATCAGATTTTCGTCCCCACGCGTTCCTGCGACCCGGCCGACTGGGCGGTAGACACTATCGCGGCAATCGTTGGCGCGATACTCGCCTACGCCGTTATCAAACGCCTCAAAAAGACGAAAGGCGCCGGCACAACGCCGACGCCTTAAAGACGAACCGCGCGGATACACCCTATCGCCATCCACGACGGAAAGCCATGCATGCAGCGGGCATCCGCATCTGTGCGGCTGCATACACAATGCGGTCGCCCGTGCATGCAGCCGCGACCGTGCTACACCAACACTTTGAAGACGGCTTTTTTCACCGGCTCCGACCCATTGACCGCAATGCCCGGCTTGTGAGCGTCTTCGGGGAAGCAAGCGACAAACGTACCCGGGGTCATGACGACGGAAGCCGCTGCAGCACCATCGAGAAACATGTTGTCGGCCTCTTCGTCGAAAGGCTCGGCCTCAAGGGCGTCCACAAACTGAACGTCGATGCGCTCCTGCCCTTCAAGCACCATCTGCACATCGATGTAGCGACGATGGGCCTCGAAGCGGCAATCCTCGAACACGCGCGTATCGTAGGAGCATGCGTTCACAAACAGCATGTCGCCGTCTATTTCATTGCGCCCCGCCTCAAGCAGAGACAGATCGTGCTCCTTCGCATATGCGAGGGCGCGACGTACGCCCTCGTGTCCGATTTCGTCGCAATCGGTCTGGTCGAGATGTCCGAAAATCATGGTATCAACGTCTTTCTACTAGGCCAAAAGTTCACGGGCGGCCGTATCGAGCCTATCAAGCAAGGCCGCGGATCGATCGGCGGAATCCGCCCTGGCGAACAGGTATGCTTTGATTTTAGGCTCGGTGCCGCTAGGACGTACAATAAGCTTGCACCCGCCCTGCAAGGCAAACTCGACAACATTCGCACAGGGAAGAATCTGCGAGGTTTCGCCGCACACTACAGGCATCGGCGCCTGAGCGTTGTAATCCACCACGCGCTCGACGGGCAGACCGGCGACCTCCGCAGGAGCCTCGTGGCGCACGCGCGCCATGATATCGGCCATCTTCGCCGCGCCGTCAGCCCCCGGATACGCCAGGGAAACCGTACGGTTGAAGCAATACCCGAAGCGTTCGTACAAAGCCTCCATGGCATCAACGAGAGACATGCCGCGCGCACGGTAGTAACGCGCCATCTGGCAAATCAGCATGCTTGCCACCACGGCGTCCTTATCGCGCACATGCGTTCCCGCAAGGTATCCATAGCTCTCTTCGAAACCGAACATGAAACGGCCGGCTTCGCCCGCCGCCTCGAGCATGGCGATCTGCTCGCCGATGTATTTGAAGCCCGTAAGCACGCGACGAAGCTCGAAACCATACGCCTCGGCCACTTCGTCTGCCATGGCGGAAGAAACGATCGTGGTGATGGCAACGCTGCGGTCCAGGGATTCGCCGCGTTCGAGCTTGCGACGCGCAATGAAGTCCATCAGCAGAATGCCCATCTCGTTGCCCGTGATAAGCGCGAAATCATCGCCGTCGGGAACCGCCACGCCAACGCGGTCGGCATCGGGGTCGGTCGCCAAAAGCAAGTCGGGCGTACGGCCGACGGCCGCTCGCGCACGGCAGAGCTCGATGCCCTTCTCAAGCGCAGCACGTTCTTCCGGGTTGGGGTATTCGCACGTCGGGAAATCTCCATCGGGCACATCCTGGCCCGGAACTACGTTCAGATACGGCACGCCGATCTTCGCAAGCACGGTCTGAACGCATTCAAGACCGGTGCCGCACAGCGGCGTATACACAATGTCGAGGGGGGCGTCGGCATCGTCGGACTCTTCCTGGGACTGCTCGAGCACGGCGTTCTCGAAACGCGCCAGAGTATCTTCGCCGATCCAATTGACCAAGCCGCCGTCAAGCATATCGCGAATATCGGCGATTTTCGCACACGCGCCGTCCTCTTCGAAGTATCCGAGACGCGCGATGCAGTCCGAAATCTCCCTTGCAGCTTCGCTCGTGATCTGGCAGCCGTCGGCGCCGTAGACCTTGTATCCGTTGTATGCGGCAGGATTATGGCTGGCCGTCATGTTGATGCCGGCGGAACAACCTAGGTCGCGAACGGCGAACGACAGCGCAGGCGTAGGCTCGACGCGAGGATAGACGTACGAACGAATGCCGTTCATCGCCAACACAGAAGCCGCTGTATTGACGAAAAGCTGCCCCTTGTGGCGCGAATCGCGCGCGATGGCAACGCTCGGGTCGTCGAAGTGGGCATTGAGGTAATCCGCGAGACCCTGTGTGGCACGAGCGACCGTGTAGATGTTCATGCGGTTCGTTCCCGCACCGATGATTCCGCGCAATCCCGCAGTTCCGAATGCCAGGTCTTGAAAGAACGCGTCGGCAATGGCCGCATCGTCCGCATTCGAGAGGTCATCCAGCTCAGAGGCCAATTCCGCATCGGCCACGCATTCTTTCCAGTGCGCCAGCTTCGCGCGCACGTCAATATCGCCCATGATTCGTCCTTTTTTCGCATAATGCCTGATAGTACGCAATTCCGAACCACTCGCCCGCGAATCGCACACCGATTCTACCAATGATGCCCCAAGCTCACCAGGGGATCGTTCGATAAAGAGCCGCACATCCCACAATCCGAACAGGATTCAGCACCACGCGCCATAATCCCATGATGACAGCCTTAGAACCGGCGGCTCCCTATTCCTTATTTTGGTACCGATTCGATACCGTCCGCCATTTTTCAAGTACCTTATGCCGATTAATTATGGTGAAAAATTGACAAATGTTACAAGCGTATGTACAAAGTTCCACTTTCAATCTCTCTGTGCTACCCTTGCGGCAACGCCAGGAACAGACCTGGCATACGAAGCAGAACGCCTCGGAACAAAGAAAGGGGGCATTCTCATGAATGCCTATCTTATCGCCGCAAAGGCAAACGCGTGGGAAGTTTCCCAACATGTCGGATACGCCATCGAAGCACACCAGCCTGAGTATCTGACCGATGCCCAAGGCCGCGGAGCAGGGTGCGATCTTCGCATGAAGCGCAAGATCATGGCCAGGCCCCATCTGCTGAAAGACATCCTGCGCATGTCACAGCAGTCACTTGCTTAAGCGCAAGCCTCACAGACAACCGAATAACCACGAAGAGGACCCAACCGGGTCCTCTTTTATTGCCAGCAACGCAGCGCGACATACCCCATCGTGCAAAACTGGAGCGTTCAAGGCGAGGCTCTTTGGACGGCCTCTCGATAAGCCCCTGGACGACTCCCTCGATACGATCCTTGAGACAGACGGCCACCATGGACCCTCAGCATCCAGCGCGCCTTTCGAAGCGACAGCCGCCTCATTCCCCGGCGTCGAGGAATATTTTTCGAGTCACAAAATTCCAGACCATGACAATCGCCGTCGCGACGATCTTGGTCAAAAGGTAATGAACGCCCAGCAATTCGACACCCGCCCACATACATCCGTTGTTGATCAGCAGGCCAATAACGGACAGCACAACGAAGATGGCGAATTCACGACGCCTGCTCATTCCTTCTTTGTGCGTGAAGACATAACGCATCGAAGCAGCGTAATTGAACACTACCGACGCCGTGAATGATATGGTTGCGCTCACCAGGTAGTTAACGCCAAAAAGCTCCGTCAGAAGAGTAAGCAGGCCGTAATCGATCACGAACGCAATCACGCCCACCGCGCCGAACTTCATGAACTGCGCAAGAAGCTTTTTCATTCCCAACCTTTCAAGACGCCTTTACAAGCCAACGACCTCCCGCAGTCGCTCTCCGCACGTTTTTCTACGTCCAAAACTGGAAAGTCTCGAGCAAGGATTGATAGGCCCACGGATAGGCGTCGCTCCACCAGCCCGATTCGGCCACAAAGCACAACAATACCGAATACACCACGCCGACAAACACGAGCACAGGCATGATTCGAAGAAACAGCCCGTACAACGCAGAGCGGCGATCAAGGTTCTCGTTCATAATGAACGCGATCAGAACCGCAGCCATCAGGAACATGATGCTGAAATCGGCGAAATAACGCTGGAGGATACCCGCGACCTCGGCATCCGCCACGCCGATGATGATGCCCGAAGCAATGAGCACGCCCACAACGCCGGCAACCGTGCGGGTCTTGCGCTGACGCACGCGCATCTGCAGAGCGCTCTTCGCAAAAGGAAGGATCCACAGAAGCGGCAAGCATGCAAAGATGCCGCCGAACGTAGGCTCTTTGACCGTCTGACCCAAATAGGTGGTGTCGAAAGGAGCCACCTGCAGATACGGGAATACACCGCTTGCCGACGGAGGCTGGAAGAAGTACGCAAAGAGAGCCGGGGCTATGCGACCCACCGCCATACCTCGCTTCGTCATGTCGTTCACCGTGAGATTGTAATTGGCTCCAAAATCGAGATACGAACCGAATCTCGCGTAGTTATAGCCCATGATGCCGGCGACCACGAGCACATACGGAGCGATTAAGCAGGTAAACTGCCGAACGCCTGCGGCGCTCTTGATATGGCCCTCGGTGATGAACGGCCTCCAAAACAGAGGAAACGCCAAAAAGCTCAGCATAACCATTTGAGGACGGCATCCGACCACGAGCGCCATACATAACGAACCGAGGAAATAAAACAGCTCGGGACGACGGCGAGCCCTGCCCAGCATCCAGAAATACAATCCCCACACCGAGAAGGCTAACGCAAGAATAATGGGAAGCGAGTAAAACGTGGGGAACTTCAACAGATAGAGCATGCCACTGCAGGAAACCACCGCGATCTGCAAAAGCAGGTACAGCCCGACGCTCACACGCTTGAAATGATAACGCGCAAATCGATCGAGCAACGCGGACACGCCCGTCACGAACGCGATCATTCCCAGGATGACGCCGATTGCCGTCGGGAAATTGGCGCCCGTCAGAAGATAGAACGGCAGATAGAACAGCACTACAGGAACCACGCCGAAGTAGACGTAATAGTGGCCTTCGTAGTAGGCAACGTCCCAAAGGTAGTTCTCGCCCGTCTCCTTGACCATCTGGTCGCGCGCGCCGCGATCGTAGGGATCTTCCATATTCTGCAACCAATTCGGCGGCTCTTCTTCAAGATGCAGCTTTCCGTGCGCCATGCTCTTCGCAAGTTCGGCATACTGCTGCGCATTATCGCCGCCCACTTCGAAAGTGTTCATCGGGCTTACGCCGTCCCATGACCCAGAATTGTACGAAGACGTTGCCACGCCGACAAGGTTCGACCCCATAAGCGTAAAAGAGGCGCATAGCCAGATTTCTGCGGCGACAATGCCGACCACGGCTATTTTCGAACGATGAGGATGCTCCCTCAAAAAGATTCGATACAGACTGCTACGCGGCCGAAACGCATAGACAAGGGCCATGACGAAAGAGGCCAGAACAACCCGTGTCATATTGAAGCCGAACGGCTCAGGCGCATTGATGACGATATTTTCAAGGTACAGCGGGTATACCGTTCCCTCCCCGCCGATTTGTATACGAAGCTTCCCCATCTCGCCTGAAGAATTGAGGTTGAGGTATTCGCTTTCTTCGCAATTCGTGGCAACGTAAGTCACGGGAACACCTGACGTGTATTCCGTGTCGTCGAAATACGTGGCATGAGCCTCGTCGGTGAACCATATCTTCACCGGAACGTTCTGAGCACCCTGATTTCCACTGAAATCAAGCCTGATATTGTGCACTTTTACGCCAAGGTGTTCGAATTCCACATCGTTATCGATGGCGGAGATGCGGTATCTGCCATCGGCCGTCTGCTGCAAGTCGACCTTCGCATTCAGCGTCACCGGCTCCCAAGAAAGGCTACGCCAGTGATTGAAATTGAATATGACGACCTCGCAGACCACAGCACAGGTCAGCACGATGCAGGCGACCTTCAAGAAGTGTCGCAATTGAGGATGATGGGTGGCTACGAACTCTCGCAGCAGTGTCATGAATTCACGCATGGCGGATATTATACCGAAGCGGCGGAATCGTGGCAGCAGAGCACATCATCCCCCGATAAGCTTGCTCCGTTTCAGAACAAGCCTTTTCCCATGCCAGCCTCACCCGTTCTTTCGCTTCCTTGCACGCTCTGCCGACCTGCCGGCCCGCTCCAACGCATGCTTCGTTTCTCCGCCTTTTCCAGAACCACCGCGCAATTCGCAAGCCGTTTAGCAAAATAAAAGAACCCCGATAACAAGCCGCGCCCCCTTTCGGGGAACGACCTGAATGCATCGAGGCTCTTTTCGAAAGACGCGGAAAAGGCTACAGGCCCAGTGCGACCTTCACGTCAGCGTAGACCTCGTCGACAGGACGATCACCGTCAACAGCCTTGAGCAGACCCTTGCCCTTGTAATAGTCGATCAAGGGAGACGTGCTCTTCTCATAGACATCGAGACGATTGCGTACCGTTGCCTCGTTGTCGTCATCGCGCTGGTACATCTCGCCGCCGCATTTGGGGCAGGATGCATCCGCGTCGGAGCCGATATAGCCGCAATCCTTGCAGCAGCGACGAGCGGTCAGGCGCTTGACGATGACCTCGGACTCCACGTCGACGAGCAGCGCACCGTCAAGCGGACGCTCGAGGCGGGCCAGCATGTCGTCGAGGGCGACAGCCTGCGCGGTGGTGCGAGGGAAGCCATCGAGAATGAAGCCAACCTGAGCGTCAGGCTCCTGGAAGCGCTCGTTCATGAGGTCGATGATCAGGCTGTCGGGAACAAGGTCGCCAGCGTCCATGTAGGACTTCGCCTTCTTGCCGAGCTCGGTCTGGTTCTTCACGGCTGCGCGAAGAATGTCGCCCGTGGAGATATGGGGCGTGCCGAACTCTTCGACCAGCTTTGCCGCCTGAGTTCCCTTGCCAGCGCCAGGAGCGCCCAACAAAACGATGTTCATGTGAACTTCCTTTCGAATTCCAATGGTTTTCCCATTGTATCAGCGGCGACCAAGCAGCGCGTTGCAAATTCGCGAACGACAAAGACAACGTACGAACGGCCCGCGCAGAACAAGCGACAGGGCGCGCCGCAATGCCGATACGCACGAAAAGCCCTCGGGCGCACCACGCTCGACCGGAGCCATCGTTTGCTATACGTTGGCGTGGTACAGGTCCCACAGACCCTTCAGCAGCAAGTTCGGATCATGCACCACATAACGACGACATGCTGGCACGATCAGACGGGAAATGCCGCCCGTAGCAACGGCCAATACAGGACCGTCCAATTCGTCCGAGATGCGGTCGACCAGACCATCCATCATGGCCGCATTGGCGTACATGACGCCGCTGCGCATGCAGTCGACGGTATCGCGGCCGATCAAGCGCTTCGGACGTTCGAATTTGATGAACGGAAGCGCCGAAGCCTGAGCAGTCAGCGCATCTTGAGAAATAACCACGCCGGGCATGATGATAGAACCTAAATAGACGCGATCGGCGCTTACGACCGAGCACGTGGTGGCGGTGCCCATGTCGAAGATGGCCAGATTGCCTTCGTAATCGCCTACGGCACCGGCCGCGTCGGCAATCATATCCACGCCGAGCTTCTCGGGAGTATCCATGTCGATCGTAAAGCCCAGATTCATACGATGATCGACAACCAGAGGATCGTCGCCCGTCTTCGCACGCACCGATGCGACCACCGAATCGGTGAGCTCAGGCACGACGGAGCTGATGATAGCGCCGTTCACGTTGGAGAAATCGAAACCATGCATGGCAACGAGCGCCTCGAATCCCTCCATGAACTCCTGGACCGTACGCCTCTTATCCGTGGGGAAACGCAGGTTCGAAGCCAACAAGCCTCGCTCGGGCATAAGGCCCATCACCACGTTGGTATTGCCGATATCGACCGTCAGCAGCATGCGCTATTCCCCTTTCGGCTCAATCGAGAACAGCTCGTCAAGCACGCGGTCGGCGGCATCGAGCTTTTCCATAAGAGGAAGATCAACCGTACGCTCGCGCGAGATAAGCGTCAGATGATTCGTCGGCGTGCCAAAGCCGGCTCCGTCTTCCTTCAGGCAATTCGCGCAAATCATATCGACATTCTTCTTGGAAAGCTTGGCACGGGAATTCTCCAGGACGTCACGCGTCTCCATGGAAAAGCCGCACAGCCTCTGCCCCGCCATTCGATGAGCGCCAAGCCACGAGAGAATGTCCTGCGTCCGTTCGAGAAGAATAGACATTTCGCCATCCTTCTTCTTCACCTTGTCCTCGTGAACCTGCGCGGGACGATAATCGGCCACCGCTGCCGCCTTGATGACGGCGTCACAGGTCTCGTACCGTGACGAAACCGCCTCGAACATATCCTGAGCGCTCACCACGTTAATAAGCTCGACGCCGCAAGGTGCCTGAATCGACACGGGTCCGGAGACCAGAATGACTTCCGCACCTCTCTCGCGAGCACGTTGCGCAATGGCGTATCCCATTCGCCCCGTGGAATGGTTGGTAATGTAGCGAACGGGGTCAATGGCCTCTTGCGTAGGGCCCGCCGTCACCAGAATGCGCTTTCCTGCCAGATCGCGCATAGAATCGGACGCTTCGGCAACGCCCGCTTTCTGATCGAACATCGATCGCCTCTATCTCTCTTTCGTATACAACTCGCACACGAGTATCCTCGCGCCTAAAGCGCGGTCAGCCCGCGTTGGCACAGTCTAGCCCAAATGCTAACAGTTGCAAAATACATAGGGCGCGCCTGCACGCAAAGGACCCCTTGCGCAGGGCAAGGGGTCCTTATTGTTGGATTACGAACAAGTGCCTATTTAAAGAAACCGTCGTAATTGTGCATCTTGAGCTGAGACTCGATCTTGGACATGGTATCCAGCGCAACGCCAATCATGATGAGGATGGACGTACCGCCGAATGCCTGGATGAGCTGGTTGCCCGTGAAGTAGAACAGAATGGACGGAACAACCGCGATCAAAGCGATGAACAAGCCACCCGGAAGGGTAACGCGGTTGATCACGCGCTTGATGTAGTCGGTCGTAGCCGAACCGGGGCGCACGCCTGGAATAAAGCCACCCTGCTTACGCAGGTTGTCGCTCGTCTCCTCCGGGTTGAACACCATGGAGGTGTAGAAATACGCAAAGAAGACGACAAGGACCAGCGTAAGAATCCAGTTGATCCACCCTGAGCTCATAGCGTCTGCCGCAGCGGTAAGCCAACCGATGTTGAACAGAGCTGCAAGCTGAGCCGGGAAATAAATCAGGCAGCTTGCGAAGATGATGGGGATGACGCCCGCCGCATTCACTTTCAAAGGAATGTAGGTGGTCTGACCGCCCATCATACGACGACCCTGAACACGCTTTGCGTAGTTGACCGGAATACGGCGCTGAGCACGCTCGACGAAGATAATCGCAGGAATGCACAGCAAGACAACGAGAACGATCAGAACCGTCACCGCGATGCCCATGCCCATGTCAGACTGGAGATTCACGCTGCTGAAAATCGCAGAAGGCACGCGCGAGATAATCGAAGTGAAGATAATCAGCGACATGCCGTTGCCGATACCGCGTTGCGTGATGAGCTCGCCCATCCACATGATGAACGCCGTGCCGGCAACCAGAGTGAAGACGACAACGATATCCGTCACGATCTCGGGCAGCTCGGAAGAGAACACAACACCGTAGGCACTGCTCTTAAAGAGGAAGAGATAGCCGATGGCGTTGATAAGACCGAGGCCAAGCGTCATGAAACGAGTAACCTGGGTAATCTTCTTGCGACCGGACTCGCCTTCCTTCGCCCAACGTCCCACAGCGGGAATAACGCCCTGCATAAGCTGCATGATAATCGATGCCGTAATGTAGGGCATGATGCCGAGCGAGAACACGGAGAAGTGCGAGAGCGCACCGCCCGTGAACAAGTCGAGCATAGCCATGCTGACGCCGCTTTGCGCAAAAGCATTAGCGAATTCGTTGAAAGGGATGCCAGGTACGGGCACGTACGCGCCGAAGCGATACAGCGCCAGAATACCCAAGGTGAACAGAATCTTATTCCTAAGCTCAGGCACCTTGAACGCATCAATGATGGTTCTTAGCAAGGCTGCTCGACCTTTCCTCCAGCTGCTTCAATCTTAGCAACGGCGCTTGCGGAAACCTTGTCCACCTTAACGGTGAGGGACTTGGTCAGTTCGCCGTCGCCGAGAACCTTAACCAAGGTGTCGACGTTCTTGATGATACCCTTGGCAACGAGAGCCTCGTGGTCGACGACGTCGCCAGCCTCAAACTTGAGCTCGAGACGCGCAACATTGACAGGAGCATACTCGACGCGGTTGAAGTTGCGGAAGCCGGGGAGCTTGGGCAGGCGCATTGCCAGAGGAGTCTGACCACCCTCGAAGCCGATGCGCTTTCCGCCGCCAGCGCGAGACTTCTGACCGTTCATACCACGACCAGAGGTCTTGCCATGGCCGGAAGCAGGACCGCGACCAACGCGCTTGCGATTTTTCGTAGAGCCCTCTGCGGGCACCAAATCTTTGAGTTCCATGTAACAATCCTTTCGCTTTTTTCGGGCGGGCACCTTCCCGCTCTCAGCCGACAGCTCGCTCGTCGGCCCACTACAAACGCCTGCATCACATAACGGTCATGAAAACGCAAGCTTTCCTAGAATACACGTATTGCCTTGTAGATGCCAGTGGTTTTTATTCCAGAGCTGGCATTTACGAAAAAGAAACCGACTTTTCCCCATAAAAAAGAGCCCGCATATTGCGGGCTCTTCCGAGTTAGTTAGTCTTCGACAACCTCGACGAGGTGCTTGACTTTGAAAATCATACCGCGGATGCAGTCATTGTCGACCTGATCGACGGTACGGCCGATTTTGCCCAGGCCCAGAGCCTTCAGGGTCTTGCCCTGATCGGCCTTGCGACCGATGGCAGAACGAACCTGAGTGATGTGGAGGGTCTTCTTAGCCTCAGCCATGATTTATGCCTCCTTCTTCTCAGACCAGCCGTAGATGTGAGCAACGCTCACGTTACGACGAGCGGCAACCTCGTTGACGTTGGAGAGCTCCTTGAGGCCCTCGGCAGCCGCCTTCACGATGTTCATGGCGTTGCCGGAACCGAGAGACTTGCCGAAAACGTTCTTGACGCCAGCAGCCTCAACTACTGCACGAACAGCGCCGCCGGCGATAACGCCGGTACCGGGAGCAGCAGGCTTGAGCAGAACGCGGCCTGCGCCGAACTCGCCGATAACCTCATGAGGAAGAGTCTGCTCGGCGGTCAGAGGAACCGTGAACATATTCTTCTTGGCATCTTCGATGCCCTTCTTGATAGCGATAGGCACTTCCTGGCTCTTGCCCATGCCAACGCCTACGCGGCCGTTGCCGTCACCGACGACGACCAGGGCAGTCAGAGCGAAACGACGGCCGCCCTTGACAACCTTGGAAACACGATTGATGTAAACCACGCGCTCCTGAAGCTCAGGAACGGCAGACTGGTTCTTTTCTTCTTTGCGAGGAGTCATTTACCTACCCTTTCCTAGAACTTCAGGCCGGCTTCACGAGCACCCTCTGCCAGGGCCTTAACACGGCCATGGTACAGGTTGCCGCCGCGGTCGAAGACGATTTCGGTAATACCGGCTTCGAGAGCCTTCTTGCCAGCGATTTCGCCCATTGCAGCAGCGCCTTCAACGTTGGCACCGTTTTTGCCGGTTGCCTTGAAGTCGGGGCCGAGGGTGCTGACGCCGAGCAGGGTCTTGCCAGCAACGTCGTCTACGAACTGTACGTAGATGTTGGAGTTGGAACGGGTAACGCAAAGCCTCGGGCGAGCAGCGGTGCCAGAAATCTTACCGCGCACGCGACGATGGCGACGAGCCAACGCAGCTTGTTTCTTCTGAAGTTTCTTCATCTTAAAATCCCTTCACACCTGAGTCGCTATTTGTCGCCCTTGGCGGCCTTGCCCAGCTTGCGGCGGACCTGCTCGCCGGCGTAGCGGATACCCTTGCCCTTGTAAGGCTCAGGCTTGCGCCACTTGCGCACGATAGCAGCGGTCTCGCCGACCATCTGCTTGTCTGCGCCCTTGACGGTGATGTGCGTCTGATCGGGCACCTCGAAGGTGATTCCTTCGGGAGCTTCAACAATAACGGGGTGAGAGAAACCGAGCTGGAGCTCAAGAGCAGTGCCCTTGAGAGCGGCACGATAGCCAACGCCCACAAGCTCGAGCTTCTTCTCAAAGCCCTTGGAAACGCCCTCGACCATGTTGGCGATGAGGGTGCGGGTCAAACCGTGGAAGCTACGAGCCTCACGGGAGTCATCGGGACGAGTGACGATGATTTCTTCGCCCTCGTGAGCGACGGTCATGATGGGATTGAACTCATAGGAGAGCTCGCCATTGCCGCCCTTAACAGTAATGGTGTTGTCTTTGATGGAGACCTCGACTCCGGCGGGAACCGGAATAGGCTGCTTACCGATACGAGACATATCTAGCTCCTTCCTTTCCTACCAGATGTACGCGATAACTTCGCCGCCAACGCCAGCTTTGCGGGCGTCACGGTCGGTCATAACACCTTTGGAGGTGGACACAACAGCGGTGCCCAGGCCACCCAGAACGCGGGGCAGCTCGTCCTTGCCGGCGTAGATACGCAGACCAGGCTTGGAGATGCGCTTAATGCCGCGGATGATCTTTTCCTTCTTGTCACCGTACTTGAGGGTGATCTCGAGGATGTCACGAGGCTGTGCAGGGAGAACTTCGTAGCCCTGGACATAGCCCTCTTCAGTCATGATGCGGGCGATTTCGGTAAGCTTCTTGGAAGACGGCATGGAAACCGTAGCCTTACCGGCAGAATTAGCATTACGCACGCGCGTAAGCATATCTGCAATGGGATCGTTCATGCTCATGTTTTCTCCTTTGGTTCGTGATGAGCGGAGTCGGAGGTACGTAATGGCGCCCGTAACGCGTACGCCTTACCGACCAGCACACACAGCGTGCAGGTTCTTCCTACCAGGAAGCCTTGGTCACGCCGGGCAGTTCGCCTTTGCTTGCGAGCTCACGCAGGCACACGCGGCACAGACCGAACTTGCGATACACAGAGTGCGGACGGCCACAACGGGTGCAGCGAGAATACTTACGAGTCGAGAACTTCGGCTCGCGCGCAGCCTTGGCGATCATCGATTTTTTTGCCATGCTTTTCCTTCTTTCCTATTTCTTCACTCAACAGATAGCGTCGAGTAGAAACCTAGTTCTTCTTGAACGGGAAGCCCAGAGCATCCAGAAGAGCCTTGGCGTCCGTGTTGTTTTCAGCGGTGGTGACGAAGGTGATGTCCATACCGCGAGTACGGTCAACCTTGTCGTATTCGATCTCGGGGAAGATCATCTGCTCGGTGATGCCGAGCGTGTAGTTACCACGGCCGTCGAAAGAGGTCGGGGAAATACCACGGAAGTCGCGAACGCGGGGCAGAGCCATGGACAGCAGGCGGTCCAGGAACTCCCACATGCGGTTACCACGCAGGGTGACCTTGCAGCCGATAGCCATACCCTGGCGGATATGGAAGCCTGCGATGGATTTCTTGGCGCGCGTAACGCAAGGCTGCTGACCGGTGATAACACGCAGGTCAGCCATAGCGGCATCGAGCTGCTTGGAGTCGGAAGCAGCAGCGCCGACGCCCATGTTCACAACAATCTTCTCAAGGCGCGGAACCTTGTTGATGTTGTCGATGTTGAGCTCGCTTTCGAGCTTGGCGACGATTTCGTTGGTGTACTTTTCCTTCAGACGAGGAGTAGCCATCTTGAAATTTCTCCTTTTCGATGATTTAAACGCAGGATTTCCGACCCTACGTCCCTACCCCTGCGTGAAACACACAGGGAGGGTCATTGTACCAAGCAAGCGGGGATTGTAAAACCCCCGCTCACAAAAACTTGATTTATTTGGGCTCAACGATGTCAGCGCCGCACTTCTTGCAGACGCGAACACCCTTGCCGTCGACGCGTTTCTTAGCGATACGGGTCGGCTTGCCGCACGTCGGGCAAACGAGCATCACGTTGGAGACGTGGATGGGAGCCTCCTTGGTGACGATGCCGCCCTGCGGGTTCTGCTGGGTAGGACGCATAGCCTTCTTGACCATGTTCACACCCTCGACGAGAACGCGCTCCTCCTTGGGGAGGCCACGCAGGACAACGCCCTGCTTGCCTTTGTCCTTGCCAGTAATGACCTGGACCTTATCGCCTTTGCGAATGTTCATCTTCATGCTTCTGACCTCCTCTACAGCGTTTCAGGTGCCAGAGACACGATCTTCATGTACTTCTTGTCGCGAAGCTCGCGGGCCACAGGGCCAAAGATACGAGTGCCCTTAGGAGCACCGTCGTTGTTGATCAGAACGGCAGCGTTCTGGTCAAAACGGATGTAAGAACCGTCGTTGCGACGGACTTCCTTCTTCACGCGAACGATGACGCAGCGAACGACGTCACCCTTCTTCACGTTGCCGTTAGGAGCGGCTTCCTTGACGCTGCAGATAATGACGTCACCGAGGCCTGCGTAACGGCGCTTGGAGCCGCCGAGAACCTTGATGCACTGCACCTTGCGAGCGCCGGAGTTGTCGGCAACGTTCAGCATGGTTTGCATCTGAATCATTGTGCAATCCTTCCGATACTAGAATACGCTGGAAGCGTAGACTATTTAGCCTTCTCGATGATCTCGACGAGGCGCCAGCGCTTCATCTTGGACAGAGGGCGGGTTTCCATGATGGAGACGGTATCGCCCACGCCGCACTCGTTGTTCTCATCATGAGCATGGAACTTCTTGGTGCTCGTCATCATCTTGCCGTACACGGGGTGCGGCTTGCGTTCCTTGATCTGAACCACAATGGTCTTGTCGCCGGCTGCGCTCACAACGACGCCCTGGCGGACCTTGCGGGTATTACGGGTAGCTTCACTCATCTAATCCCACCGAATCCTTACTTCAATGCGCCGGCAGCGGCGATTTCGCGAGCGCGCATCTCGGTCTGAAGACGCGCGATGTCTTTCTTGACCTGCTTCACGCGAGCAGTGTTGTCCAGCTGGCTGGTAGCCATCTGGAAGCGCAGGTTGAACAGCTCAGCGCGAGCTTCCTTCAGCTTGACGTTCAGATCGTCAGAAGAGAGTTCACGAATCTCAACGGGCTTCATTATTTAGCCACCTCCGTTTCCTTGGAAACGATCTTGCACTTGATGGGCAGCTTGTTGATAGCAAGACGAAGAGCCTCTTTTGCGGTAGCCTCATCGACGCCATCAATCTCGAACATAATGCGGCCCGGCTTCACGACAGCAACCCAAGCCTCGGGGTTACCCTTACCGGAACCCATGCGGGTCTCAGCAGGCTTCTGGGTGATCGGCTTGTCGGGGAAGATCGTGATCCACACTTTACCGCCACGCTTCATGTAACGAGTCATAGCGATACGAGCAGCCTCGATCTGACGGTTGGTGATCCAATGGGGCTCGAGAGCCTGGATGCCATAGCTGCCATGATGGAGCTGGGTGTGGCCCTTTGCCTTGCCCTTCATGGAGCCACGCTGCACCTTGCGGTGACGAATGCGCTTAGGAGCTAGCATTATTTAGCACCCCTTTCGTTGCGGTCATTGCGGTCGCGACGACCGCGAGACGGGCGAGAATTGCCCTCGAGTGCAGGCTGGGGAATCTTGCCGCCGGGAAGAACCTCGCCGTGGTAGACCCAAACCTTGATACCGATGGAGCCCATCGTGGTGGCAGCAGTAGCGAAACCGTAGTCGATCTTCGCACGCAGGGTGTGCAGAGGCACACGGCCTTCGCGATACCACTCGCGACGGCTCATCTCAGCGCCGCCCAGACGACCAGAGCACTGGATACGAATACCCTGAGCACCGGACTTGCGAGCAGACTGAACAGCCTTGCGCATTGCGCGGCGGAACGCCACGCGACCCTCGAGCTGCTCAGCGACGGACTGAGCAATGAGAGCTGCATCGAGCTCGGGGCGCTTAACCTCGACGACCTCGATGTTGACGGGGCCGCCGACAACCTTGGCAAGCTGCTTGCGCAGGTTCTCGATTTCAGCACCCTTCTTGCCAATCACAACGCCCGGGCGAGCCGTGACGATGATGACCTTGACCTTGTCGCCAGCGCGCTCGATCTCAACCTTGGAGACAGCGGCTTTGGCGAGGTACTTGTCCAGGAAACGACGGATAGCGATGTCGTTCTCCAGGTTCTTGGCGTAATCCTTGTCGGAATACCAGCGGCTACGCCAGTCCTCGGTGATGCCGAGACGGAAGCCGGTGGGCATTACTTTCTGACCCATTTATGCCTCCTCTCGCGGCGCAACGATGACGGTGATGTGGCTGGTACGCTTGCGAATGCGCGAAGCGGAGCCCTTAGCACGCGGGCGAATGCGCTTGAGAGTGGGACCCTCGTCGACGAAGGCGGCCTTGACGACGAGATTGTTGGAACGCATGTGATGGTTGTTCTCCGCATTAGCGACGGCGGAATTCAGAACCTTCTCCACGACCTCGGAGATCGCACGCTCGGAGAAGCGAAGGATCTCACGGGCGCGAGCAATGTCCTTGCCGCGGACCTGGTCGACGACGAGACGTGCTTTGCGGGGGCTCACACGCACGTACTTAGCAGTTGCTTTAGCTTCCATGTGTGTTTACCTCCTTACTTCTTACCCTTGTTGGCGTGGCCCTTGAAGGTACGGGTGGGAGCAAACTCACCCAGCTTGTGGCCAACCATGGATTCAGTGACATATACGGGGACATGCTTGCGGCCATCATGAACGGCGATGGTGTGACCAACCATTTCCGGGAAGATGGTCGAAGAGCGAGACCACGTCTTGATGACGTTCTTTTCGCCAGCAGCGTTCATCGCATTGATGCGACCGAGAAGACGCGGCTCAACGAAAGGACCTTTCTTCAAACTTCTGCTCACAGTTTCTCCTTAACGTTTCAGTCGCTTACTTCTTGCGGCGACGAATGATCAGGCGGCTCGAAGCCTTCTTGGGGTTGCGGGTGCGATGACCCTTGGTGGGAACGCCCCAGGGGCTAACGGGATGACGACCCGAGGACTTGTTCTTGCCCTCGCCACCGCCGTGGGGATGGTCAACCGGGTTCATGACGGTACCGCGAACAGTAGGACGAACGCCCTTCCAGCGGTTACGACCAGCCTTGCCGATCTTGATGTTGGCATGCTCTGCATTGCCCACCTCGCCGATGGTGGCACGGCAGGTCAGAAGCACGCGACGCATTTCGGAGGAAGGCATACGCAGAATGGCGTACTTGCCCTCTTTACCCATGAGCTGGATGGAAGTACCTGCAGAACGAGCGATAGCAGCGCCCTTGCCAGGCTGGAGCTCGACGGCATGAATCAACGTACCGACGGGAATCTCGGAAAGCGGCATTGCGTTGCCGGGCTTGATGTCAGCGCCGACGCCGGAAACAACCATGTCGCCAACCTGCAGGCCCTTGGGGTGCAGGATGTAGCGCTTCTCGCCGTCCACATAGTGGAGCAGAGCGATGCGGGCGGAACGGTTGGGGTCGTACTCGACCGTTGCAACCTTGGCGGGTACGCCGTCTTTGTTGCGCTTGAAGTCGATGATACGATAACGGCGCTTGTTGCCGCCACCCTGATGACGAGTGGTGATGCGACCGTTGTTGTTGCGGCCTGCCTTCTTCGGCAAAGGCGCAAGAAGCGACTTTTCCGGCTTGCTGCAGGTGATTTCGGCGAAGTCCGAAACCGTCTGGAAGCGGCGACCGGGGCTAGTCGGCTTGTATTGCTTGATTCCCATCAAACAACCTTTCTTCCTTGGAGCCCTGCTCGCGTGCCACTCCTCGCACGTACCAGGCGCTCCCCTTACATTCTTGGAAACGATTGCCGAATGGGCTGTTCGTGGGAGTGTGCAGCCTCGACTCCGTTTCCACGCGCCCGGGTGTATCCATTCACCTGTGGACGCAGCTTTTGAATTATAATCCGGGACACGAATCTTCGCAAGAATCTTTTTTCTTAATATGGAGATATATTGGACGCGCTCGCCTGATGTCGAGCCGCATGCTTGGACGCCTCCCTAGAAGAAACAGCGCGCGTGGCCCTTCGCTCTCCCGCCCGTCTGCCACACCGCCCTCTATACCAACAACGAGCGCCGTTTCACCGACGCTCGTTGTTTCTTGTCTTTGCATTCTCGCGTTATTTCGCTGAAGCCGCTTTCTTCGCAGGAGCCTTCTTTGCGACGGCTTTTTTCGCTTTCGATTTCGACGCGTCCTTTTTCTCAGCAGCCTTCGCTTCTTTCTCCTCGGCTTCTTTCTCTTTGCCGGGACAGTTGAAGTTAGGACAGAGCTTCCACGGTCCACGCGCGGTCTTCACAATCACCATGGGGGCGCCGCAATGCTCGCACGTCTCCTCGGTGGCTGTCAGCTCGCCATACTGAGGCAGCGGATAACTGGTCTCGCACTCCTCGTAATTCTCGCAACGAATGAAGCGCTTGAGCGTGCGGGGGTTCTTGCTCGCGACGAGCTTTTTATCGAGTCCCTTTTCAGCGCACGTCGGGCACTTCCCCACAACCACATCCGGCTCTTGGTTGGTCGGGCAGTTCGGGTCGATGCACAGCGTACGCGGCTTCGAGCGAAACGCCGTCACCTTGATCTGAGGCATGCCGCATGTCGGACACTTCTCCTCGAGCGCCTCAACCTTGCCCTTGGGAAGCGGGTAGGTCACGTCGCAATCGGGCCAGCCTGCGCATCCGATAAACATAGAACGCGTTTTGGACGACGCGCGCAGCTGAAGGTCCTTTCCGCACTTCGGGCAAGGACCCACATAAGCGTCGGCCGCCACGGCATCGGCCAGTGCGTCTTTGATTTCCTCCTGATGCGGCAGAAGCTCGTCGAGGACATCATGCAGAATATCGCGGGAAAGATCGACCACGTCTTTGCGCGATTTCTCGCCGGCGGCAATCTTGTTCATGTCTTCTTCAAGAGTGGCCGTCATATCGGGGCTTGTGATCTGCGGGGCGAACTTGCCCAGCGCATCACACACGGCAATGCCGAGCTGGCTTGGTTCGATTGGGTCGTTCTGCACGTATTTCACCGTGTACAGACGCTCGATGATGGCATGGCGCGTGGCTTTGGTGCCAAGACCGAGCTTTTCCATTTCCTGGATGAGCTTACCCTGGGAATAGCGCGCCGGGGGCTCGGTCTGCTTCTTGGTGCACGTTGCGCCCTGGAAATCAACCGACTGGCCCTCTTCGAGCGCAGGGAGCTGTTCGTCTTTTTTCAAGCCGTACGGATAGATGGCACGAAAACCGGGCTTCACCAGCACGTCTCCGCGCGTAACGAAGGGCTCGGAGGCAACATCGATCGTGACTTTGGTACCTTCGACGACCGCCGATTCCGACAACGTTGCCAGGAAGCGGCGCGCAATGAGATTGTAGAGCTTCCATTCGGGCGCCCCGAGCTTATCGGGGTCGGCCGCCGCCGTGGGATGGATGGGCGGATGGTCGGTGGTCTCCTTCTTGCCGCGCGTTGCGACAAGCGCCCCCTTGGAAAGAAGCTCCTGGCAATACGGACGATACACCGCAACGTCGGAAAGCTTCCTCACCGTACCCTCAAGATCGAGCGATTCCGGATAGACCGTATTGTCCACGCGGGGGTAGCTGATATAGCCATCCATATAGAGGCTTTCGGCAATGCGCATGGTCCGCGCAGGAGAAAGGCCCTCGGACGCCGCGGCGGCCATAAGGCTCGTAGTATTGAACGGCACCGGAGCCGCAACCGTGCGTTTGCGTTTTTCGATGGAGGAGATCACGCCCTTCGAAGCGCCCTCGACATGGCCCATGACGGCATTTGCCTCCGCCTCCGCCTTGAAGCGAGCCGTCGCATGCGTTGCCTCGAAATCCTCAGGCTCTTGGCCGAAGCGGGCCTTGATGACCCAGTAGTCCTCGGGCACGAACGCCATACGCTCGCGTTCGCGCGCCACGATTAAAGCGAGCGTCGGCGTTTGCACGCGGCCCGAAGAACGCACGTTTCCATAACCTGCGAACTTTACAATGGTCAGATAGCGCGTGAGCACCGCGCCCCAGATAAGGTCGATATCCTGACGGCTCTCGCCGGCCTGGGCGAGGTCGTTGTCGAGCTCGACCAAATGGGAAAACGCATGCTGGATTTCGTCTTTGGTGATTGCCGAATAGCGCGCGCGGAACACCGGGGCTGCGTCATTGACCTCTTTCATGCAACTCAAGGCATCCGACCCAATAAGCTCGCCCTCGCGGTCGAAGTCGGTTGCGATGATGATTTCGTCGGACTTTTTCGCCAGATTCTTCAAGCTGCGAATGATGTCTTTTTCCTTCGGACGCTTCTCGATGGGGGCGTAGGCCAGATAGGGCAAAGCGTCCATCTTCCACGCGCCCATCTCCACGCCGTCCGCCTTAAAAGGCTTGCGCTTCGTCTTGAAAGGCGGCTTAGGAAGAAAATCGGGGATATGGGCCGGAACGATTTCGCCATCGGCCGTCACGCCCTGCCAGCCGCTGGATTTCTTATAGATGATGGAGGGCATGAAATCGGGCTCGAGAATATGGCCGCGCAAACCGATGGTCACCCACTCTTCGCCATCCACCTGGAAACGATACACGGGGGTGTTGTATACCTTATCGGCCTTGGGCTTTCCGACGCTGAGCAAGTCAGCGATTTTCTGGGCGGCAATGTTTTTCTCGGTGACAACCAGTTTCAAGATTGTATCCTCCGATGCGGAATTGATGTAACGCTTTATGGTTCACGGCAAGAGCCGAGCTCGATTCAACGAGCCGATAGCATACACGATTTTTTAGGAAGCGGAAAATAGGCGAGAAACCTTTCAGGAGAGCAAGCTCTTCGAAAACGAACAAATGCAAGGAACCGTACACGAAATAGCCCGTTTCTTCACTTCGACACGACACCTCTTTTGTTCATGGAGGGAATCAAGAACGCGGCACAGGCCGCAACGCCTGCCACCCCGATGAATCCGCCGACGACACCGACCCACGAAATTGACATGCCCGAACTTACCGCTCCACCTATTGCCGATCCGCCACCGATGCCGAGGTTGAAAATCCCGGAGAAAATGGACATAGCGACCGCAGCAGCGCCCTCGGGAGCATACTTGAGAATTTCAGATTGAAGCGAGACGTTGAACGCCGTTGCACACGCGCCCCAAAGAACGCACGCGCCCGCCGCAAAAGCAAAGCCTGTTGCGCAAGGCAGCATAAGAAAGAGCGATGCCGTGATGCCGCAAAGCGCCAGAATGAGAAACGCGAAGCGTCGACGCCGCCCTGTATAGAGACGGGCGAACAGCGCGCTTCCCGCAATGCCCGCAATACCGAAGATGGAAAGACCCGCCGTAATCGACCCGTCGGAAAACCCGCCAATCTGCTGCAAAAAAGGTTCGATATAACTATACCCCGTATAGTAGGCTGTCGCCATCAAGGCGGTCACGACATACACTCCCATAAGAACAGGGTTTTTCAGGAGCTTCGGCAGCTCTCGGACAGAAAAGCGCTCACCCGCAGGAACCTTCGGAAAGACCACGGCAAGATACGCCAGAACTCCGAAGGAAACAGCGGCGATGCAAAGAAACGTCATGCGCCATCCAAGGGCAAGGCCCACAACGCGGCCAAGCGGCAATCCGCAGATCATCGCGACCGAAGACCCTGTGACGATGGCGGAAAGCGCCAGGGACTGATGCTCGACGCGAACCACACGCACCGCCGCAGGAGATGCGATGGACCAAAACACCGCATGGGCGCAAGCAACCCCGATACGAGCGGCCATAAGCATCCAATACCCCGGCGCCAACGCAGAAAGAACCTGGCACGTTCCAAATAAGGCAACAAGGCCAAGCAAAAGATTGCGAAAACCGAAACGAGAGGCAAAGACCATCAACGGCAGCGAAAGAATGCAAACAGCCCATGCGTAAGCGGTGATGAGAATACCCGCCTGCGATTCGCTCACCTGGAAATCCGCAGCAATATCCACAAGCAATGCAATGGGCATGAATTCCGACGTGTTGAACACGAACGCCGAAAACGCGATACCTATGAGCGGGAGCAATTCCTTTGCACTCATGCCGTTTTTCATATGCTACCTTTCTTCCGAGGCAGCCTCGCAACAGTGCGCGCCACCCGCCCTATCGACCTTGGCATTTTCCATGAAAGACGTTCCGACTGACTCAAAAGCCGCCGCCATCATGGTGTAAAACAACGAAGCCATGCGCTCGGGAGACTCTTTCATGCCGTTTTCGAGCCAGCGAACATACACGTTGAACAGGGCTCCCGTGTAAAACGAGACCCCGTAGCGAAGCATGCCTCGAGGAATTCGACCTTTCGCCGCACACGCGACATACTCTTGAAACAGCCGTTCATAGATGCTCGTGAATCCGGCCCCATGAAGACGAAGGAGCTCGATACGATACTCGCGGAAATACCGAAACGTAAGAACGACCCCTTCGTAGCTGAGGCATCCGCCGTCGATTTCACCTATGGCTTTCCCGAAGTCATCCATAATCAAACGCCCAGCATTCACCAAAATGTCTTCTTTCGAAGAGAAGTTGCGGTAGTAAGAAGCCCGGGCAACATGAGCCTCCTCCACGATATCGGTCACCGATATGTCAGAAAACTCCTTTGAACCGAGGAGATGCAAAAGGGCGCGCGCGATGCGTACGCGCGTCTGCCTGTTCGCTTCCGATCGTTTGCCCATGAGTCCTCCGTTTCCCTACCGCCCGATTGCTGCACTATACGATGCGCTTGGCCGCTGTATCCCGCATGCGCTCCTTAGCTCTTCGCCGTCGCCCTCGGAAACCTTTCCTTTATATTCTGCAAATGTTGCGCTTTTGTAACACGGCTCATATTGACGCGTGACGACCACACAATAAGATACGAACTGAGACAATTTGTATCAGTTTATATACCTCGGGAGAACAACCATGATGATCGTCACCGATACCGCGTCGGATATTCTCGAAAGCGAGGCGGCCGAGCTCGATATCAGACTCGCTCCACTCGATATCGCCTTCGGCGACGTACACTGCTCACGCAATACACCTGAAATGCTCGATGAATTCTACCGTTTGCTTACGACTTCTGAGGAATTTCCCAAAACAAGCCAACCTGCGCCCGAAATCTGGCTTGAGCTCTTCCGCGAGGCGCAGGAAAACAACGAAGACGTGCTCGTGCTCGCCATGACCTCGCAGATATCAGGCACGTACGAATCCGCCTGCATGGCGGCGCGCCTGTCCGGATACGACGACCACATCGCCGTCGTCGATACCCGCCAGGCAATCGTCTGCCAATATATCGTGGTGCGCTATGCCGCCGCACAACGCGACGCCGGCAAGTCCCTCAGCGAAATCGTCGACTTGATGAACGCGTTCACCAAGCGAGTTCACGTTCACGGGATTATGGGAACGCTCACCTACCTGCGCAAAGGCGGCCGCATTCCCGCATCGGTCGCCACGATCGGCAACCTGCTCAAAATCAAGCCGACCATCGGCATCGACAACGGCAAGCTGGTCAGCCCCGCCAAGACGAAAGGAACCGCGGCGGCGAAAAGAATCATTTGGAAAGAACTCGAGGCAGCCGACCTCGACCCCGCATGGCCCGTCTACTTCCCGTATACGAGCGATAGAGAAGCGGTCGAAAAGCTGCGCGACGAAACGGTCGAAAAATTTGGACTTGATATCGAAAATACAAGATTTCGTCAGGTCAGCGGCACCATCGGAGCGCATCTCGGACCAGGCGCATTCGGATTCGCTTATGTAGAGAAGGAATAAGCTCAGGTATTCGAGGCAAAAACGAAACGATGCACGGCTTGCCGCAAGCCCGCTTTCAAAGCGAAGCCTGCACAGTGAAAAGCGGCTCTGCCGCCTTCGAAAAGCGACCGTGCCTCAAAAGCAATCGAGCCGCCCTTTCGAGCGGCTCGATTCATGCTATTCTTGAATGCTCTTGTAGAACTTCGCATCGGCGAACACGTCTTCGACGCTCTTGCCATCGAGCCATGCCAGACCAAGCAGCTCGTTAAGCGTGGAAACCAATTCGGAGCAATCGACGAAATGACCTTTGTCGTTCAGCTCCGAGCAATCCTGCGCACGCCAGTAGCCGTCGGTATGGGTGAGATAATACGTCTTGTCACCCAGCTCCATGAATACGCGCGTGTTTGCGCGAAGGTAATTTGCGAATTCGTCAAACGAACCTACCTCAAGTACCTCTTCGGCCTGAACTCCCATAGCGGCCCTCCTTCCGGCTCGACAGTAAGGCGTCCCCTGCGCCATTTTCAGCATAGTTGCATAGTACTATAACGGGAGGCGCCATGCCGATTGCAGCCGTCTGGCAAACACCCCACGTATCCGAGCGAATCCATGCCCAAAGCCACAACGACCCCTGAAACAACCCGCAAACCGCACGCGAGAACTACCCCAGCACTTCGGCGCAGATGCGTGCGCCTTCAGAGGCATCCTTCGCATAGTAATCAGCCCCTACCATCTTCGCATACTCGGGCGTAAGCACCGCGCCGCCCACAAAAACCTTGGTATCGGGCGCCTGTTCGCGCAGCAACGCGATGGTCTCTTCCATCCCTCGAACAGTCGTGGTCATAAGGGCAGAAAGCCCGACAAGCTTAATGCCGTGCCTCTTCACACAATCAACCACCGCCTGAGGATCGACGTCGCGTCCCAGGTCGAAAACCGTGTACCCGTAGTTTTCCAGCAGCATCTTCACGATATTCTTGCCTATGTCGTGAATGTCGCCTTTGACCGTAGCGACGGCGACCTTGCCCTTGTCGGCCACGCTTGCAGACGACGCAAGCTCTTTAATGACGTCAAAACCGGCTTTTGCGGCCTCTGCCGAAGACATGAGCTGCGGCAAGAAAAACGTGCCTTTTTCGAAACGGTCCCCCACCTCGTCGAGCGCGGGAATAAGGTGATCGTTGATGACGGCCATGGGCTCCACGCCTTCTTTTTCAAGCATGGAACGCACGATATCCGCCGCTTGGGCACGACGGCCCGTAATCACGCAGTGGCGCAACGTGCCCGCTTCGCCATCGGATGCTTCGGACGAAACCGCAGCCTGAGCAGCGCCGCCTTGCTGAGGCTGACCCGGCGCAAGAGCGCTGGCAGACGCCATGGTGCAATTCGCGTATTCTTCAATGTAGCGCGCGGCGGAAACGTCCTGTCCGCACAACACGCGCCAGCTGTCCACGATTTCGCGATAACGGTCGGAAAGCGGATTGAGAATGGGAAGGTCGAGCCCTGCGGAAAACGCCGCCGCCAAAAACGTGGCGTTCACCACTTCGCGCAACGGCAAACCGAAGCTCACGTTGGACACACCGAGCACCGTACGCACGCCCAAACGCTCTTTCACCATGGTGATGGCACGCAGAATCTCAACCACTTCGCTCTGATTGGTGGACGCTGCCATAACCAGACAGTCGATGAAGACGTCCTGACGCGGAATGCCCGCTGCCTCGGCCGCACGCACAATGCGCTCCGCAATGGCAAATCGCTCCTCGGCCGTAGGAGGAATGCCCCCTTCGTCAAGCGTCAGACCAACCACCGCGCACCCGTAGTGTTTTGCGATAGGAAGCACCGCTTCGAGGCTTTCCGCCTTGCCGTTCACGGAATTGATGATGGGCTTGCCCGCATACACGCGAACCGCCGCCTCCACCGCTTCCGGGTCGGAGGAATCCACCTGCAGCGGCAGACCGGTCACGCCTTGAATTTTGCCGATCAGGTCCACCAGCACGGCCGCCTCGTCTATTTCCGGCAAACCGGCATTGACATCCAGAATGTCGGCGCCGGCCTCGGTCTGCGCGATGGCCTCATTGATGATGTAGTCGAAATCCCCGGTGCGAAGAGCTTCCTTCAGACGCTTCTTGCCCGTAGGGTTAATGCGCTCGCCGATCGTGGCCACATGACGGCCTTTCAGGACGACCGCCTCCTGAGCGCTGGTCACGCTGCAGACGGGTTCGGCAAAAGACCTGGTGGGTTGTTTGCCGCATACGATATCCGCCAGATTTGCAATATAGGCAGGGTTCGTTCCGCAGCAGCCGCCCACAATGCGCACACCAGCCTCGACCATGCCGGCAACGCTTTTCGCGTACGAATCGGGATCGACGGAGAACACCGTCTTGCCGTCCTCGACGTGAGGAAGGCCCGCATTGGCCTGCACCATCACCGGACATGTGGCTACTTCGAGCATTTCGTCCACCAACGGACGCAAGTCGTCGGGACCGAGCGAGCAGTTCATGCCCAACGCCTGCACGCCGAGCGCCGAAAGCGTAAGCGCCGCGATACGCGGGCTTGTGCCCAGAAACGTGCGGCCGTCCTCCCCGAAAGTCATGGTGGCAAACACGGGCAGATCGCTGCATTCTTTGGCGGCCAAGACGGCAGCCTTCATCTCAAGCAGGTCGGCCATGGTCTCAATCAAAATGATATCCGCACCGGCCTCCACGGCCGCGCACACCTGCTCGGCGAACAAATCGTACGCCTCATCGAAGCTCATGGTGCCAAGAGGTGCAAGCAACGCGCCCGTCGGGCCGATATCAGCAACCGCATAACGCGCACCGGCGTTGCGCACGCAGACAACGGCGGCCGCGAACACCTCGCGCACCGAGGCGGCGTCGCCGAGTTTGCGCGCATTGGCGCCGAACGTGTTCGTGGTGACTGCAAGACTTCCCGCTTCGACGTATTGGCGATGAATCGCGGTCACTTCATCGGGGCTGTTCAGGCACAGAAGTTCCGGCAGTTCGCCCGCCTCAAAGCCCGCTGCCTGCAACATGGTGCCCATAGCGCCGTCGAAAACCAGATACTCCTCGCCCGCAATCACGCGTGCAAGATAATCATCGGCAATGCGCAGCGCGTCACGCGCATCGGCGGAAACAGCATGAGAAGTTATCGGTAGCATGGCGTACCAGCCTTTCGCAATGAACAATGAGCGGCGCAGGGACATCCGGCACAGCTTCTTTTGGCACCTTCGTACAGTTCGTCGAACAATCCGACGAACGCCGTGACACTTTTCACGGGAACAAGCAGGTTGGAGTCGGTCACCGTCATCCCGAGTTTTTTGTCCGCCTCGAGCGTGCGCACGATGGCGGGCTGAATATCAAGCGGCAAATCGCCGTAGCCGGGACTGAAACGCCAATTCGTATGCAGCCCGAGCCTTGCCGCTTCGGCAACGATCGCGGCCTCGCACGCATCCGCCGCACATTCCACCAGGGAAGAGCCCGCCGCACCGAACACGACGGCATCGAGCGCGCTTCTCGCCTTCATGCGCATAGCTGCGCGTTCGTTGGCGAGCCCGAGCGTGACCGCCATGACCGCGCAGGAACGCGCTGCATGAAGGTGCTCGTAGATAGCCGAGCCTTCAAGCACAAGAGAGCTTCCCTGGAGACGAATCACGCCGCCTGAAGCATCGACGGGAAATATTTTGTATACGAACGAAGGCGCCGAATCGCGCTCACAGGTGGCGATGAGCGCATCGATGCGCTCATCGAGCACCTCGTCGGTCTGCTGGCCAGAATAGCCGATATAGCGAAGCGCTTCGGCCTTGTCGACGCGATACTGCGACATGGCTAGCTCGCTGCGCCGCGCAATCGCGCGACGGCTGCCCGAGCTATGCTCGGCTGATTCATCGTGTACACGTGAATGCCGTCGACGCCCGCCCGTGCAAGGCCCTCCATCTGGTCGCACGCGTATTCGATACCGGCCGCGCGCAGCGATTCGGGGTCTTCTTCGTAACGTGCGAGAAGCTTGATAATCGGAGAAGGCAGGCTGGCACCGCACATGAACACCATGCGCGAAATCTGCGCCTTCGACAAAAACGGCATGATGCCAAACGTGATGGGCACCGTAATGCCCGCATTGCGCGCCGCTTCGAGAAACTCGAACGCACAATCGTTGTCGAAGAAAAGCTGCGTCACGAAGAATTGCGCGCCTGCGTCCTGCTTTTCCTTCAGGTGTTCGATGCTCTTTTTGAAATCCAAGCAGTCTATATGGCCCTCGGGATACGCCGCAGCGCCCACGCAAAAGCCCGCTTCGCGTACTACGGGAATGAGGTCTTTGGCAAAGTGGAAATCGTTCGTCGCAACGCCGGGGACGGAATCGCCACGCAGGGCGAGAACGTTCTCAAGGCCCGCTTCGCGCATGGTGGCAAGTGTTGCGTCGATATCGTCCTTCGTTGCTCCCATGCAGGTCAGATGAGCCATGATGGGCAGCGCGAAGTCTTCTTTCATCATACGGGCGACGTCGATCGTGCGCGCGCTGTTACCGCTTCCGCCGGCCGAATACGTCACCGAAACGAATGCGGGATCCAAAGGAGCAAGCTCCTCGGTCATTGCATGCGCAGTCTCGACAGGAAGGTCGCCTTTCGGAGGGAAAATCTCGAATGAGATGGGCAGGCTTTCGCCTTGAAACGCCTGTGAGATTTGCATAGCGGAGGTCCTTTCTCGTCGAACCGCCATTGTAACGCCTTATCCCCACGACGCTTTAGCATGCGATAGTATGAAACACGCTTGAAACATTCGGCGCGGACGGGATTCTACAGCACGCGGCCGACATCCTGACCTTCGCGGCGGATGCGCAGGATGTCTCGTTCGTGCAGCTCGAACGAGACGGCGAATGAATAGCGCTCCATGGTGCGATTGGCCACCTCCACGGCCACCAGCGTGCCGCCCGGACACGTCGGATCAGGGCCGATAATGCGGCCCAGGCCGTCACGTTCGATATCCTTCAGATCGGTTCCTGGCGCAGCATGCCAGACCAGACGCTTCACCGCGCACGTGCGCACGGCCGCATCGGGACTGATAGCCTCAAGTTCCTCACCCTCGAAGAAGCGGTTGCGGCAAAGCGTTTCCACGCGATATGGCTCGGCGGCATCGCACGGTTCATCCAGCTTAAAAGCGCCGCGCTCCCCCAGCTCATCAGTGACGCAGCCCAGAACGCGCGCCACCATCTGATGCGAACGCGCATACTCAACCGTGCCCTGATTTTGTCCCGGATCGCCAAAATAGAAGCCCGTGCAATACGGACGATGGCTCGTGGTCTCAAGTTCGTCCTGCCACACGTTGGCATCTTCGCCGTCCAACACATGACGATAAGCATTGACCACCGACGCCACGTAATACGCGCCTTTCGCACGGCCCTCGATCTTGATGCTGTCCACGCCGACGTCTTTAAGCTCGCGCAAGTGCGAGAGCATGTTCATATCGTTCGAGCTCATGATGAAGCTGCCGCGATCGTCTTGTTCGATGGGGAAATACTGGCCCGGGCGCTTTTCTTCGACCAGCGCGTACTTCCAACGGCACGGCTGCGCGCAATGACCCACATTGGCGCCGCGACCCGCCATATAATCGCTAATCAGACAACGCCCCGAATACGCCATGCACATAGCGCCGTGGACAAACGCCTCGAGCTCGATTTCATCAGGAAGGCGGCGGCGCATTTCGGCGATAGCCTTTAAGCTCATCTCTCGCGCGAGCACGATGCGCGACACCCCCAAGCTTGCATATACCAGCGCCGATTCGGCGTTCATGCACGACGCCTGCGTAGAGAGATGGATTGCCAGGTCGGGAGCTACTTCGCGTGCAACCGCCAATGCGCCCATGTCGCCGATGATTACGGCATCCACGCCTGCTTCGTCAAGCACGGCAAAATAGCGACGCAAATCGTCGATGTCTTCGTCGGTCATCATGGTATTGACCGTCACATGCACATCCACGCCATGCGCATGCGCATAATCAACAACTTTAGGCAGCTCGTTTTCGTCGAAATTATCAGCACGACGGCGCATTCCGTAACGCGTCGACGCAAGATACACCGCATCCGCACCAAAATGAATCGCGTATTCGAGCTGCTCCCAACCGCCCGCAGGCGCGAGCAGCTCCATGGTGTTTCGAGACGAAGAGCGTGCCATGAACCGTCCTTTTCTGACTATATAATCTAGCTGTTTGCACATGCGGAATGACCCGTTTGCTCCTGCATGCAATGCCTCAGTATATCGAACCGTACATTCGGGCACGCCATGTACATCGATTTGGAACAATATCGCGCGGCCACTGCGCACGAAGTGGCGGACTCCCCTCCTTATCGGGGAGAAGATGCGAGGATTCCCATGCATATCGTTCTGGATCTTGAAAACGGGTTTTTGCCCGACACGTACGGCAAGTATGCCGACCCTGCGGATTGCTTCGACTGGAGCTGCCGCCGTTCGTTTCCTTTCGAGGTGACGGACATCCCGGCCGAGGCAAAAGCACTCGCATTTGTCTTTCTTGACTGGGACAGCGTTCCTGTATGCGGTTTTCCGTGGATTCATTGGTGCGCTTATGTAAACGGCCCACTCAACGAATCCTTTGCATTGGCCGACGATGCCAGCCGCAACGGTGCCGAAGGCCTGATGCAGGGCTATAACAGCGCCGCGCAATCAGAACCAGAACGTGGCACGGGATACGTAGGACCCTGTCCCCCCGATGCCGACCACGTATACACCCTGCGCGTCATGGCGCTCGATACACCCGTCGATCTGGCCGATCCCTTCTGGGCGAACGAACTTGTCGCCGCAGTTCGTGAACACGTGCTTGCCGAGACAAGCATCGGGATGATTGGACGCTGTTAGCTCGAGCGTGCTGTATTCGCGTCATATTGCACAAAGATCCGCTTCGAAACTCGCAAAACTCATGAAACGTACCAAACACGAAGCATAGCGAAACATGGACGAGCGCGATAATCAACATAATTGATTTTAATGTACATTAAAATCTGTCTGTACGAGCCTGCTTTCGAGAAACGCAGCGAACCTTGGTACGTTTCGTGAGTTTTGCGATAACGAAACGCCGAATCGGCGCACCTTTCCCAACAAGCACACGCGAACAGCGAAGCTAAGGTACACCTAGCGCGAAATAATGCATCAGCAAGCGAAACGAAGGCGATGCGCTGAATCGCCCAAGCAACGAAAAGCGCCCCTGCGACATGCCTGAGGCGATCACGCCTTACGCGATGACCTCGTCAACGGCGGCTTCCACGGCGTCCAGCGCCACGGAAACCTTCTCGCTGCCAATTTGCTTTCACTCAATTAGCAATTTCGCACATCCAAGATGACGCCGACATAGCGAAATTTGTTGCTCAACAAATTCCAGAATTGTCGATATACGATGTCCCCATCGAACAACCTGTTAGAAAGGATATGCGAACAATGAAGGTATTACGTACGATGGCGGTTTCTATCGTATCTGTGGCTTTCGCCCTCTCGCTATTCGGATGTGTCGATAGCTCCTCCGAGGCCGACGAAGAACCTGAGCAGTCCACAAGCTCGAGCACCTCGACATCATCAAGTGCCTCAACGTCGTCTTCCTCGTACTCGAGCAGCGGATCCAGCTCGAAAAGCTCCACGACGAACAGCTCTTCGTCCAGCTACGACGACACGACTTACGGCTATTCTCACACTCTGGACAATGGAGACGAAGCCTACAGCGGCAGTGATGGATATACCTACTACAAAAATTCAGACGGCTCGCTCGAGGTGACCGACGGATACGGAAACGCTATGCGCCTCAATAACGACGGAAGCTACGAGGCAACCACCGACGGTGGCAGGACCTGGAGTGAAGTCGACTAGAGCCGACCTTAAGGAGAAATCATGCCTGGAAATCAAAGCGGATGCGGCCAATTTTTCATCATCGTTGCCGGAGTATTCGTAGGCCTTGTGCTATTCGCATTCGTCGGATAGCGAAAGAGGACGCAGCTGAATTATGCATAGGAGCCCTCGTTCTTGCTGCATATGCCTCGAATAGATGGCTTGATGCATGGAGCTGGATTATTCCCGAATTATTCTGCAGGAATCATTTCGGAGACCTAATGGGAGGGATTCTGTTCCCGTCCTATGTAAACTTGATTCTATCGTTTTCCAAATCCAATCACCGAATAGCGGGGCTGCGAGACTCCCTCTTGATCGGCTGCCTTTGCGCATTTTCTTGGGAGCTGGTCGCGCCTTCTGTTTTCGCCTTCTCCACGGCCGATCCAATAGACGCCCTACTATACATAGCGGGAACGGTGTTTCATGACGCAGCCAAAAAGGCGATCATGAGAACTCGGCATTTCAGCCCCTCTAATACGAATACCAGGGTTTAGTGCTCAATCAATACGCCTCCGCAAAAAAATGAACGTCCGATAAGCGCCCTATCGAAATCTTTCGAGAAGCAACGTAAAGCGCCCCTGCCGAGCGCCCGCAATGCGGGAGTCGGCAGGGGCGCTCGCGCGTCTGCGACATGCCTGAGGCGATCACGCCTTACGCGATGACCTCGTCAACGGCGGCTTCCACAGCGTCCAGCGCCACGGAAACCTTTTCGCCCGTTGCGCGGTTTTTCACCTCGACGGTGCCTTCCTTCAATCCGCGCTTGCCCACGACAACCTGGACAGGCCAGCCGATAAGGTCGTTGTCGGCGAACTTGACACCCGCGCGCTCGTTGCGGTCGTCAATGACCACTTCGTAGCCGGCAGCAGAAAGCTTCTTGGCAAGCTCCTCTGCGGCCTCGGTCACCTCGTCGGGCTTCGGAGACAGCGGGATAACGCACACATGCGCCGGAGCAATGCCTGCCGGCCAGATGATGCCGAAGTCGTCGTAGCTCTGCTCGACGGCAGCAGCCATGGTGCGGGAGACGCCCACGCCGTAGCAGCCCATCATGAACGGTTTCTCGGAGCCGTCTTCACCCATGAACGTCGCGCCCATGGCCTTGGAATACTTGTCGCCCAGCTTGAAGATCTGCCCCACCTCGATACCGCGGGCAGCCTTGAGCGGCAAACCGCAATGCGGGCATGCGTCGCCCTCTTTAACGGTGCACAGGTCGGCCCAGGCATCCACCTGGAAATCTTCGCCGTGCTTGGCGCCCACGAAGTGGAAGCCGTCGTCATTGGCGCCCACAACCCAGCGTTCGATGGAGCGCAGGCTCTCGTCGGCCGCCACCTTAACGCCCTCGGGCAGGCCCACCGGGCCCATGGAGCCCTTGGTCAAACCGGCCTTAATCATTTCCTCGTCGGTCAGCGGAGTGAAGCCGGGAACCAGGCGGTCGGCTTTGCACTCGTTGACTTCATAATTGCCGGGAACGAAAAACACCCAGATGGAGCCGTCGTCGCCCTTGCCGGAGAACGCCTTGGCCGTGGCGCTTTCCTCGCAGTTGAGGAATGCGGCCAGCTCGGCAATGGTGTGAACGCCCGGGGTCTCAATCTTAGCAAGAGCCTCGGCGGGATACTCGGTGGGAACGGGAGAGCACTCGCCCACCTCGACGTCGGCTGCATAGCCGCAGTCACAGTACACAAGCTCGGCCTCGCCCGTCTCGGCCAGCGCCATGAACTCCTCGGTGGCGTTGCCGCCGATCTGGCCCGGGTCGGCCTGCACAATGCGGTACTTCAGGCCCATGCGGTCGCACATGTTGATGTAAGCGTCGCGCATGAGATTGTAGGTTTCATCCAAGCTGGCCTGGTCGGCGTTGAAGCTGTAGGCGTCCTTCATCATAAACTCGCGGCCGCGCAGCAAGGCGAAGCGGGGGCGACGTTCGTCGCGGAACTTCACCTGAATCTGGTAGAGGTTCTTCGGCAGGTCCTTGTAGCTGCGAAGCTCGTTGCTCACCAAGTCGGTGATGACTTCCTCATGCGTGGGGCCAAGGCAGAACTGGTTGTCATGACGGTCGACGACGCGCAGCATCTCAGCGCCGTATGCGTCCCAACGACCGGAGCGATGCCACAGCTCAGCGGGCTGAACGAAGGGCATGAGCACTTCCTGGCCGCCGTGAGAATCCATCTCTTCGCGAACGATGTTTTCGATCTTGTGGATGACGCGCAGACCGAGCGGCAGGAAGGTGTACAGACCGGCGGCCTCCTTGCGAATCATGCCCGCACGGGCGAGAAGCTTCGCGGAAACAATGTCTGCGTCGGAGGGGTCCTCTTTCAGCGTGGGAGCGTAGATTTCGCTCATGCGCAACACGTTGCGGTTCACGAACTTGTTCATGCTTCGATGCCTATCTTTCTATCTCGAACTTTTCGATCTCTTCCGTCAGAGCTTCAACGATACAAGCCTCGTCAACCTTGCGCAAGACTTTTCCCTTAGAGAAGATCACTCCCGAGCCCGCGCCGCACGCCACGCCCAAATCGGCATCGGCCGCTTCGCCCGGCCCGTTGACCACGCAGCCCATGACGGCAACCTTGATCGGAGCCGTGCAAGCTGCCAGGCGCTCGTCCACGCGCTTGGCCAGGTCGATCAGGTCCACCTGGCAGCGGCCGCACGTGGGGCAGCTGATGATTTCGGGGCCGCGACGACGCAGGTCGAGCGCCGCAAGAAGCATCCAGCATGCGCGAATTTCCGCCGTGGGCTCATCGGTAAGCGAGATGCGCATGGTGTCTCCGATGCCCTCTTCGAGCAGAATGCCCAAACCGCTGGCGGACTTGATCACGCCCTGCATGAGCGTGCCTGCCTCGGTGATGCCGATATGCAGGGGCACCTCGGGAATTTCCTTCGCAAGCATGCGGTAGGTTTTCACCGTGGTCATGACGTCATGGGCCTTCGCGGACACCACCACGTCGTGAAACCCGCGCTCCTCGAAATGTCGCACGTAATCAACCGCGGAAGCCGCAAGCTTCTCGGGCAGCGTGAGGTCTTCACGCGCCTTGAGCCCTTCGTCGAGAGAGCCTGCGTTCACGCCGACGCGAATGGGGATGCCTGCCTCACGAGCAGCCTCGATCACGGCATCGGTTTTCTCCCAGCCGCCAATGTTGCCCGGGTTGATGCGCAACTTCGCCGCGCCGCGACGGGCCGCCTCGATGGCGATCTGCGCATCGAAGTGAATGTCCGCCACCACGGGAAGGGGGCTTTTCGCACACACCTCCTCGAAGGCGTCCAAGCACGCACGGCGCGGGATGGCCATGCGCACCACCTCGCAACCCGTCTGCGCGAGCGCCTCAATCTGTACGAGGTTGGCCGCCACGTCATCGGCCGGCGCGTTGAGCATGGATTGAACGACGCACGGAGCGCCGCCGCCTATGGGCACATTGCCCACCATGACGCGACGCGTTTGCTGGTTTGGCTTCATGTTGTCAGCCCCTTCCTCTTCTTCGCATCTAATCAGTGTATCCCATCGCCTCGCCGCGCAGCCCGCATATCGCGCGACCCACGAAAAAGACGGCGCGGGGTGCGAAGTGCATGCGGCGCGCATGCGGGCAGCCTACAGCGCCTCCACGATACGCGCAGTCAAGCCTTCCCAGGAAAGATGCGAAACGTCGAAAGGGCCAGCCTCCAAGCGCATGCACGCCTCGATAGCGTCAGCAAGCCGGTGCTCGAAGGCAGGCAGCTCATCTTCGAACGGCTCGTCGACGGCGCGCATGAGCGGCGGCGCAACGTACACAATCGGCGCGCCGGGCGCATTCGCCTCAAGCCATGAACGAATTCCAGGCAAGTCGGTGGTCACCACCTTGCAACCGCACGCGAGAGCCTCAATTACCACAAGCGGCAACCCCTCGAAAAAAGAAGGCAGGACGAATATATCTGCGCGCCGATACGCCTGCGCCAAATCCGTCTGCGAAAGCCTGCCGAGAAACGCCACGTCGGAGAGGCAACGAGCGGCGCGTGCAACGATTCCGGCGTATTCCTCTGAATCGTTGTGACCCCCCCCCCGCAAGGCGAAGCCTCAGACGCAACGAGGGACTTTCGCTGCGGCGCGCACCTTCCCGACGTGCCGTTTCAACAAGGTCGGCCGCTTCCAGAAGCGACGGGACCCCTTTCTTCTTCCAGATTTTTCCTGCATACACGAGCTCGACGGGCACGTTCGCACATACGTCGGCGCACGTCGAAGCGCCCATGGGCGCATCAGTCGCTCGCGCGGAGGCGGATGCCGAGCGCCCTGATGCGCCGTCGTCGCACGTCTCCGGCTCCCCCGTATTGAATATCGACGCGTTGAACCCCGTGCCCACCACATGCACTTGTGCGGGGTCGATCCCATACACGCGCACGATTTCTTCCTTCTGCGCCTCGTGCAGGGCGAACACGCCCGTCAAACGACGCATCGCCGCAACGATGCGGTCTCGCTCAAGGCCGTGCTTGCCCATCTGGCGCAAATCGGTGGAATGGCACACCGCGAACACCCGCCGATGCACGAACGTTTCCACCGCCACCGCCGTCGCGAGATAGAGATGATGGCACAACACGACATCGGGTCCGAACCCTTCGTCAACTTCTTCGAACACCCGGGCGAAAGAAGCCGTGAATGCCTCCGTCATGGAAGGCGTCATGTCGCAGTAGCGCGTGGCCGGATAGGGCATCTGGTCCGACATACCCGCCACATGAAACGGCAGGGCCTCGGTGTCGAAGCGAACGGGACAAAACAGCACGCCCTCCGAAAGGTCGGGCGTATCATCGGCGGCAATGCCCGCCACCATCGCGACATCGTGCCCCGCAGCAACTTGGCAGCGCACCGTTTCCGCCAAATAGACGCCGCTGCCGGTGCTATCGGGTTTTTGGGCGGAGACGTTAAGAATCCTCATATACAACCTCTTGAAAACGCAAGCAAAAGCGGCCCCCGCAGGAGCCGCCTTAGCAAAGCACGATTCGCTTACACGAAACGATAGATGTCTTTGGTCGCCTCGACGAACACGTCATAGACTTCCTGAGCCACGCCTTCGTCGACCAAGAGCTCGAAGCTTGCGGGCTGACCCTCTTCGTCAAGCTCGGTCACTTCGAGGATCAGCACCTCACCGGAAGAACCTGCGGGCAAATCTTCTTCGACCGGGAAGAAGAAGCCGTAGCGATGGTCATTGTGAAGCACCAGGCCGAGGAATTCCAGGCTCTCGATATCGCCCTTCTCGTCCTCGAACTGAAAGACGACACCCTCCTCGACGGGAGGAGCGAAATTGGGAGAGCTTCCCTCGCGAATATCAGCCATGATTAGTGTCCCTTCTTTTTGTGGTTATTCTTTTTCTTGGACGAAGGCGCCTTGCCGGCCTTCGATGCCGCAGTACCCGAGGAAATCGCGGGCTTCTCAGAGACGGCAACCGCATCTCCTGCAACAACGGGGGTTTCGCCGACGTTGCCGGCACCAGCTGCCGCAACCTTGCCGACGGGCAGCTTGTTCAAGAAGAAGCGCTGCACCTCCGGACCGTACTTCTTCGAAAGCTTCGCGAACTTGTCTTCGCGCGTTTTCCAGATGGCGTACAGCGGCGTTGCGATGGCGATGGACGAATAGCAGCCGGTGATCAAGCCGATGGTCATGGCGAGCGCGAAGTCCTTCAGCGTTTCGCCGCCGAACAGCAGCATGGCCACGACCGGAATAAGCGACGTGATCGACGTGTTTAGAGAGCGGATGATCACCTCGTTGACCGAGTGGTTTGCCATGGTCATAAAGGTGCACTTCACGTTTTCGGCCTTCATGTTCTCATTAATGCGATGGAACACGACGACCGTGTCGTAGAGCGAGTAGCCCAGAATAGTAAGCAGCGCGGCAATGGTGTTCGGCGTGACTTCATGACCGAGCAAGGCGTACACGCCGAAGACGATAATAAGGTCGTGCAGCAGCGCGACAACCGCCGTGATGCCCATCTTGTAGTCGCGGAAGCGAATGGAAATGTAGGCAATGATGAGCGCCAGCGAAACGAGGAACGCCAGAACCGAGCTCTTGACAACCGATGTGCCCCAGTCGGGACCGATCGTCGTCACCTCGAATCCGTCCGTACTCCATCCGAACGTGTCGGCGACGTCGTTCGCCACGGCGGTCGCATCTTCGGCAGACGTAGTAGCGGTACGTGCCAGGAATCCTTCTTCGCCGTCGGACGTGGTGGTCTGAATGACCGCGTCAGGCTCTCCCGCGTCGGCGAAGGCATCACGCACCTGCTCGATGGCCACGTCGCCCGTGTCATGGAAGGCGATGGACGTGCCGCCCACGAACTCGATACCGAAGTTGATGCCGCGTACGCCAACGATCACGGCGATTGCGACAACCACCACAGCCGCCGCGGTAAGGAAGTACTTGCGCAGGCCGAGGATATCGAAATCACGTTTGATGAAGCGACCGCGCAGCTTCTTGCCAGCCTTGACCTCCTTCCCCTCTTCGTAATAAGGAACGGCTTCCTGGGAATCTTTAACGCCCCAGAAGCCCGGATGCTTCGCGATAGCACGCGGGGCGAGCAGGCGAATGATCGGCGCTTTGAACAGAAGCATCATGACGATATCGCACAGGATGCCAAGCGCCAACGTGAGACCGAAGCCCTTGACGGATGCGCTCGCCAGGAAGAACAGCGTCAGCGCGGACACAAGCGTGACCAAGTCGGCATCGATCGACGTCAGGATACCGTGGCGCACGCCAGTAATCGACGCGGCACGAACACTGCGACCCATGCGAATTTCTTCGCGGAAACGCTCGAGCGTCAAGATGGAAGAGTCGGCCGCCATGCCGATGGTAAGCACGATGCCGGCAATGCCTGCAAGCGAAAGCGAGAACAGCCCGAAATGAGAAAGCGTGGCGAGGATGCCCAGATACAATGCCGCGAACACTGCCATAGCGGCGGCGGTAATCAGACCGAGACCATGGTAGAACAGCAGCAAATACAGCATGACGAGCGCAAGACCGACTCCCGCGACCACAACGCCCGACGCAAGAGCGTCTTGACCCAAGGTAGGTCCGACGGTCTGACTCTGAGCGAACTCGAAGCTCACGGGCAAAGATCCGGACTCGAGCACGGTCTGCAGCGACTTCGCCTCATCAAGCGTGTAGCCTCCCGTGATGGAAACGTCGCCATTGGGAATCTCCCCCTGCACGGCGGGCGCGGATTGAACCACTCCGTCAAGAATAATGACGATTTTGCCGTTAGTGGGCGCAAGGTCCTTGGTTGCCTGCGCAAACGCAGCAGCACCTTCGCTATTCAACTTGAGGTTGACCGCATAATCGGTTGCAGCCTCGGAAGCCTGGCCGACCGTTACGCGCTCGATATCATCACCCGTGACGATGGGCGTGTACGTGCCCTCGTCGACATGCAAGGTGAGCTCTTCCTCTCCCGTGGGGAACTGGTTGCCCAGAGAGTCGGTCACCGATTGCTGCTGGATGTATCCACCCGTATCGATCTCGTTTTTCACGGTTTCGTCAGTAAACGAATCAAGGCGCGCAAATTCAAGCTTGCCCGTTTTGCCGATGGTGGCAAGAGCGTCCTCGGTGTCGGACAGCCCGGGAATCTGGACGAGAATCTGATCAGAGCCCTGCAAGGCGACCGTGGCCTCCGAGGCGCCGAGGGAGTTTACGCGACTCTCGATGACCGCACGAGACTTCTCCATGTCTTCGGCAGAGACAGCAGCACCGTCATCGCCCTTTGCCGTAAGCACCACGGAAAGGCCGCCTTGGATATCGAGACCTTGGTTGATCTTCTCTTGGGGAGGCGTGAACATAAACACGGATCCGAGAACCAGCAACGCCGTAGCAACAATGAGCCAGACATTGCGGCGGTTCACATGCTGCGACGTCCTTCTCCGCGTAGACGACTTCGTTGAAGCCGGTTTAGAAGCAGGTTTCATACTCTTCCTTTGCCATCGCTTCGCGCGGCGACTTCAATGCCGTCTGCGCATTTGTCTATAACCTTCGATATTGTGCCATACTCAAAGATAATTGCCAGGATTTTCGCAGGAGCGACGTAAAACAGCGCATGGGAAACGGCCGCTCCGCAATCGAAAAGGCAACCGTTGTACGCCACGCAAGGCGCAGAAGAAGAAAGGGGCTCGCCATGGCACCGACGCAGGAGTTCGAAAGCTTCAACGACGAGGACGCCGCCTGGGGAACGGTTGCTCAAGACGCGGCCGTCGAAGATAAAACCTTCCAGGACATCGCCGTCCAGAACGTCCGCATGCGGCTTTTCTCTCTTCAAGACCTCGAGTACAAGGAGTTCCATCGCAAGCTCCTGCCGACGATTGACCCCGACCGCATTATAGGCGTGCGCGTTCCCAGGGTTCGCGCGTTGGCAAAAGAGCTTCACAATACGCCGGAATCGCATGCGTTCCTCGGGGTGCAGTCCCATCGTTATTTCGAAGAAAACAACCTACACGGGTTCCTCATCGAATGCATGAACAACTTCGACGATGTAGCAGAGGCCCTCGATGAGTTTCTTCCCCATATCGACAACTGGGCAACCTGCGATTCCATTTCCCCGAAAACGTTCTCGAAGCATCCCGACAAACTGCTCGCAAAAATAGACGAGTGGCTTTCTTCCGATAAGGCCTTCACCGTTCGTTTCGCCATCGGCATGCTCATGAAGCATTTTCTTGATGACAGGTTCGAAGAAAGATTCCCAGACATCGTGGCGTCCGTCGCGCATGAAGGGTGGAGCGACGAAAACGAACAACAAGCCGTAGGCGCCGACGGCAGCACTACGTATAATAACGCCTATTACGTGAACATGATACGCGCCTGGTATTTCGCAACCGCCTTAGCAAAACAGCCCGATGCGACGCTGCCCTATATCGAGCAGTATCGCCTTGACCAATGGACCCACAACAAGGCCATACGGAAAGCGATCGAAAGCAGGCGCATCGACCCGGAGCTGAAAGCGCATCTGCGTGCGCTGCGACGTTAGCCAAAGCCCGAATCCGCATCAACGCCTGAAATCAGACACGTTTTTCGCTGGGTCCAAATAGCCGTTGCAATAAAAAAAACGAACCTTCCGAGCTGATAGCCAGCCTCGAAGGGTTCGCAGAAAATGACTGTGGTAGACCGCAGGTGCGTACATGCGAACACCTGCCGCATATCATCTTCGTAGGAGACTGCGCCGCCGTGGTCGTGCCGCTGAGGATAGCGGCCTAGGACGGCTCGTCCGCTATTCCTCCGCTCCGTGGTACACGTTGTCGGCATCGTCCGGATACGCCCACGCGACCTCGTAGCCCATGGACTCCAGGCGCTCGGCCACCGCCCGGGCGTTCGCGTTCGCCACGCCCACGGGGCCGCTGTCGCGCCCGAATGCGTCGAACTGCTCCTGGGTTCGATAGTACGTCAGCTGGACGGGACCAGTCCCGCCGTGTGCGAGCACGGCTTCTTCGGTCTGCCTCACGACGTCCTTTCGCGCAGCCTCAACGGCCTCGATGAACGCCCATGCGTCCTCTGGCGCATCCGGCTCGCCCGACTTCTCCCACCTCTTCACCGTCAGCGTGCGGACGCGCATCGCCTCGGCGACGTCCAGCTGCGTGAGGCCGCACCGCTCGCGGCGTGCTCGGAACTCTGCCGAATTCCCCATTCCTTCTCCTTCTGAACGAAGCGGGGCGTTCGATACGCCCCGCCGCATATGCCTGTCTGCCTAGCCTACGTAATCCGCGAACATCTCCGCGCATCCTGCGTAGCCTGTCTTCCCCGCCTTCTCGCACGCGATTCGGGAGCGCATCTCGCGGATGGCGTTATTCTTCGCGAAGCCTGCATAGTCTCCGCATGCGACGTCGACGAGCCTTGCGGACGACGCATTGCGCGCGTCCTCCGCCGAGAACAGGCGCGTGGACGCGTCGGCGACGATGGATGCGAACTCGAGGTCGTTGGTCTTCTTCATGGCGTGCCTCCTTGGCAGATTCCTCGGGAAGCCTGTCTGCTTCCTCCTGACATTATCCATTATACATGTTACGTTAAGTAACATCAAGCAGGTTGAACGGCATTTTTGGTAAATATTTTTTTCAAATAGCCATTGTCTATATATATGGTTTCCCTTATAATATAGACATCGAGTTAAGGAAGGAGGTGATGCGGTTGGAAGAAGCGATATGGGATCTGTTCCTCGTCTTCGCCGGCGCTGCTTTCGCCAAGCTGTTCGACATAGCGGAAAAGGCGTGGGAACGAAGAAAGACCCCCTCGAAGCCCGGAAAGCATGAAAGGAGGTCTTAACAGAACGGGGAGCTGCGAAAGCGGCTCCCCCGCCGAAACCATTCTACACCGAAAGGAGCCTACATGGAACCTCGGCACGTGGTTATATTCATCGTCGCATTCGCGGCGTGCACTATCTACTACAGAATCAAGCGTAAAAGGAACGGAGGGGAATAGCCATGGCGACCGAAGCCCAGCGCCGAGCTCTCAACAACTACCGGAAGAAAACGAAGTCGATCGTCGTCCGCTTCTATCCCAACGAATCCGACGATGAAATGCACGCTTGGCTCAAGTCCCAGGAGAACACGACGGAATATCTGAAGGGGCTTGTGCGCGCGGACATGGAGAAAAGCGGAATCAAGGCATAAAAAAAACAGGGAGCGCCCGAAGACGCTCCCTTTTCGTTTAGCCGACCATTCGCGGCCAGCCAGGCTCGATCTCCGCCTGCAGGCGGTCCAGCGGCTCGCCGTACATGCCGGCGTATTCGTCGCCGCCGTACGTGGTGCCGTCGTCGCACACCGTCGCGAGGTAGCCCGCGCGATAGATGGTCTGCGAGCGGTAGTACACCTGCTGCCACGGCTCGCCGGGCGCGGTGCGGTAGTACGCCTGAACGCCGTCGATGACGGCCCCCGGATAGCCCGCCACGCCGTTGAGCGTGTCGCTCTTATCGGAGCGATAGACCCAATCGAGCCAGCCCCCGCCGATGACGTGGACGCGGTACATCAGCTCTCCGGACGACGCGCTCATGGTGAGCATGTCGTGGCGCGCGTACGGCATGCCCGCGAAGCCCTCGCTTCCCGTGCCGCTGTCGGTCACCGCGCCGAGCCATCCGCCCCCGAGCTGGTGCAGCTCGTAGGTCACGCTGACGGACTCGTCGCGCTGCCAGCGGTCTTCGCCAGGGACGGGTTCGCCAGGCTCCACGGTGCCGCTGTAGTCGCCCGTCTGCATGTACTCGCGGACGCCCGCCTTGAAGTCCGCCCAGGTTTTGCCGAACGAATTAAAGTACCCCACCGGGTCGGTGTGGTCGGTGCCGCCCCACATGAGGCGCGCGTCGTTGTGGCTGATTAGGCGGTCGATGCCCCACCCGCGCGAGTTCAGGTAGTCGCCCGCCCAGGCGATGGCCTCGCGCCACTGGCTCTCGAAGTCCGCCCAGTTCGTCGCATGGCAGAGCTCGATGCCGACGCTCCGGTAGTTGCCGTTTCCGACGTGGTACGCCAGGCGGCTGTCCGCCATCGTGTGATACACGGTCGAGCCGTCGAGGTCCATGACGTAGTGGACCGCGTACATGGGGTTGCGCGACCAGTAGCTCACGTGGTTCCACGCGCTCGCGCCGGGGTTCGCCGTCTCGTGGATGACCAGGTAGCCCGCCCCGTTCGAGCCGTGGCCGCTCGCCACCTGCTGCTCGTACTGCGTGTACGCGCTGGCAGTGCCGACTGGCACGCAGAGCGCGAACGCCAGGACGAACGCAGCGATGGCGCGTGCGACGGGCGCACGCTTCTTATGCTGAGTCATACAGCCTCCTATTCCTTCGTCGCGAAATACGCCTTCGCCGCCGACACGCCGATGAGCGAGCCGACGAAAGTGCCGACCGCGCTCACGCAGACCACGGCGGCGTTCACCGCCTCCGCGTCCACGCCGAACGCGGGCAGCACCGTGCCGAGCAGCACGCCCAGGGCGGGCAGCGCAACAAGGCCGAGCCACTTCATGACCTGGTACGCCTTATCGGGCAGCCAATACGGTTTCTCCATGCGCCATCACCTCCTTTCACCCCATGCCAGCGGCGGCGAGCGCCATGCCCACCACCGCGCCGACCACGCCCGTGATGGCGACCGTGACGGCCTTCTCCCACCGCTTCGCGGGCTGCGCCTCAAGCTCCGCGATGCGGCTGTCCATCGCGTCTATGCGCTCCTGGTTCTGCCGCTCGATCTCCTTCAAGGCCGCCAGCGTCTCGGCCAGCGTGTCGAGCTGCCTGCCGTGCGCGTCCAGGCGCTCGTCGTGCTTTTCTATGGCGCGGGCGTGCGCCGAGTGCTCCATGCACACCTCGCCCATGCATCCGCCTTTCGTCGTTTTCCCCATGATGCCTCCCGCGTCACACGGGGCAGGAGGCGCAAAATCCCAGACGCGGCGCAGCTATGAGGAGCCGTGAAACGCCTGGGATTTTCGAAGGAAGGAACCTGATATGAAGCTGAAAGAAGCCGCCGCCCTGTACATCGCCGAGAAGCGCGAGCGCCGCCGCGAGTCCACCGTGGAGGGCTACGTGAGCGCCCTGAGATGCCACGTGCTGCCGCGATGGGGCGAGTGCCGCATCGAGGACATCGACCCCGCAGACATCCAGGAGTGGGTGGACGGGTTCGACAAGCCAGGCGCCGCGCTCAAGGCGTGGAAGACCCTGCGCCAGGTGGTGCGCTGGTCGATACGCCGCCTGCGCCTGCGCGTCTGGGACCCCACCAGCGTCGGCGTGGAGCTGCCCCGCATCGAGCGGGAGGAGCCCAGGACGCTCGAAGCCTCCGAGGTGTCCGCGTACCTGCGCGGCCTGTGGGGATGCCCGCACGAGGCCGCCGCGATATTCGCCGCCACGCTCGGGCTGCGCCCCGGCGAGGTGCGCGGGCTGAAATGGTCGGACGTGGACTTCCGCACGGGCGAGGTGCGCATCGAGCGCAGCCGCGTGAGGGCGTTCGGCGAGTGGCGCGAGCACGCCCCGAAGACCCCGAAGAGCAGGCGCACGCTCGCGCTGCCGTCGTTCGCGTTGAAGCGCCTTCGCCAGCTGCGAAAAAGCGGCGGCTGGGTGGTGGACGACGCGGACCTCTCGCGCATCGGGCGCGGGCTGAAATCGTGGTGCAGAAGGCGCGGGCTGCCGTGGGTGCCGATGCAGAACCTGCGCCACACGTGGGCAACCGTGGCGCTGGAGGCGGGCGTGTCCATCGAGGTGGTGAGCATGTGCCTGGGTCACACTGACATAGGCACCGCCTACGACCACTACATGCGCCGCCCTCGCCTGGTATGCCGCGAGGCGCAGCGTGCGTGGGGCGAGCGCGTCATGCACGCCGCCGCATAGGATTCCGTATCCCGAGTGCTGAAAACCGCGACCGTCGTGGCTAATTCCGACGAATCCATATCCGCCCCGAAGATGGACGGCTACAGGTTCCTGGCGTGGTACTCATGCACCTCGGTCGGGTGGGTTGGCGCGGCCTACATCGAGAACCCCACCGCAGAAAAGACTCGCACGTGGTTCGTCGCAAGCCGCTACGGAGAGTCGGGGGGTGCGGTGCACTGCCGCGCACTGTACGTGCTGGAGTGATTCCGTATCCCAGCTAGAGCATGACACTGACTGGGTGAACCTGTGGGAATCCGACACCACCCACTGCCACGCCCGCCGTATCGGCGGCATCGTGTACGTCCGATGCGACGTATGGGACGGCACCAAGCCGGGCAGCGACTGGACGGAGTTCACCCGCCTGCCAGACGGGATGAAGCCCGACAGAACGTGGTATTTCGCAGGCTCCGCCCTTTCGGGCGATGCCGCAGTTAACGTCCGCATATCGCCATCGGGGCTTATCTCGGTCATCTGCGAGGGGCGTACAGTGGGCTACTGGACGTTTTCAGCGAGCTTCCCAGCGGCCTAGGCATTCCGTATCCCTGACGCAATACGAGGCTTCGGCGCAGAACGAATTCGACGTTACCGCCGAGGTGTCTGGCGTGATGGAGGTCGAGTGCGTCATACACCGCACTCACGGAGCGTACGGCGGTCTGCTCGGCGCGGAGATACAGACCCCTGCGGGGCTTTCACTCGTGGCTCAGGCATACAGCCAGATGGACGGCAGCGACGGAGTTTCGCGCTCCATGCGGGCGAAAGCCGTGTTCTCTGGCGTGAGAAAAGGCCAGAGGTACCACCTGGCCGTGCGAAGAACGGACGGAAGCTTTGCGAACATGCCGTCTTTTTCATGGTTCGTCGAGATAAGGACCAGCTAGGCATTCCGTATCCCGAGAGAAAACCCAGACGCTTCGCGGGGTCGTATTCCGCCGCGTGGGCGATACGGTCTTCGTGAGCGCGAAATACTCGGAAAACATATCGTCAGACCCGTGGGGCGAACTGGGCATAGGCACGCTCGACGAGGACATGAGGCCGCCTTCGGGCGTGTGCATGCCCGTGGTCACGCAGGGTTCGCCGAACTCGTGCATCCTGGAGGTGCAGGGAGGCGGGTACGCGAGATTGCGCCTGCTCGGCGTGCATGGACATAACGGCTACATATTCATTTCGGGCAGCTACTCAACGAAGTAGACAGCCTGCGCGAAAAACGTGCCGCCGCCGACGAAGGCGTCCTTGCGCGTGACCATCTTCACGGCTCCGCCCGCCTCGACCGACATCATGCAGCTGCCGCCGTCATGCACGCCAGCGACCTGCTTCGTCGCCTTCGGGCGCAGCCCTTCGGGGACGGTGCCGCACGTCCTGTTCGACCACGGCGAAACGTCGTCGTTCCAGCCCATGTGGGCGCTGACCGTGACCGTGCAGCCCAGCCTCTCGACGTCTAGGTTGCCCCACGCCATGCCTTCGCCGACCTGCTGGTATACGGAATCCCGGAGCTCCGTCGAAGTAGGCGCGAAATCGAACACGCGCTCGAGCGTCGGCGAGATGCCGTCGAGCTTCACGCGCCACAGCGGCATGTCCGCCGTGGCAGCGACCCCCGCCGCGCCGTCGTTCACGGCTGGGTCGGTCGGCTCGCCCGCCGTGGGAGAGCCCTTCACCACCACGAGCTGGTGCTGGTCGCTCGACTTCGAAAAACGCGCGACCACGAGGTCGTTTCGCTTCATCCCCGATACTCCGCTGTCGACCGTGAGGTCGGTGTAGCGCTCGCACGTCGCCAGGCGTCCGTCGTGCACGAGGTCGCCCGTGTCTATGCGCACGGTGTTGGCCGTCTGCATCGTGGCGGCCAGCTCGTTCTGCGTGCGCAGCACGTAGTCGCCCTTCCCCACGGTGCCCTCTATCATTCGCGCCAGCTGCGCCCCCGTGATATGGTCGTGCCCCGCGCTGCCGAAGACGGTCTCGATACTCATTGGCTCTCCTTTCGTCGTCGCCATCTTCGGCGGCGCGTCACTCCTCCAGCTCGGGTATCACCGTCGGCGCGTCCAGCATGGACACCGCGCCCGCCACCGCCGCCAGCTTCTCTTCCAGCCTCTCGATGACGATGCCCACGTCCCGCACGTACCGCACGGCACATTCCGTCGGCACGTCGGATTCGACCCAGGCGTTGCACACGGGCGCGGGAAGCATCGGCATATCGACGGTGCCGAGAGGGATGATTTCTTCTGGCACGTGGCAATAGACGGTGGGGTTCATCTCCGTCAGCTCCGAGACCGCCTGCTCCGCGTTTTCCCAGGCTGCGTCGAAGAAGATGATTCCGTTCCACGTGCGGTAGCAGCCTCGCTCAGTCGCCCCGTTCAGGTCCGTCGAATGCCGAAACCTGTCGCAGACCACGCCGCTGCCTACGGCGGACTGACCGCTCGGGAAGCCTCGGAAGCCGACCAGGACGAACGGCTTCCCCTTTCCGCTCACGATGAACTGGTTGGCCTTGAATGCCAGGTTCTCCGCCTTCCCCACCCGCTTCGTCAGCTCCACGCTGCCGTGCGCGTCGATGCACACCTCGTCGCGCACGCCGCCTGGCAGGCTGCGAAGCTCGTGGCCCTGGAGGTCGAGCGGCAGAGCCGTGGATACGTAGGGCTCGTATGCGGCATCAGCCGTGCTGCCGAGGTATAGAGCCGGATAGATGGTCTCGTCAGCAGTAACCCCTTTCGAGACGGCGGCGTAGCAGCGAAAGGTCGATGCGTCTTCAGGCACCTTCGCAGCGCCGCCGTCCTTCGACGTTTTCAGATTCGAAAACGCCCCGTTTTCGAGTATCGCGCCGAACGACCAGTACGGGTTTCCTTTCGTCTTTTCTACAAACACTGTCTGGCCGCGAAGGTGCCTTGCGCTGGTGGTGAAATTAAAATTGCAAAACACCGTCCCCGAGCTTGTGTTAGTCCCTTCGACTTTGATTCCTCCGTCGTCCAGCGGCGTGAAGGTGATTCCGTTGGACGTGACGGGGCTTTTCGCCGCGATGCTAAGCAGGTTCTTGCCCGCTATGGTCACGTCTGCGCGGGTAACGCTCGAAATCGGCTGCGGGTACTCGTGCGACGGCGAGGGCTTCCTCCCTGTGTAGGGCTCGAACGGCACCGCATCAGAGCCGAAGGCCAGCATCACGTCGCGGTACTCCATCTCGTAGTCGCCTATTTCGGCGGTGTTGTTGCCGTAGAACGCGATCGCGAAATACTTTTCATCGGCGACGCTTACTTTCGCGCAGAAGCCGTTCGACGGGTTCAGCCACTGGACCTTCGCGATGCCCGTGCCGTCGGTCGCGTTCGCAACGCCGAACGTCACGCCTCTGTGCGTCGCGTCGGACGGCATGACGGCGCTGCATACGTAGCTCTGGTTCGCCTGCGGAATCGGGACGAAAAGCGTGCTTCGCGCCCATCCGCGAGAGCATCGGACGATGACGGTGCCGGGGCTCTTCACCTCGTGCGCCGCCCCGTTTCCTTCGACCCAGACGCCATCGAGGTCGGCCAGGTTCTTCCCCGTGGTCGTGACCTGCTCGCTCGCCCCGTACACCGTCAGCCCCAGCGCCTTCGCGGAAAACGCGTCGTCGGCATGCGCCACCGCGCCCGTTGCCTCGCCCACGAGCCTGTTCGCTGCGGCTTCCTGCGCCGCCCTGTTCGCGGCTTCGGTCGCCGCCTCGATTGGCGCACGGTCTTCGGCGGTCCAGTAGTCCACGCCCCGCACGGGGGTGCGCCCCGGCTCGCCCGGGTCGCCCTTGGCTCCTGGCATGCCCGGTGCGCCGTCTTTGCCCGGCGTGCCAGGCTCGCCCTGATCGCCGCGTTCGCCCTGCTCGCCTTTTGCGCCTGGTGCGCCGTCGAACTCGCCCGCCTCCGCGCGGCGCAGAACGTCGGCTGCCGCGTCGTTGGCGGCGTTCGTCGCCGCCTTCGCAGCGTCCTCGAGCGCGGGCCATCCTTCGGCGGCCGTCTTCGCCTGCTCGGTCAGCCCCTCAAGGAGCACGCGAAGCTCCTCGACGCGCTGCGCCTCGGTGGGCGTGTAGACGTACCCCGTCGGCTTCGCGCGCCCGATGACGGGGACGGTGGCCGATGCGACGGCGTTCCCGCCGACCATGAGCCAGCAGCGCACCGGCGCGCCCGTCTGCAGCAGCTCGGGCGGCACCTTCGCCACGCCGCCATCGACGGGCACGACCCATCCTTGGCCGCGCGTGTCGGAGCCCATGGCGACCTGCGCTCCGTCGGGCGCACCGAACACGTGGACGACGCGCTCCGCGTCCCACTGGTAGAACCGTCCGTCTCCTTCGAGCCTCATACCGCGCTCCTTTTCGCCTCGTAGCCGTACTCGGGCTCCTCGCCGAGCGTCAGGCTTATCTCTTTCCTGTCGATTTCGCACACGGGCGCGATGCCCGCGATGGGCGCGTCGCACCGGCACATCGAGCCAGGGGACAGCTCCTCCTCGCCGCCGACGTATATCTCCACCTCGTCGGCGGCCTGGAGCTCTTCGAGCTTCTTTTTCGAATCCTCCTCGATGTCCGAGGAGGAGCCGTAGTCGTAGAAGTACGTGCGCCGCGCCGCGCCGAAGAACGTCTGCGTCTTCGACACGTTCCCTTTTGCGTCGGCGAACCATTCGGCCTCGACGCGCTGCGTCCCCTCGCCCTCGCCCGCCGCGACGATGTGGTTCCAAGGACGGTGGTCGCGCACTACCCTCATGGGCAGCGTCGTCCCGCTCGCGTCGGACGGCCCCGCAGGCACGGCGGAGAGCACCACGCGGCGCTCGGACGGCGACCACGACGCCGCAGGCCGCCCGCCGCATGCGCGCAGCATGGAGCGGATGCCCGTCCACCCGTCCGCGAATCGCGGGAACTCCCAGTCCACGGAAAGCCCCGAGTCCTCTGCGGACACGCCGAACTCCTCGGACAGCCCCATGCGCCCCACGAGCTGCAGCAGCACGGCGTTCGCCTCGCCCCTCACGCGCAGGTTCGCCTGCCCCGGGTCCGCCCTGAGCACCTGCGCCGCGAGCACGCCCGCCCACGACGCGCCCGACCACGTGACCGTGCCAGCCTCGGTGTCGGCGGCGACCTTCTGGGCGATGCCCGCGAACTCGGTGCCGTCGAGGTACACCCACGCGTCGACCTCGACGGGCGACGCCTCCTCCGCCAGCTGCTCCAGCGACCACTCGCCGCCGCCGTCTTCGCCGACGACGCACGAGTACTCGCCCGTCATCACGGCCTGCAGGTCGCGCCTTCGCGAATCAGTCAGCATCAGGAAGCCCATCGCGGGGTGCTCCTTTCGTCGAAGAGGTCGAGCTCGAACCAGAACGAGCCGTCCCACTCCACGGACGCCTCGCCGCTGGGCACGTGGCGGAACAGGTCGCACGGAACGCCGTCGTCCTCGGTCTTTCGCAGGGAGAGGCAGTTGGTCGCGCGTCCGTCGCGCTCCGTCATGACGCACGTGCCGTCGCGAGCGTCGACCTCCAGGCGGCCGCCCTCGGGCACGTCCACGTCCACGGCGTGCAGGTTGCCGGCGATGCGCACGCTCGGGTTGTGCGCGGGACCCCAGATGCGCATGAGGAAGGGGCTGCTGCCGCTCGTCGCGTCGAGCCGCACGAAGTCGGGCTGGGGCGGCGGCGTGAGGTCGCACGGCAGGTCGCACGGCAGGTCCAGCCCGCCCGGAGGCCCTGGCGTGGACGGGCGGAACTCGTGGTGGACGGCGCGCGTCCACACGCCGTCGACGGGCAGCACGGTCAGGTCGGCGCGGAGGTACCCGTCCCGAAGGAGGTACTTCGAAAACGCCCACTGCGTCACGAAGCACCGCATCTCGTAGCCGTTCGCCACGAAGGCGCCGGGCTTCCCCGTGCGGGCGTCCTCGTCCATCAGGTCGAAGAGCCTGTCCCGCGCCTCGCATCCGCCCTCGTCGGCGGGAAGGCACAGGCGCACGGGCAGGGAGCGCTCCGACTTCGAGCGGCCCAGGCGCAGCGACCTGCCGCTTCGCGAAGCCTCCCACGCCACGTCGCGCAGCGTGTTCTCGTTCGCGAAGAGGCCGCCCTCTCCGAAGGCGGCCTCCTCCCCTCTGTGATTCCTGTAGATGATGTCATCGAGCATACGCCGTCACCCTCGCGCCGTCCGTGCCTCTGCGCCTCACGACGAACCCGCCGTCGAAAAGCGCCTCCATGATGTAGAGCAGCCTATCCTGCGCGTCACGCATCGCGCGCACCTCTTCGAGCAGGGCGCGGGAGTCCGCGTTCGCGTACGCCGCCGCCTGCGACCCGCGCGAAGAGCCCGCCGACAGCGGCGCGGCGGTCGCGGATGCCACGCCCCGCGCGGCATCCTCCGCCATCCACGCCGCCGACGACATGCCGCCCGCGAAGTTCTCGACGGCGTGCTCGCCCCAGACGGCCTCGCCCTTGCCGCCCTCGCGCAGGGGGCCTTCCTTCGGCACCGAGTGCTTCAGCACGGCGGCCACCGCGTCCGCGATGCGCTGCGCAGCGGCGACCGCCGCGCCGTATCCCGAGGCCACGCCCGCCGCGAAGTTCGACGAGGTGTGCGCGCCCCACGAGTACGCCTGGTTAGCCAGGCTCGCCCACGTCCGCACGGTGCCCGCCATCGTGGCGGCGTTCGACGACGCGAGCCTGTAGCTCGACCCCACGCCGTTGGCGTAGGCGCTCGAAGCGCCCGAGCCGCTTCCGCCGGCTCCCGCCTTCGCGGCGTCGAGGGTGGACACCAGGCCGTTCACGGTCGCGGAAGCGATGCCGCGCGTGAGCGGGCTCATGCCCGAGAGGCTGGCGTTCCACGCGCCGCTCGTCGCCGCCGCCGTCGACCCTGCGGCAGCCGTCGCCTCCGCGCCGCCTGCGCTTATCGCAGCAGCAGCGCCCGCCGTCGCCTCGTAGGACGTCTGCGCCATCTCGCCCGCCAGAGGGTCGTACGCGGCCGCCGCTCCGTCCTTCACCGCGCCCGCTGCATTCGCTGCCTGCTGTCCGTTCGCGGCGAGGCCGTTCGCGAACTCGACGGTGGCCTCCTCGCCCGACACGCCCGCCTGGGCTGCGGCAACCGCGAACTGGTCGAGCGTCATGCCCGTGACCTCCATCGCGGCGGACACGGACTGCTGCGCGGTCGATGACAGGCCGTCGTACCACGCCTGGCCTGCCTGCGCGCCCGCAGCGCCGACCTCGATGCCGAAGCCCTGAAGCGTCGACACGATGCTGGACAGCGTGCCGTCGTAGCTCCCCGCGAGCTGCGCCAGCTGCTCGTCGGTCAGCGTCGAGAGCTGCGAGGTGGACACGCCCACCTGCGAGAGCGCCGTCCCCAGCGCCTCGGTGGACACGCCTGCGGATTCGCACGCGGCCACCATCGCCTCCGTGCCGTTCGCCCATCCGACCACCGCGTCCTTCGACGACGTGACGGCGGCGGCGTTCTGCTCGAGGATGCCCGTCGCCATCGCCACGGCCTCGCCGCACGATTCCTGCTGCGCGGTGAGGTCGGACACCTTCTGCTCCAGCTCTTTATGTTTCCGGCCCGCTTCGTCGCTGGCTACCTCGATGCCGCCGAACTCGACGTACAGGCCCTCGGCGGATGCCGCCAGCTCGTCCTGCGCCTGCTTGAGCGCGATGTCGTTCTGGATCTGCTGCTTCTGCACCTCGACGAGCGTCTGCTGCGCGGCCTGCACCTTCGCCTGCTCGACGTACGCGTCCCTCACGGCCAGCACCGCGTCCACCTGCTCGGACAGCTTTCCGTTCAGCGGGTCGATGACCGAGATGGACGTGCCGCACGTCTGGTTGAATCCGTCCACGGCGGCCTGGAGCTGCGCCTGCTGGGCGGCGGTGAGGTTCGACTTCCCGGCCAGCTGTTCGATCGTCGCCGCGTACGACTGCGCGAGCGCGGCGTTCGCGCCCGTGTCGCCCCACAGCCCGTTCAGGCTGTCGGCCAGCTGCATCTGGCTCTGCATGCAGTCTTCGGCGGAAACCTGCATCTCCCCCAGGCTTCCCGCCACGCCGTCTGCGGCTGTCGCAGCCCCTTCCGCCATCGCCCCGAACGCGCCAGTGAGGCCGTCGGTGGCGGCCGCAAGGTTCTCCGAGTGCGTCTTCGCAGACGTGAAGCACCCGACCACGTGCGCCACCGCCTCCAGCGCCAGCCCAGCGACCGTGAGCTTCAGCAGCCCCGTGGCCTTTTCGGCCAGATTCATGGACGCGGCAACGCCCTTCGCTCCGGCGGCGACTCCCGCAAGGCCTCCAGCCGCCGCCCCCGCCGCCGCCTTCGAGGCGGTAAACGTGGCGGAAAGCGCCGCCATCTTCGCGCTCGCAGCGCCGAAGGCCGACCTGGCGGAGCCCGCGAACTGCACCAGGCGGCCTCCGACCGACAGCACGGGCCCCGCCGCGGCCGCGAACCCGGCGATGTCTATTATCATGCGCTGGGTCCCCTCGTCCATCGATGAGAACGCCTCGGCCGCGTCGCCCACGGCCTCCGCCGCGTCCGCCACGGCTGGGGCGAGGGCGGTGCCGAGCTGGATGGCGGCGGTCTCGACCGCGCCGCGCATCTCCTCGACGGCGCGCTCGGTCTCGCCCATCTGGGCGTTCGTCATGCGCTGCGCGGCCTCCTGGTCGTTCGTCGCCGCCGTGTACTTCTCCAGGCCCTCTGCGCCGAGGTTCGTCATGATGAGCGCCGCGCGGCTCGCGTCGGAGCCGAAGATGGTCTGCATGGCCGCGTCCTTCTCGGCGCTGGAGAGCGTCCCGAGCTTCGCGGACAGCTCCGCCGCCATGTCGGACGCGCCGAGCATGTTCCCCTCGCCGTCGCGCGTCTGGATGCCCAGCTCCTCCATCATCGCCGCCGCCTCGTCGGTGGGGGCGGACAGGCGCTGGAGCATGGTCTTCAGCGACGTGCCCGCGTCGCTGCCCATGATGCCCGCGTCGGCGAACGCGCCGAGGACGGCGGTCGTGTCCTGGATGGACCAGCCCGCGCTGTTCGCCTGGGCGGACGCCTGCGACAGGCCCTGCGTGAGGTCGGACACGTCGGCGGAAGACGCCGACGCAGCGCCGGCGAGCGCGTTCGCGGCCTGTTCCGATTTCTCCGCCTCAAGGCCGAAAGCGCCCATCGACTGCACGACCGAGTTCGCCGCGTCGGCGAGGCTCATGCCGCCCGCCGCCGCGAGATCCATCGCGGTCTGCAGCGCGCCCGCCTCGATCTGCGCGGCGGTCAGTCCGCCCTTCGCCAGCTCCTCCATTGCCGCTGCGGCTTCGTGCGCGTTGAATTTCGTGCTTTCACCCATCTCCAGCGCCAGGTCGCGCAGCCTGCCCATGTTCGCCGTCGGGTCGTTCAGCGCGCCCGCCACGCGGCTCATGGAGCTTTCGAACTGCATGGCGGCGTTCGCGGAGTACCCGCCGACCGCGACGAGCGGGGCGGTGATGCCCGCCGTCATGGAGTCGCCGACGTCGGCAATGGCGCGCCCTGCCCTCTGCATGCGCGCGCCCATCAGCTCTGCCTTCGTCGACACGTCGGCTAGCTTATGCGCCAGCGAAGACGCGCCGCCCATCTCGGCCGTCTTCTTGTCGAAGGCCTTTAGGGCATTCTCGGCCTTTTTCATCCCCTTGTCGTTGAAGACGCTCGTCAGCGTGAGGCGCACCGTGCTTCTTCCGCCCATTTACAGCCTCCTTTCGAGGTCCGCCGCGTAGCGGTCTATCACTTCCTGCATCGCGGAGACGTACGCGCCCTCGGAGTCGTCGTACGCCTGCCACAGCACGCGGCCCTCTCCCGAGCCGCCCATGCGCCCGTAGGTCGCGTCGAGCACGGACACCATGTTTTTGCCCTGCGGGGTCTCCGCGTTCGCGGCGAACTCTGTTATCGTCTGCGCCTTTCCGACGCCGCTTGCCCCGCTAACGCTCGATACGCCCACCGACAGCAGCGATTTCTTCTTGACGCGGTACGATGCGCCGCCTATGCCGTCCCACAGCCCCGACGGGTGCATGACGGCGTTTCCCTGCGCCTCGTCCGCCAGCTTTCGCGCCGTGGCGTGCATCTCCTTCGACGCGGCCTGTTTCGCCTCCATAGGCGCGGAGGCCAGGACGTCCGCCGACGCCCTGGCCCCTTTCACTTCGATGTCTATTCTCAGCATGTCTTCCTCGCGAGCTTCCGCGCCATCGCCTCCGCGCGCCGCTCGGACGCGTCCTGCGGGCTTCCGCCTCCAGCACGCGCCTCCGCGAGCTCGCGCAGCCTGTCGTACACGAGCGGGCCGATGCGCCGCGCCCCAACGAGCGAGAGCAGGGCGGCCGCGTCCTGGCCCGTGGCCGTCGCGACCGCCGCCACCTCCCGCGCTATTCGCTCTTCGGGGCTAAAGGGGCGTCGGATTCACCCGCGCCCTCTTCGTAGTCCCACATCGTGAAGAAACGCGCCGCGCCGTCCACGAGGTCCTGCCCCGTCAGGCCCCACGCGTCCTCGTCGGCGGCGAGGTAGGCCATCATGAGCGCGTTCGCGAAGTTCCCGCGATGCGCGCCCGCCTTCGCCACCACGGCGAGCATGTGCCCTTGCGTGACCGCCACGGTGCGCTCCTCGCCCGTCTCGTAGTTCGTGAGCTTCACCAGCTCTCGTGCCATGTCTGCCTCCTCGGTTCTTCCTAGTATTTCGCGACGTCGTTCACCAGCGTGACCTTCAGCGGCCCCTCCTCGTAGGTGCCCAGCAGGTTCTCCGCCGAGACCTCCAGCTCGACCGCTCCGCCGCCCGCGTCGGACTCGGGCCACGCGACCTTGAAGGGGACGCGGTTCGCCTCGATGAGCAGGGAGAAGTCGCCCTGCGTGACCTTCACGCTGAAAGAGCCCTCCACGACCTCGCCGCCGATGGTCGTGCCGCTGTCGCTGCCTGTGTTGGCCTTGCGGACGTCCGCCAGGGAATCGGGCTTCAGGGTGAAGGTCGGAGCGGCCTCGAACTTGCCCATCGAGAGGTCGCCGGGGAGCGGCGAGCCGCTGAAGTACTCCGGCTCGACGTTTCGCGACATCTTGAGCGCGAACTTCGTGATTTTGCGCGCCTCGAGAGACTGCCCCGCCACGTCGAGCTTGACCTCGCAGCCGGCGGGGGTGAAGTACTTCAGGCCCGCCATGCCCGTGCCGCCGGAGGGGCGCTTCTTGCCGAACTCCACGCCGATGGCGGCGAAGGTGGCGGCGCATTCGAGCGGCTTGTTTCCCTCGAAGCTGATTTCCAGCTCGGAGAGCTTCGCGTCCGTGGACGCGATCTCCTCCTTCTCGATGTTGCCCCAGAGGGTGAACCAGGGGGTGTCCTGGCTCTTCGGGTCGACCGTGAACACGTGGGAATGGTTCGGGCCTTCGGACACCTGCGTGCTCTTCACGGTGCCCATGATGCCGAGCAGCAGCAGGCCGAGCGTCTTCGGGTAGGCGCGCACGGGCGCGTCGAAGCCGCTCGCCACCTCCTCGACGTAGGCGTTGATCGCGTACACCTGCCCCGTCTCCTCGTCCACGGTGACAGACGGCTCCACGCCTGCCACCGCGCCGCTGCCCGCGAGCGGGGTGATGTACTCGGGAGCCGTGGCGGGCTGCCCCTTCGCCTTCTGCTTCGCGATGGCGATGTCGCTGATGAGCTTGTTGAGCATTTTCTGTCGCTCCTTTCGTTTCCGCTGCGCCTATGATGCGCGGCGCGTCACCACTGGCTGACCTCCACCTTCGCCACGGCGGTCGCCTCGTACCTGTTGTCCCCGCCGCGCCCGGCGTGGACGGTGACCGACGCGAGGCGCGCCATGGCCACCGAGCCGCCGAGCGTCATGTCCGCCTCGAGCGCTGCCTTCAGCGCGTCCATGTCCGCCGAGGCCGCCTCGATGCTCGCTCGGTCGCCGCGCCTGGAGCCGGTCACGCCCCTGCACGACCAGAGCGTGAGCGTCGCCGTCGCGTCTGCCACGCCGCCCGATTCGGCGAACGAGTACTCCACGGGCGTCTCGCTCATGAGCACGCCGCACGTGCCGGGCGCGATGGAATCGGGGATGCCGACCTGCGCCTTCAGGCCGCACGCTCCCTCGAGCGCGGCGCCCAGCGCGTCGGCCGCGTCGAACAGCCAGCTCATGCGACCACCGCCCTGCGCACGCCGAATCCGCCCTTCGACGGGTCGGACGACAGGAACGCGTCCACCTCGGGGATGCCCGTCGCGCCGTCCTTGCCCGCGACGGCGAATCTCATGTAGCCGAACTCCGCCTGCGCCCCCGTGGCTCGCGGGTTGACCGACGGCGAGCCGACGATGCTGTTCGCGTATACCAGGGCGTTGTGCAGCAGCGCGGCGGGCGGGTCCTCGTAGCCGTGCTCGTACCACAGCTCCACGCGGGAGCCGCGCGGCACGGGCGCGGGCATGTCGAAGCCCATCCCCCGCGCGACAGCGCCGTCGACCTCGCGCCCGTCCACCAGGACGCGAACGGCGCGTATCGGCATCGGGCGCGCGGTGCGGATGCGCGCCGAACCCGTGCCCATGGTGCGCTCGTACGCCCCGCACGCGACGAAGGCCGTGCCCGACGCGCGGTCGAACACGGCCTCCACGTGGTCGCGGACGGCTTCGATGAACGCGTCGGAAACGTCCTCCGAGAGCTTCGAGCCGTCGTCGTAGGCCCGCAGCTCGTCCGCGGTGAAATACGGCTCCTCGCGGTAGTCCACGGTCTCGACGCGCGCCGATGAGCCGTCGAGCATCACGCGGTAGCGCCCCAGGCGCGGGGGCTGGAACTCCACGGCGGCCGCTCCGCCCTCGGGGACGGCCTCGAAGCGCGCGACCTCCATCCCGCTCTCGTCCGCGACATGCCCGGACACTGGCGCGTCCGCCTCCACGAGCACCCTGACGGGTCCGTTGCATCGGTATGCGTGCATGGATGCCTCCTTCCATTGGAAAAGGGCGGCACGGGGCCGCCCTTCGAACGCTGCTATTTCGCAGACGCCTTTCGGCGGGTCTGCTTCTTCGGGGCCTCTTCCGCCGCGCCCTCGGACACGAGCATCGCCGCGAGCGGCCCCGCCTCCACGACGTCGCCCGCCGCGCCCTCGACCGTAACCACGCCGTCGGCGGTGGCGGCCTGTACGTACACGTCGCGCGTCAGCTTCACCTCCACGGCGCGCCGCCTATTCCGTCACGGTGCTCAGGAGCACGCACGCCTCGGGGTTCCACGGGCGGCCGCCCATGCGGCCGTAGGCGTAGAAGGAAACCTTCGGCTTCGCGGTGTAGGGGTCGCGCAGGATGGCGGGCGTCTTATGGATCGCCACGGCGTAGGCTCGGGCGATGTCGCCGAACGCGAGCGGGAAGGTGGCCGAGCCGATGGAGGGCGCGTTCTGGCACTCCTCGACCTTCTTGCCGAGGATGCTGGGCACGCCCCCGTCGAACTGCATGAACGGGACGGTGCCGCTGGCGGCGGGGTGCGTCAGCTGCGCGAGCTGCGCCATGGTCGCGCCGTTCGCGAGGAACGTGCCGCCCGCGCGGTACGCGGGGGGAAGGGCGAAGTACATCTCGAGGATGTCGGCGGCGGTCACGCTGCCTGCGGACTTCACGTTCTTCTTCAGGTAGAAGTCGGACGCGGTGAACAGGCCCGTGGGCTCCTTCTGCGCGTCGCCTCGGCCGTCGACGCACTTCTTCTCGAAGTCGGAGGCGAGGTCTTCGTAGATCCACCCCATGAGCTTCTGCTCCGCCCACTGAACCTCGTCGAGGAAGAGCTGGGTCGCGCGCTGGTCGGTGTAGACCTCGTGCGCGGTCAGCGTGTCGTTCGCGAACGTGGGGGCGGAAAGCTCGGTGCGCTCGTCGGTCTCGCCCACGGACTTCACCTCGCCGTGCGTCGCCTTTCGAGGGAGCTCGATGGACACGGAGCCGGTCAGATTGAACGTGGTCGCCATGCGCATGATGGGGTTCATCGCGCGCACGGGCTCGATGAGCTGCGCGTGCATGTTCTCGGGGACGATGAAGCCGCCGTTCGCGTCGGTGCCGGCGATGAGGCTCGAGCGCTCCTCCACGCGGTCCTCGCCGCCCCGGATGAACTCGCAGAACGCGCGTGCGCGCTTCTCGTCCTCGGTCTCGCGGTGCTGCCCGCTATTTTCGGACTGGCGCACCTGCTCGCGCAGCTCCTCCAGCTCCGCGTCCTTCGCATCGCGCATCGACGCCTCGATTCCGTGCAGCTCGCCCGTCATGCGGTCGAACTTCTCGCGGTTCTCGGCGGAAATGGTGCCGTCCTCGTTCAGGAGGCCCTTCATGTCGTGCTGGAGCTTCGCCTCGCGCTCCTCCAGCTTCTTTACGAGCGTGCTCATTCGCGCTCTCCTTTCACTTTCACAGCACCGAACGGGGTGCCCAGGTACACAGGCTGCTCGGAGCCGCGCTCCTCGCCCTCGCCGCCGTGCGGGTCGGTGCCTTCCTCCCCCATGTTCGCCTCCGCGTCACCTGCGGCCTTCATGCGGTCGCGCACCTCCGCCGTGGTGGCGGGATACGCGGGGACGCCCGTCACGGTGAGCGCGTAGACGTGGGCGCGCTTCACCACGCGCACCAGCTCGCCCTCGACGCGCTGCACGTCGTCGTCCAGGCATCTGAACGCGAACGAGCATCCGCGCACGTACCCGCCGCGAAGCATCTCGGCCACGTCCGCCGCCCACGTGGTCTTCGGCGGCTCGGCCACGAAGTCCAGCCCCTCGGGGCCGACCTCCACGGACAGCGTGCCGTTGGCCGCGCGTCCGAGGATTCGCGCGGAGTCGTGGTCGAAGTCCAGGTACAGGTCCTCGTCCAGCTCCAGCGCGTCGGGGTCGATGATCTCCCGCCATCCGCCGAAGTCCACCGACGGCGAATCGAACACGATGGCGCGCCCTCGGATCTTTCCGTCGTCGCCCTCGGCGGCCTTCAGCGCGCCGCTTCTAATTTCCAGTTCCATTGATCGCCTCCTCGATGAATGCGTCCACGTCGGTGTCCACGCCCGCCAGGTTCAGGCTGCGCACCACCGGCTCTGCGACCATGCGCATGTACTTCCTGCTGCGCTCGGTGTCGCCGTCGCGCTCCAGGCGGGCGCGTATCCTGTCGCGAGCATCCTTCGCCACGGGGTCTACGATGTTCGGGTTCACGGTGCTGCCGTCCGCGTCGACGGTTCCCGTCGCGAGCGAGATGAGCGGGCGGTCGAGGCCTTCTATGGGGTTCATCTCCTCGAGCCTTCGCGCCTCGTTCCTGGTCATGATTCCCGCGCTAACCATGCGCGCGTAGCCCTCTGTCCTGGTGCGGTAGTCGCCGCGCTGGAGCTGCGCCATGTTGAACTTCGCGTACTCGCCGGGCATGAGCACCGCCTTCTTCAGGCGCTGCTCCGTCGCGGCGCACACGGGGGCCATGGTGTACTGGGCGAGCCACAGGCTCGCCTGCTCGCTGTTCGTGTAGGTGCCGTGGGTCAGGTCGTTCAGGATTGGCAGGGGCACGCGCCAGATTCGGCTCACCTGCTCGAGGTTCCACCGCAGCTGCGAGGAGAAGTCCACGTCGTGCAGCGTGAGCGGGGACTGCTTCAGATGTAGCCCCGGGCCGAAGACGCGGGTCTTGCCCGCCTCGAACACGCCCGAGATGCCGTCCAGCTGCTCGCGGAGGTCTTCGATGGCGCGGCGGTCCACGTCCTTGTCCGTCTCGAAATAGCGCGGGAAGTGCGTGCCGTTCGCGATGAGGCGGTCGAAGAACGCCTCGGCCTCGCGGCCTATCTTCAGCGTGTCGCGCGTCAGGCGAACGAGCGATTCGCCCTCGAAGCGGTTAGCCAAAACGGTTCCCCTGAAATGCACGATGTCGTCGGCATGGAAATCCTGCGCTGGCACGTGCTCGTCGCCCGAGTACTGGTAGTAGATTCCGCCGCCCGCCTGGCGCACGGCCATGGCGGAGGTCTCCAGCGGCCACAGCGCGGACACGCGCCCGCCCCTGCGAACCTTCAGCGCGTAGGCGTTCCCCCGGATGTCCTCCTCCTGCTGCTTCCACGCCCAGAACTCGTAAGGCGTCATGTAGTCGTTCGGGCCGTCCTCCATGAGCGCGGCAACCCCGTCGCGCATTCGGTCGCTGCCGCCGTCGTCGCGCTCGCGGTAGAGGTGGCACGGCATCGCGGCCAGCGTCTCGGCGCGCACGCGGATGCACGCGAGCACGGCCACGCATGCGGTCGCGTTCTCCACGCTCATGGAGTAGCTGTTTCCCCCGACGACGAACTCCGCGAACTGCTGCATGCTCATGTCCGCCGAGCGCTCTTCGGCGTCAGGCTCGGCCCGCTCCGCCGCAGGCTCGCGGCGGAACCGCTCGAAGAATCCCATACGGCTCCCTTCTCGATGTCTTCTGGAAGGGATGATGCGGGGCGCGTCACCCGTCACAGCGACAGCATGCCCCACGACTCGCCCTGCTCGTTCGCGTCGAGCACGATGGCCGCGATGGCCGACGCCACGGCCGCGTCGATGTGCTTCCTGTCGCCAGTCTTCGACATGCGCCAGCCGAAGGACGCCGCGTCCGCCCTCACGGCGGCGGACATGTGCCGCGCCCACTCCTCGCGCTGGGGGCCGTGGACGAACAGCCTCCCGTCGTCCACGAGCGAGGACAGGTACGCCGACGCTGCGGCCATGTTCGCGTTGTTCTGGGCGTAGCTTTCGACGGGCACGCCCCAGCGGTTCATTAAATGCTGGCTCATGAGCAGCATGCGGGCGGGGTCGCACGACACGCGCCGCACGTCGTAGCTCTCCCACCAGTCCGCGATGACCGCCTCTATCTGCTCGAAGTCGTGGAACGCGCCTTCCTCGGACTCGAATACCATGGGGTACAGGTGCGTGACCGCCGACGTCTCGGGGTCTTGCGCCGCCGCGACCACCGCGAAGGCGTCTCCCGAGTTCGCCGCGTCGATGCCGACCGCGATGGGCATCTGCCACGGGAAGCCCCCCTTCGACAGGCAGCGCCGCACGTGCGGCTTCGAGAACGCAGCGTCCGCGCCCAGGTCGTCGGGCGGGAAGACGTTCAGCTCGTAGCGAAGGAAGTCGGCCAGCGGGACGGAGCGGAACTGCTCCTCCATCTGCTCCATGGTGTGCCAGCTCGCGTAGCAGCATTTGCGCCACAGGCGGCGGTCGGACGGGTCGAACGGCTCGTCCTCCAGCATCTCGTCCAGCGTCTGCGCGCCCTTCCAGCAGACGTACGCGTCGGGGTTCTTCGTCATCGTCGGGATGATGTAGTCCCACAGCACGCCGCGCCTCTTCGCGGAGGCCGTCGTGATGACGATGAAGAGGCTGTTCCGGTCCTTCATGCCCGAGACGATCGCCGAATACAGCGCGGTCGAGCGCCACACGTGCGCCTCGTCGCCGACGGCGCAGACGAAATGGTGGCCCTGGATGGCGGCCTCGTCGGCGGGGTAGGTCGCGAGCGTCGCGCCCGTCTCGCGGTGGCGTATCTCCTTCTTCATGACCTCGAAGACGGTCGAGAGGTACGGGTCGAGGCGAATCATGGCGGATATCTTCTGGAAGACGATCGTCGCCTGCTTCTCGCTCGACGCGATGACTCCGTATTCGCCGTTCGGCACGGGCTCCATCATCATCACCGTGATGACGATGGCGGACGCTATCTCGGACTTTCCCGTGTATCGCTTCAGCCCGATGAGCGCCTGGCGGTATACGCGCGTGCCATCCTTCCTCAGCGTGCCGAAGATGGGGCGGTAGATGTCGCGCCACTGCCATTCGTCGAGGACGAACGGCGTGTCGTAGTAGTCGCGGTCTGCGTGGCGCACGTACGTCTCCGTGAAATAGCGGTACAGCTCGGCCTGCCTCCTGCCGCGCGGCGTGACCCTCGGCTTAGCGGCCGCCATGGCTCGCCTCGAACATGGCGCGCACGCGGTCGGGGAACGCCGTCGCCATGATGGACGCGCTGGCCGCGTCGGTCAGGCGCATCTGCGCCCGAGCCACGGGGGTCAGCCCTATCTGCTTCGCCAGCTTCAGCATCTGGTCGCCCGCCTTCGCCATCACGTCGATGTCGCTGTTGCGCCGAAAGCCCGTCTGCGTCTCCTCGCGCGTGCGCGTCGCGGCGGGCTGCGACAGGTACGAGTCGCGCGCGTCCGCCCACACCTGGTACGCCATGCAGTACTGCTCGAAGAGCGCCAGGTCCTCGGGCTTCAGCACCCGCGCGGCGGTGTCGCTCGCGGCGACGGTGCGCATGAGCGCGGCGGCGTGCGGCGGCATGGAGTCGGCTGCGGCGTGCAGCAGGGACGCCATGGCCTCGGCGTTCGCGTCGAGCAGCTGGGCGCTGCGGTCTGGCGCGTTCTTCCCGCGCCCCCTCGTCACAGCCCCACCTCCGATTCCACGGAGCGCAGGCACCCGTCGGCTATGCGGTAGAGCCTCGCGCGGAGCTGAGGCGGGGCGGTCTGCGCGGCCTCCTTCAGCGTCGTCGCGGCCATGGCGAGCTCCATCACGAGCGCCGCGCACTCCTCCTCGCCCACGGGCGCGGCGGCCTTCGGGGCCTCGGCCCGCTCGGAGAACTGGGCGTGTATTCGGTCGGCGCGCTCTGCGCGCTTCCTCGCCTTGTACGCGGCGTTCCTGCAGGCAGGGGAGCAGTAGCGGGCGTGCGGGGCGGCGTCCACGGGAAGCTCCGCGCCGCAGCGGCAGCAGTGTCTAGGCGGCATCATCGGTCATCGCCTCCCCAGCGAGCGGACGATGGCGAGCTCTCTCCCAGAGAGGAGCCATCGTTCAGCCGCTGCGCGTTCAGCCGCTGCGCGTTCAGACAGCAGCAGGCCGCCGCCGAAGATGCCGCGCGGGTTCGCGTCGAGCTTCCTCACGAAGGCGCAGTCTTCGCGGCGTATCTCCAGGCGCACGCCGTGGCCCGCCATCCATTGAAGCTTCGCGGCGGTGATGAGCTCGTCGGGGTATTCGTATTTCGGCAGCCTCTTCCTCCTGCGCCTGGCGAGCATGTCGCATATAGACTCCAGCGCGTCGTGCAGCTCGGGGCACGATTCCGCCACGATGTCGCCGCCCATGTTCGTGACGAAGCCCGTGCGCACCACCGCGCCGTTCTCGTAGGTTATGTTCACGTCGGCGAGGATGTGCGTCAGGAGCGTCGTGTCCGCGCCGCTGAAGCAGGTGAGCGACGGGGCGAACAGGAAGAACGGAATGTCCCGGTCGAGGTAGAACCGCTTTATCTCCGACAGGATGGAGAACGGCGGGTTGTCCACGACGGCGCAGCCGTCGGGATAGTCGAACCGCTCGTAGTCGCCGCCCGGCCAGAACGGGCGCACCATGTCTTCGCGGCGCACGCCGAAGCGGCGCGACACGTAGTCCGCCACGGCCTCGTACACCTCCGGCGGCGTGCAGCAGTCGTCGGTGGTCAGCTTCGGCTGGAACTTCTCGACGAACTCCTCGTAGGTCTCTCCTCGTGCCATGCATGTTCCTCTCTCTCGCGTTTCGCGTCCGAGCATGCGGCTCGCGTCACCTCTTCGGAGCGCGGAGCGTCACCCTGGGTTTTCGATTTTCGGAAGAAATAAAAAGGATCGGGGGCGCGGGTCGGAAAGCGAACATCTGTTCGTGATTTTACCCGCCCTCCCCCGCATGGGCGGTCACGTCCGCCCGGGGTCCCTCCTGCGGAGCCCGGCATCGGCCCTCGCATGGCACCTGCCGCACAGCCCCGCCAGGTTCGCGGGGTCGTTCGTCCCGCCGCTCCTCAGCGGCACGACGTGGTGCACCCCCGCGCCGGGCAGCGTCGACCAAGAGCCGCCGCGCAGCACCGCGATGACGGCGCCGCACGCCGCGCACCTGCCGCCCTGCCGACCGAGCACGGCCTGCCGCGCCCTCGGCCACGCGGGGTCGCGGTACGCCGACCGCCACGGCTCCGCGCTCCTGTCGCGGCGCGAGCACCCGCACCTCGCGCCGGGCGGCACCCGCCCGCCGCATCGCCTGCAGAACGTCCACGTCTTAGCCACGGCATCGCCTCCATGAAAGGGAAAGGCCGCCCCGAAGGGCGGCCTCGCTGCGGTAGAAAGGATGAAAAACCCGCAGCCTGCTGCACTGTGCGGGAGGAAAGGATGGGGAACCTCGCCGCCCGTACCATGATGCGGGGCGCGTCACCTGCGGCGCGTCCGCTCCCTTTCGCACCGTCCACACCTGCACAGCAGCACCATGACCCATGCGAGCGTGGCCGCCCATCCCAGGCACAGAAAGCAGATGAACCACAGGCACGCCGTCAGCATCTCTTCTCCTTCCTCTCGTACTCTTCGCACGCGTCGGCGCGTATGTCCACGATGCGCTTCCTGACGGAGCACACGCCCATGCCCTTTCGCGCCGCGCGCCTCGGCGGGTCCTTGCGCAGCTCGCAGTGCGAGCACGTGTAGCAGATTCGAGAGCCGGTTCTCATTCGCCGGCTCCTTCAACGTGTGCGCCGCAGCCTGCGCAGTACGGCAGCAGCTCGTAGTCGGGCTCGCCGTCGTCGGCTGCAACCTCGCGGTACCGCAGCTTTTCCCCGCACGCCGAGCAGACCAGGCACGCCCACGACATGTCTTCGTCGTCGCGGTGCCGAACTTCGGCGCGGCACGTCCGCTCGGGGTCAGGCTCTATGAGGTCGGCCAGGCGCAGCACGTCTTCCAGGCGGTACCAAGCGCCGTCGTCGCTCGCAAGGCCAAGCTCGGCCTCCACCTCGCCGCAGTCCACGAGCTCGCCTTCGTCGAACTGCACGGCCTCGATGCCGCGCAGCCTTCGCGCCACTTCTCTGCGCTCTTCGTCAGTCGGTTTCATCGCTTCCTCCTTACCGCCCGATGGCAGAACCCGTCGGGCCTCGTCGCATACCATCCGGCCGACCCGCGCACGGCGCACACGCACCCCTGCGGCAGCGTGCGGCAGTGTTCGCAGTCGCGGCAGCGCACCACCTCGTCGCGCCAGACGACGTGCCGCAGACCTTCCTCTTCGGGGTCGATTAGCTCGGCTATCCGCTCGGTCATCGCACGCCGCCCTGCCCCGGCACGCCGCGCAGCTCGGCGGCGCACTTCAGCAGACGTCCCGCCTGCTCGGTCAGCTCCGCAGCGACCAGCTGCGCCTCGGGCGTCTGCTCGATCGCGTCGCGCCTTCCCAGCTCGTAGGAGCGGATGCACATGTGCTTGGCCGCGACCTCCAGCGCGGTGTCGTCGAACCCGCGCAGCACCTCGTTAGCCGAGATGTAGGCGTGCGCCCGCTCCTGGGGGCGCTCCTCCTTCGAGAAGCCGAACACCTCTCGCAGGTCGCGCTCGATGAGCTCCCATCCGTCGTTCTTCATGATTGCTCCTTTCGTTCTTTCTCCTGGTAGTAGTACGCGCCGTGGCACGCGGCGCTGCGGAGGTGCTCGTTCGTGAGCATCCCCGCGCCGGGCATGGGCTCCTCCCCCGCCTTGAGCGCGGCCATCGTCCGCGCCATGCTCCCCGCGCGGCGGGGGTTCAGCACCTGACGGCTCGTCTGGATGACGATGCGCTCGCCCTCCAGGGCGCGGTGGAGGTAGCCGCACAGGTACGGGGTCTGGTAGGTGTAGCCGCCCTGCCGCCCGGAGAACCCCACGAAGCCCTCGATGACCACTGCCTCGTGCGGCTTGTCGGCCGCCCATGCGGCGACCTGCGCGGCTATCTCCCGCGCGCGGCGCATGAGCGCGTACTGGTCGTCCCTGACCGCCTTGCGGTGAGCGAGGGTCTTCGCGCATATGACCCGCCGCTCGTCCATGTAGACCAGCCCCGTGTTCGCCGTGCCGGGGTCGATGGCTACGACGGGCACGGCTCCCCCTTCGGCTCGACGGCTCCGCCGCGCATCTCGTACGCGGACGGGTCGCGCGAGAGCGCCATGACATAGCGCGCGCAGCTCTCGTCGTTGGCCTTCGCGTACAGCGGGCAGCCGTCGCAGTCGTCGTCCATGCCGCACATGGAGAGCGCCGCCATGATGGCGAGCTCGGCCTCTTCCTCGGTCATGCCTTCCGCTCCTTTCGAAGTTTTCAGTCCCCCCTGGAACCCCCCGGGGGGAGGTTGTTTTCATTAGGTAGAGAGAGGAAGAGAGAGAGGCTTGTCGGCGTGCTTGCCGCTTTGCTTCAAGCACCTGCTTCAAGCACGTGTTCAAGCACCTGCTTCAAGCACGCGCCTACTCCGTCTCTTCCCCCTTCTTCGCGGCCTTCCGCCGCGCCCTTCCCCCTGCTGAGCCGGCGGAAGCCTTCGCCGCGCGGAACTCCATCTCCCTGCCGACCCCCGCGCTAGCCACGACGCCGAACTCCTCGAGCGCCCCGCCGTCTATCAGCCCTACGGCGGCCGCGTCCTTTAGCCACGCCTTCGCGGCGTCCGCGTCGGGCAGGTCGAGCTCGGAGGCGAGGTAGGAGAGCGCCACGGGGTCGGTCGCGTCGACGCGGTTGCGCATGTCGTAGAGGATGCCCAGCAGGGCGACGTAGCGGCCGTACTCGGCGATGCCGCCGCCCCGCATCCTCAGCATGCGCACCTTCGGATGGTTGCGCGAGTCGTACGCAACGCTGAAAAACCTCTGGGCGTCCATCGCGGCCGCCTAGAAGGGGATGTCTTCGTCGTACAGCGAAGGCTCGGCGCACGCGGCCTGCGCGGGCTTCGCGGCGCTTCCGCCCTCGCCCCGGGCCGTCATGAACTCGATCTCGTCCACCACGACCTCGACCTTGCTGCGCTTCTCGCCGTCGCGCTCCCACTGCGACCAGCGGAGCCTCCCCTCGATGCACACCTTCGAGCCCTTCGAGAGGTAGCGGCTCACCGCCTCGGCGCGGCTGCCGAACATCGTGCAGTCGATGAAGTTAGGCACGTCCTCCCATTCGCCCGTGGCTGCGTTCTTGCGCCGGTCGTTCACCGCGACGCCCAGCGACAGGACGGCCATGCCGCCGGACGTGGTGCGAAGCTCGGGGTCGCGGGTCAGGTTCCCGCTGACAATCGCTCGGTTGATGCTCATCTACAGCTCGACCTCCTCGGCCTCGACCTCGACGGGGGCGCATGCGGCCTTCTCCATGGCAGCCACGTCGGCGGACATCTTCGAAAGCTCGACGGCGTTCATCTCCTCGATTGAGCGCCCGTACGCGTCCACGGCGTGCTGCTTCATGGCCGCGACGGACACGCCCGCCTGCTGCGCGCTGCGCATGCGGCGCCCCAGCTCCTCCTGCGCGTGCCTCGTCGACGCGGACGGCTCGGGCGCTGCCTCGGCCTCGACCTCGACGGGGGCGCATGCCGGCGTTTCGGACTGCTGCATCTCCTCGGCCTCGTACAGCCCCGCGAAGACGTTCGGAAACGCCTCGCGCAGCGCCTGGGACTTCGCGACCTTCGCGATCATCGTCGCGGGCATCTTCCGCCACGAGCTCCTGCCCGTGTCGTACTCGGCCAGCGCGACCTCCGCCGTGCTCGGGCGCGTGCGGTCCTTTCGCCACACCTTCGCCCAGCCTCCGACCAGCCTCTCGCCCGGCACGGTCATGGCTCCCTCGCGGCGCGACAGCGTGCCGTCCGGGGCCATGGCGACGATGCCGTACTCCATCCCGTCGAACTCGGGGTGCGCGTCCGCTCGCTTCACGAACGCGTCCTTCCCCACGATGATGGACGCGGGCTGGTCGCTTCCGTACTTCACCAGGCTCACGTCGCTCGAGAACGGGTCGAGCCTCATGTCTCGGCATCGGTGGAGGAACATCAGCACCTCGCCGTCCGTGACGTTCCCGTTGCCTTTGACGAGGTAGTTTCGGACGGTCGCGCCGTCCAGGGACAGCTGCGCCCCCTGCTCCGTCTCGTAGTCGACCTTCATCATCTCCTGGGACATTTCGCCCTCCTTATCCTTCGATCTCTTTCCTCGTGCATCCGAGGCGGTCTATGCCCGGGCGGCTCGCCAGGTACCGGCGCAGCGCCTGGAACTCCGCCTCGTCGCACGCGATGCGCAGCGCGTACTCGTATCTCGCCGGCGCGGTCGCGGGCTGCTCGGGTTCGGGTTCCGGCTCGCGCGCCTCGGCTATCTCGCGCCGCGCGGCGTTCATGGCCTCGATGCGGGCGCGCTCCTCGGCGCGGGCGCGGTCGTGCTGCATCGCCGCAGCCAGGTCGAGCGTGCGGCAGAAGACCGACACCGTCTCCTCGCGGAACTCCAGCGACGCGCCCTCGAGGATTTCCAGGTCGCGCGCCGCCTCGGACACGCGGGAGATCAGCTCCTCCTCGGCCTTCTTCGCTCCGTAGGACGCGTTCAGCCAGCGCGGGTCGAGGACCGCGTCGAACGCCACCGCCTCGGCCAGGGCGGGCGCGGCTTCGAGATAGACCGCCTCGAGCGCATCGCGCCTCGCCTGCTTCGCGGCGGCCTCCTTCGCCGCGAGCGCGTCCTTTATCAGCGCCAGCGGCTGCTGGATGGCGAGGTCGATGCCCTTCACCTTCAGCTCGAATTCCTGGAGCGGTGCGGAATACGCGGCCTTCACGGCCTTGCGCGCGTCGTTCAGCTCCTTCGAGATGCGGTTCAGGTCGGCGCGTCGGGCCTTCAGCTCCTTCGCGTCCATCCCCGCCGCCGTCTTCGCGTCCAGCCCCTCGTAGGGTTCCACGAGCGCGGCGACCTTCGCGCGGACGCCCGCCTCGTCGAATCGAATCTCCGCCGGGGCGAACTCCACCGCCGCGAGCTCCCCGCCCGCCTTCACGATCTCGGTCATTCCGCGCCCCCCTCGACGATGGCGCGGCAGATTGCGAGAGCGGTCTCGTCGGCCTCGTCGGCGACGTATCCGTCGCGCTCGAACGCCTGGAGCCACTCGGCGAACATCTCCGCCGACGAAGCGCCCGGCAGCGACCACATGCTCGCGCTCAGCTCGCCCAGCGCGAGCGCATGCGAGTCGTACGCGACCGCCAGCACGGCGGGGTCTCCCAGGCTCCTGTCGACGTCGACCGGCAGCCCGTCGAGGAACCTGTCCAGGTGCCACGAGTTCGAATCGAGCCACTTCTCCGCGACCATCGCGGCCACGGTCGGCGGCTGCTCGGCCGCGAAGAACTCGCGGCGTCGCGCCTCGCCGAACCTGACGGCCTCGCGCAGCTCGTCGCGCATGCGCCTTTCCTCGGAGACGGCCTCTTCGCCCTCGTCCGAATCGGGCGCGTAGAACCGCATCTCGGCGCGCCATCCGCGCGTCGCGACCGCAACGCAGCCCTCGACGCCCTCGTAGTCGGCCACGTCGCACGGCTCTATGGCGTATCCCTGGTAGTACGTCCCCTCGGGGGCTGCGTCCACGACCTCGATGCCCGCCTCGCGGGCGGCGTCCGCCAGGGCGGCGATGTCTGCGTCCAGCTTCCGCTCGCGCACTATGCGGTCGTACACGCGGCGCCATTCGCCCTCCGGGCACGTCTCCAGCTCCTCGACGGCGGGGTCGCCCTCGTCGAACTCGGAGATGGCGAGCATGCGGTCGAGGCTCATGTCGTCGCCCGCGTCGTCGACCATGCGGCGAGCCTTCGCGATGCGCGCGCCCTGCCCCTTCTCGAGGCGGGCGGCCTTCTCGACCTTCGCGGGGTCGATGCCGAGCAGCAGCATCTGCTGCACGCCTCGGCTCTTCTCCTCGGCGGTCAGGGGCTGCTTCTCGTCGGTCGCCACCATCGCGGCGGCGGCGTTCGCGTCCTCCATGGACTCGTAGACCACGGCGGGACACGTCTGCTTGCGCAGGTGCTTCATCGCGCGGTATCTGCGCTCTCCGTCCACGATGCGGTAGATGCCGCCGTCGCGCACGACCACGATGGGGTTCGTCGGGTAGCCGTCGTTCAGGGCGAACGTGTCCGCCAGCGCGGCGATGTCGCCGAAGTCGCGCCTCGGGTTCTTCTCGTCGGGGTACACGTCCTCCATGCTCACGTTTTCCAGCATGCCTAATCCTTCCTTTCATCAGGCGTTTCTTGCGAAAGTGCCACTCGTTCAGATTTTTTTCGGGGGTTCGTCCCGTTCGCCCGGCGCAGCCTGCGAAGGCGGCTCTTCTCCGCGTCGTAGACGCGCTGCCACCACTCGGCCTCCCACGCCTCGACGCGCTCCAGGTGCTCCTGCTCGTCGAGTCCGAGAATCGGCCTCTTCGCCCTTCGCTTCATCGGCCCGCGCCTCGCGTCCTGCGCGTCGAAGGCGGCGCGCTGCCGCGGGGCCATGGCCGCGTACTCCTCGGCGCATCGGGCGGCCTCCTTCTCGGCGTTCGCGCGGAGCTGGCAGACGCGGCACCTGCCCGAGGCGTTCAGGCGGGTGCGCCACGTCGCGCACTCGTCGCACCAGACGAGCCGCCACTTCCTGACGCGCAGGGACAGCCCCAGGCGCGCGGCCTTCTTCTGCACCGACATGCGCGAGCGGCGCAGCTCGCGGCATATCTCGCGGCGCGTGGCCTTCCCCGCGAGCTCGCAGAGCCTCGCCACCTCGGAGCACGTCCACGGGCGTTCCGCCGCGCCCTGCCGCGTCATCGCTGCGCCTCCAGCCATGCGACCGCGTGCAGCCACGAGGCGTGCCTGGGGCGCTCGCCGAGCACCTGGGCGTAGAGCGCGCGCATCCTCGCGCGCCCCGCGTCGGAGTCCAGCTCGGCGTTCGCGGGCACGTGCAGCAGGTCGGCCAGCCACGGGCTGCGCATGACGAGCCAGCGTGAGACGGCGGGCCACTGCATCGGGCTGTCGAGCATCTCGCGCAGCTCGGCGGCGCATTCGCGCCCCTCGCCCGCCGCCAGGCACGCCGCCGCATGCAGCCGGGCGAACGCGCCGCCGCGCATCGCCCAGCACCGCGCCGAGAACGCCCAGCCGAACGCCTCCTCGCGGGCGGTCATCGTCACTGCCACGGCCACGCCCCATGCCTCGCGAGCTGGAGCACCGCGCCGAGGGCCACCAGCCCCGCGTAGCACGCGGCGAGCGTGACGGCGAGGGCGATGCCCTCCCTCTTCACGTGCGGGTCTAGCATCGCGCCTCCTTCTCTCCCAGGAACTTCTGCACGAAGTACACCTGGCCTTTCCCTGTCACCTTCGGGGTGCTGTTGATCGTCACGTGGCCGTCCGCGTGATGCACGGCGGTCTCCTTGACCTTGAGGATTCCCATTTCCACGGAGCGCTGGGTAGGTCTGTTGTAGTTGCACCCCGATTTGCCGAGGTAGCCTTTCTCGCGCATCCATGCGAAGAGCCTGTTCTGGCCGATGTCGACTCCGTTCTGCGCGATCATCTTCGCGAGCTCGCCGACCAGGCACGTGCCGTCCGACGCGGCCACCGCGTCGGCGAAGAGCGCCTTCGGGCGCATCTCGGCGTTCGCCGAGGAGAGCGACTCGATGCGCTCCTTCTGGCGGCGCATGGTGTCGTCGGCGATGCGCAGGGCGCGCGCCATGACCTCCTCGGGGGTCTCGTCGGGCTTGGCCGCCATGTAGCCGCCGTCGCGGCGGATGGCCGGCAGCACTTCGTGGGTGACCCACCGCTGAAAAGCCTTGGCTTCTGGTTTGCGGCTTCGCATGACCAGCTTGTAGAAGCCTGGTTCGCTGACGATTCGCGGGGCGCGGCCACCGTTTTGAGCAACTTCAGAATTACTGATGTTGCCTACCTCGTCGGCATCGAGGTTTCGTAGCGCTTCGGTCGTGTTACTCAAGCCAAGAGCTTCGCAAACGTCCTTCGCCACGAACCAAGGCTCGCCGCCTTCGCTGACCGCACGGATGCGCCCGAAGTCGGCGTTCTCGAATACCTGGATGCTCATCGTCCCGCCTCCTTCCGCGCGGGGCGTCCTTCCGCCACCCATCGGCGGTACGCCTCCGCCACGGCGTTCGCCATGCGCACCTCGGCGGGCGTGGGGTTACCTCTCGTGTCCATGTCGTGTATCCTTTCGTTCCGCGGCGGGTTCACGGCTGCCACCGTCCGCCGCGCGTTTCTTGGGGCCTCTGCGAAAGCAGGGGCCTTTTTCGTTAGGCCGCGTCGCCGTCTACTTACTCGCACCGACGGCTACGCTGTTCGGTTCGTTCGTCTGCTCGAGCAGGTATTCAGGCGAACATCCGTACAGTCTCGAGAGCTTGATAAGGTTCGAGCCCATAGGCTCCGCTAATCCGTTCTCCCACCTAAGGAGGGCATTTGGATGAACTCCTATGGCGTCTGCGACTTCGGCTGCTTTTAACCCTCGACGTTTTCTCTCCGCGCACATATTTCCGCGCATTTAATCACCTCCAATACACCGTCTTGGTGTCCAAAGAATACACCATAGCGGTGTTGCTGTAAACCATTTTGGTGTAATAAAATATATCCAGTTTGGTGTGACGAAAGGAATGTCATGAACTCGTACAAAATCGCTGAGGCACGAGTGGCAAAGGGATGGTCACAGCAACAGCTTGCAGACGCGATAGGCGCAACTCAGCAAACAATCCAGAGGTATGAAAGCGGCGCACGCGATATAAAAAGCAGCGTCATCATCAAATTGAGCGCAGCTCTTGGCGTCACGATTTCATACCTTCTCGGTCTGGAATCCGAAAAAATAGACTCGTCGCCAGACAGCTTCGTCGACGTCCCCCTCTACGGATCGATTGCCGCAGGAAAGCCGATGGAGATGGTCGCCGTCGAAGGCTCCCATCCGATACCTACGAAGGTGCGCGAGAAATACCCGGATTCGTTTCTTCTTAAAGTCGAAGGCGACTCGATGAACCGCGTGCTTCCGAACGGCTGCTACGCCCTCGTGGACCCGCGCCAGACGGCCGACTGCAACGGAGCGCCCTACGCCGTGTGCGTGAACGGATACGACGCGACGATAAAGCGTGTCCGAAAGCTCAACAACGGATTCGAGCTTGTGCCGGACAGCAACGACCCGACATACGAGAAGAAGACCTACAACTATAACGAGCCGGATACGGACACGATTACCGTAATAGGCCGCGTCGTGTATTACGTTCTCCCGTTCGACTGGGCCTTCTAAAAAGAAAGGCACTGACCACGGTGGGAAAGATGGCGAAAACGGCCCTGCAGGCGCAGCGTGTAAAAGCTGGATACAAGAGCGCCAGGGAATTCGCGGATTCGATAGGCATGAACCTGAGCACGTACACGAAATACGAGCAAGGAAGCCGCGGTCTCAGCCTGGAACAGGCACGGGAATTCGCGGACGCGCTGAAATGCAGGCTCGACGACCTAGCGGACATGCCGAGCGACGCGAACAAAGCCATCGACCCGCGCGAGAAGCTTCTGAGCGACTACGACTCGCTCACGGAAGATAGGAAGCGCACGCTGGAAACAGTCGCATCCGCCCTTGCTGCGACTAGCAAAACGGAATAGCCGAAGAAAGCCTCGGCATCGGAGCTTTCACTTATCAGAAAAGGAAGGCGATGGGTGAGTTCGCTATAAAGAAAGTGCGCGAGGCCGCAGGGCTGACACAGACCGCACTGGCCGAGAAAATCGGCGTTCCAGTGAGGACGCTAGGCTCATGGGAACGCGGGGAACGCGAGATAGACCTCGCGGACGCATGGAAAATCGCGGACGCAATGGATGTGAGGCTCGACGATATTGCGGGACGCATCGAATACTCGGTAATCAGCCTGGATACGGACGACCCGGAAAACACAGACCAGGCCGACGATTCGAAAAAACGCCTAGACCGCGCCTACGAGATGTTGAACGACGATTCGCGGAGACTGCTTGCCGACGTCGCGGAGAGCATCGCATGCGACGCGTCGAGGCTGCGCTAGACTGAGACGGGCGGCGCGAAGGATCGCCGCCTACGCTGGATGAGCCTACATAGGAGGGAATCATGAGGAAGGTCATCACGCTCGCGGCATCCGCCGCGGTCGCTCTCTCGCTGTTCGGCTGCGCTTCGTCCCTGCCGAACACGGCGAAGGCGGGAAATGCATCACTGGGATACCCCGACGGGTGGACAGAGACCGCGCCTGGCAGCGGCTTCGAGGTCCTAGGAGTCGAACCGGAGGCGGCGGCCATAGTCCAGGACGGAAAGGACGCCTCGTTCGTCGTGGCCGACATGCCCGACGGCGAGATGCCCTTCTCGGCCGTCGAGAAGGCAGCAAACGCCGAGACAACCGAGGTCGGAGACAAGCCTGCCGTGAAGCTCACGGCGTACGCCGACGGGGCGGCGACGGTCATCGTCGCCGTGGGCGACAGCACGGTGGACGGAATCATGGTCGCCACGATGAACTCGTATGACGAGAACCATGAACAGTACGACGAAGTGATGGCCTCGTTCAGGGCCTAGGAAATAAGAAAGCCCCGCGCATACGGGCGGCAACCCTGCGCGAGGCTTCGAAAGACACCCTGAAAGGATGCGACATGAATGATACCACGGCGAAGGCCGCCGTCATATACGCCAGGTTCTCGTCGGAGCGCCAGCGCGACGAGAGCATAGACGACCAGGTGCGCGTGTGCCGCGAGTGGTGCGCGCGCGAGGGCGTGGAGGTCGTGCGCGTGTACTCCGACCGCGCCATGAGCGGCCGCACCGACCACCGCCCCGACTTCCTGCGCATGGTCGAGGAGGCTCCCCTCTCCGACCTGGTGGTCGTCTACAAGCTCGACCGCTTCAGCCGCGACCCGTACGACGCGGCGGTCTACAAGAAGCGCCTCGCAGAGAAGGGCGTGCGCGTGGTGTCCGCCACCGAGAACGTGCCGGACACGCCCGAGGGCATCATCCTTGAGAAGCTGCTGGAGGGCATGGCGGCGTACTATTCTCGGAATCTCGCGCAGAACGTCGCGCGCGGCATGGAGGGCCTTGCGATCGAGTGCAAATACAACGGCAACCCCGTGTTCGGCTACCGCGTCGGCGACGACGGCAGGTTCGAGGCGGACGGGCAGACCGCGCCGCTCGTGGTCGAGGCGTTCGAGCGCGTGGCGGACGGCGAGACGAGAAACGCGGTCGCGAGGGACTGGGCGGCGCGCGGCGTGCGGAACACGCGCGGGAGCCTCGCCACGCCGTCGTTCGTGCAGAAGCTGATAGCGAACGAGCGGTACATGGGCGTCTACATATGGGGAGGCGTGCGCGTGCCGGGCGGCATGCCGCGCATCGTGTCCGACGAGCTGTGGAGGAAGGCTAACGACATGGCGGGAAAGCGCGCGAGGAAGGGCGGCGGCAGCGCCCACGACTACGAGCTCTCGGGAAGGATGGCGTGCGGCCTGTGCGGCGGCTCCTACGTCGGCACCAGCGGGCGCGGGAAGCGCGGGACGGTGTATCACTACTACATGTGCGGCGGATGCGGGCGGCGCATGCCCGAATGGCGCATAGAGGCCGCCATAGCCGACGCGGTGCGCGAGGCGCTGAAGGACGAGGAGACCGTCAGGCGCATCGCGGAGAAGGTCGCGGAGATAGCTAACGCGAGCGGAGCGGAGCGCCTGGACGCGCTGGAGAAGCGCGCGGCCGAGCTGGAGGCGAAGCAGGCTAACCTGGTGAAGGCGATCGAGGACGGCGCGACGAGCGCGGCGGTTTTCGCGCGCCTGGACGCGGTGGAGGCCGAGCTTGCGCGCACGAAGGCGCAGAAGAAGGATGCGGAGGCCGACGCGTCGCGCATCGACGCGGACGAGCTGGAGGCGTTCTTCCGCTGCGCGTGGCTGCTCGACGACGACAGGATGCTGCTGCATACCATGGTGTCGGACGTGGCGGTCTACGAGGACTGCGCGGTGGCGCTGGTGAACTTCCGCGACGAAAAAGGCGAACCCTCCGAGCTGGTGGCCAGCCTCGAAGGGTTCGCAGAAAATGACTGTGGTAGCCTGGAGGGGATTCGAACCCCCGATCTTCGCCTTGAGAGGGCGATGTCCTAAACCGCTAGACGACCAGGCCATGTTTTACGCTTTTCCAAGCGCGGGTTAGAAGTATCGCAGCGTTGTCGGCTTTCGTCAACTACTTTTTCGAAAAATGTCGACAAGCCAGCCAGGAATCGAGGTCCGCCCCAATAGCTGCTCGCCGCCGAAAAAACGTTTCAACAGCTGTTCGCCGAAAGAAAACCCATCCTAACGGTCGTTCGCCGCGGGGGATTATTCATCCTAGTAGTCGTTCGCCGCAGGAGAGTTCATCCAATCCTGGTAAAACGCCTCGTATTCTCCCGCCAGAACGGCCTCGCGCGCCTTCGCCATCAAATCGATCAGAAAATGCAGATTGTGAATGGACAGCAGAATGCCGCCGAGCATTTCCTTCTGCATAACCAGATGACGAAGGTATGCGCGCGTGTACTGCGTACACACCGGGCAGGTGCACTGCGGATCGAGAGGCGTGAAATCCTCCTTGTACTTCGCGTTGCGCAGGTTCATACGCCCCTCGTGCGAAAACGCCGTGCCCATGCGACCCGTACGCGTAGGAAGCACGCAGTCGAACATGTCCACGCCTTCACGCACGGCGCGCACCAACGTGGTGGGATTGCCGACGCCCATCAGATAGCGCGGTCTGTCCTGCGGCAGTGCGTCGCATACCGCGCCCAGCGTTTCGAACATCACATCATGCGGCTCTCCGACAGAATACCCGCCGATGCCGAAGCCCTGAAAGCCCTTATGCCCTGCAGCACGGCTCGCGGCGTCGATTTTCATCAGACGGCGCGCGCTTTCTAGACGCAAATCGCGATGCATGCCGCCCTGCACGATGGCGAACAGCGCCTGATCTTCACGCGTATGAGCGGCGCAGCAGCGTTCTGCCCACTCCCAGGAAAGCTTCGTCGAGGCGGCAACGGCCTCTTTTTCCGCAGGATAGCCGATGCACTGGTCGAGCTGCATGACGATATCGGCGCCGATGCGCTGCTGTATGTCCATATTGCTCTCGGGCGTCCAGCGATGCTTGCTGCCGTCATAATCGCGAGCATGAAAGCTCACACCGTCGGGGTCGGTCTTCATCATGTGATCGAGGCTGAAGAGCTGAAACCCGCCCGAATCGGTCAGCATGGGACCGTTGTAGTTCATGAACTTCTGCACGCCCCCCGCGCGCTCGACGATGTCGACACCGGGACGCATATAGAGATGGTACGTGTTCGCAAGCACGACCTGGCTACCCAAGTCGTGCAGCTGGTCGACGGTCACGCCTTTGACCGTGGCATGCGTGCCGACCGGCATGAACATGGGGGTATGCACCGCGCCATGGGCGGTATCGAACGTCAACGCGCGCGCATTGCCGTCACGTGCATCAATGGTCACGTCGAAAAGCGCCATTGGAGGTTTCCTTTCACGAAATGAATGCAGCGGAGACGCACAGCCGAACGACCGCTGCGCTCCCGCCGCTCGAACGGCCAACTGCGCCGGCCCATTCGAGCGGTGAATCCCTAATGAATGAACATGGCGTCGCCGAAGCTCAGCATGCGGTAATCGCCTTCAATAGCATGCCGATATGCCGCCATGATGTTCTCGCGCGTGGAAAACGCGCTTACCAACATCATGAGCGTCGAACGCGGCACGTGGAAGTTCGTAATGAGCGCGTCTACCACGCCGAATTCGTAACCGGGAAGAATATAGAGGCTCGTCGCCTCATGGTCGCGAGCCCTCAAACGGCCTTCCTCACGATCGTAGGCGCTCTCGAGCGAACGTACGCTCGTGGTTCCCACGGCGATCACGCGGTTACCGCGCGCGTGGGCGACATCGCATGCATCCACCACGCTTTGCGAAACCGTGTAGAACTCGGTATGGATGGTGTGCTTCTCCGGATCCTCCTCGTCCACCACGCGGAATGTATCCAAACCAACCTCGAGCTCGACGGTATGCCATTCAACGCCCTTTTCCCGCAATCGCTCGATCAGCTCGGGTGTGAAGTGCAGGCCGGCCGTAGGAGCCGCCGCGCTTTTCTCGTTGTGGGAATATACCGTCTGGTACATTTCTTCATCGCCCGCATATCCTTTGATATAAGGAGGAAGCGGCGTGTGTCCAACCGCATGGAGCGCGTCGTCGAGCGAATCGAGCGGCGTGGTCAGGCGTACAAGGCGCTCGCCCTTGCCTTCGTCCGCCCCCCAGCCGATGACCTCGGCAGACAAGGCAACCTGACCGTCTTTGTCGCAGAAATCGACCACAGCGCCGCTGCCTGGCTTCAAGCGCTTGCCGGGACGTACGAGCACCTCCCAAACGGCGGACGAGCCGGTCTTCGGCTCCACATCGAAACGCTCACGCAGCAGAAACACCTCGGCGGCGCCGCCGGTACCGCGCTTCGCGCCCAAAAGCCTGGCCGGCATGACACGCGTGTTGTTTGCCACCAGCACATCGCCCGGCTCGAGATAATCGTAGATATCGCGGAAAATCCGGTCTTCGATCGCCCCGCTCTTGCGATCCATGGCAAGCATCTTGCATGCATCGCGCACAGGAGCCGGCGCTTGGGCTATGCAGCGCTCGGGCAGTTCGTAGTCGAAATCGTCAGTTCTCATGATTCTGCTCTCTCATTTTCCGCAAGATCTCGTGCTTGCGTCGTTGCTTTTCGTTATAAGCTTCCTTCTCGGCCTTGCGCGCGGCACGCGCCGCAGCCTCTGCCGCACGTTGGGGCGCACGTTCTTCTTCACGCTTCGCCTTCGCAGCGGCACGCTCCGCCTTGCGCTGCTCGCGCTCTTCGGCGGCCTCCACTTTGGAAAACGCGCAGCCGCAGTAATTCTGACGGTACATGCCCAGCGCCTTGCTCCTGCGCGTCGCCTCGGGATACTGCTCGCGAAAATCCTGAAAGACCGGGGAAATCCCGACTTTGCGACATGCCGCTTCAAGCTCTTCGTGAATCGTCTCGATGTACTGATACGGGCTCACCGTCAACGTGGTAGCAACCCCTTCAAAACCGTTGGCGGCCGCATACGACGCCGCCTCCTCCAAGCGAAGGCGATAGCAGGCGCGGCATCTGTCGGGACGGGCATCGGGATCGGTGCCGAATACGCCAGCGGCGTTCGCCCAGGCCTGAGGCTCATATGGCCCCTCGACGACTTCTATCCCCTGACTTTGCGCGAAATCGAGCATCGTCCGCAAACGGTGATCGTATTCGGAAGCAGGATGGATATTGGAATTCATATAGGCGATCGTGATCTGGTGCCCCGCCTCAAGCAGCAGGCGAAGCGGCTCGAGCGAGCACGGCCCGCAGCATGCATGCAGCAGAAGCTTCATAACGACCCCTTTCTCCGGCACGTTGGACCCTCAACCAAAAAAAAGCGCGAGCATCCCCTGCGCCACGCCGCACGCCGCAGAGTATGCCGCATTGCGCTTGGCTGCGCAGCGCACTTTTCATCAAAATCCGTGAAAAATGCGGCATGCTCGCATATGCGTCGTGTGCATATGCGCAGCGCAATCGCGCATTCCTTCAAAACCGCACTATACTACCATGCAGACAGACATATTCCTCATCCTTCAGAAAAGGACGATACGCATGAGCAATACGCAACAACCGGCCGCGCGCAGCTACACCACCCTCTTCTTCGATTTGGATGGCACGCTCCTTCCCATCGAGACGAGCGCCTTCATGAAGGCGTACACCCTCTCTTTGGGAGAGTTCGCCCACGATCACGGCATGGACGGCCGCGCCGTGATGGGTGCTTTGTTCGAAGGCGTGAAAGCCATGGCGGCAAACGACGGGACGCACTCAAACCACGACGTGTTCTGGCCCGTCTTCTCGAAGCTCACCGGCACGAACGCCGAAGAGGTGGAAATGCTTTTCGACGAGTATTACGCAGGACCGTTCAACGAAGTATCCAAACTCGCGACTCCCAATCCTGCGGCGGCAAAGGCCGTCGCGACGCTCAAGGAGAAGGGCTACACCCTGGCCGTGACAACCATGCCCATGTTCCCCCTTGCCGCCGTCCATGCGCGCCTACGCTGGGCCGGCCTTGACCCGGATGATTTCATCTTCGTCACCGATTACGCAACCGCAACCTCCGTCAAGCCGCACACCGCCTATTACGAAGAGGCCCTTCGCCGAGCGGGCGTTGCCGCATCGGACGTGCTCATGGTGGGCAATAACACGCGCGAAGACGGAGCAGCCACCAAGGCGGGCGCGGACATCTATTTCGTCACCGATCACGTGATAGAGGAAGAAGACGGCCTTGATCTCGCGCAATGCAAGCATGGATCGCTCGAGGATTTCGCCCGCTTCTGCGAGGATTTGCCCACGCTGAAGTAAAGCCGGATAAAGGACGCGCAAGCGGCGAATGCGCGCTCGGACTTTTTCGGATACGGTCGCGCAATGCGACGAAGCATAGAGGCACGCCAGATTGGAGGCATCATGTCCGAAATCAAAGAAACCTACGTCGATTATCTGGGGTACAAAACCTACTGCAAAATTGTCACTCCGGACAATCCCGATTCCGCGAAAAAACCGCTGCTCGTGCTCCACGGCGGACCTGGAGACTGCCACAACTACCTGCTCACCTATGCAAAGCTCGCCGATCGCGCAAACCGCCAAGTTGTATTCTACGACCAGATCGGCTGCGGAAAATCGGCCATCCCCCACCAAGAAGACGACTTCTACACCTATGACTTGTGGGCGGACGAATTCTATACGGTACGAGAAGCGCTCGGCCTTGACGACATCCACCTGTTCGGCAATTCCTGGGGCGGCATGCTTGGCATGTACTGCATGATGAGAGACGACGCAGGCGTGAATTCCTTCGTCATCAACAGCTCACCAGTCCGCATCCAAACATGGCTCGACGAGGCAAACCGCCTTCTACAATACATGCCGCAGGACATGCAGGAAGCCCTTGCCGAAGCGGAGCGTACCGGCAACTACGAGACGCCCGAAGCGAAAGCAGCCGCAGACGAATATTACAAGCGTCATGTGGTGGGCTTCTATGAGAAGGACTACCCTCAGTTCGTGACCGATTCGTTTGCCGGTGTCGGAGAATGTTACATGGTCATGCAGGGCGCGAGCGAATTCGTGGTTACCGGAAAAATGAAGGACTGGGACATCCGCGAAGGCGTGAAGAGCATCAAGGTGCCCTGCATGGCGCTTTCCGGAACCGACGACGAAGGAACGCCCTACACCATCAAAGAAGGCGTCGACCTTATCCCCGGCTGCGAATGGGCGCTTATCCAAGGCGCCCCGCATATCGCCAACGCGACGCATCCCGACGAATGCCTCGCCGCCGTCGAAGGGTTCATCAGCAAGTTCGATTAGACCCCAAACAAAAGCTTTGCAAACAATTCAAATGGTTTCGACATTCGTCGCACAAAAATAGAAAGGGAGGCTTTCGCCTCCCTTTCTATTCGCTCAAGTGAATTCGCTCGCCAAAGCGAACGATCTATTCCTGCGAACGGCTAAAGCTTCACGACGTTGCTCGCCTGCTTCTTGCCGTTCTGACCCTCGGTCACCTCGAAGGAGACACGTGCGCCCTCGTCGAGCGTCTTGTATCCGTCCATCTTGATTTCCGAGAAATGCACGAACAAATCTTCCCCGTCTTCCTGAGAAATGAATCCGTAACCCTTCTCAGCGTTGAACCACTTGACAGTTCCTTCAGCCATCTTGGCCTCTTTCCCTTCCCCATACGGAGAAGTTGACACCCTAGCTCCAAACCAGGTAACTCATCCCATTTCCCCAATGGGACCCCACATAATTCATCGCCATAAGCGATATGAATACAGCCTACCATCTTTTGACCGCAGACAACCGCCGCAAGCAAAATCATCCTCTTTTTTACCCACTTTGTTGAAAAGAACCCAACGAAACGCTTCGGATGAAGCAACCGAGTCCCTACCGTGAAGACGATTCAACCACGCCATCTTCCTCAAGCATGTCTGCAAGCTCCTCCTCGGTAAAAACTTTGTTGCGCTCCGGCTCTTCGACGCCGTACGCCCTCGCCAACGCGCACGCCTGCGCGTACCGCAGATCAGACTTGCCGGCACGCCCCGCCTGTTCAAGATAGAAAGCCTCCAGCGCAAGGCTTCGAACGACGTACTCGACCACGCGAGAATCCGTCCCTGAAATATGCACGATCGAAGCGAAGCTTTCCGCCTCAAGGCCGAGCATGACATCGGCGTCCATATCAAGCGCGCGGGAAATCGCATCTTCGAGAGATTCCGACGCCTCGTTAGGATCGTGCTTGCCATAGTCCATGCTTCGCCGTATTCCTTCGGCGAACTGCAAGAACAAACGCATGAGATAATCTTGCTGCAGCATTACGGACGATTCACCCCCATATGTTCAAAAGCCCGATCGGTTGCCTGACGGCCCTTAGGCGTACGCATAATCAGGCCCTGCTGAATGAGATACGGTTCGTACACATCCTCGACGGTATCGGGATCTTCGGCAAGCGCCGAAGAAAGCGTGGAAAGCCCAACCGGACGCCCCCCGAACGAAACGCATAAAAGCTCGAGAATCTTATTGTCAAGGGAATCCAGACCCAGGGAATCAACCTCGAAAAAGCTCAGCGCCTGAGCCGCTGTATCTTCGTCGATAGACCCAGACCCGCGAACCTGGGCCCAGTCGCGCACACGTTTGAGCAGCCTGTTCGCCAAACGCGGCGTACCCCGGCTGCGGCGGGCGATTTCCAGGGCGCCCTCTTCATCTATGCTGACGTCCAAAATGCCCGAAGAACGCTTCACAATATCGGAGAGCTCTTCGGGGGTGTAATAGTCAAGGCGAAACACAATGCCGAAGCGATCGCGCAAGGGTCCTGTCAGCAAGCCTGTACGCGTGGTGGCGCCCACCAGCGTGAATTTAGGAAGGTCCAAACGAATGCTGCGCGCCGCCGGACCTTTCCCGACCACGATATCGAGCACGTAATCTTCCAGCGCGGGATAGAGAACTTCTTCGACCTGACGGTTCAGGCGGTGGATTTCATCGATGAATAAAACATCGCCTTCTTCGAGATTGGTGAGAATGGCGGCAAGATCCCCCGGACGAGCGATGGCGGGCCCGCTTGTTGTGCGGATATTGGCCCCAAGTTCGTTGGCAACCACCGTCGCAAGCGTGGTCTTGCCCAGCCCCGGAGGGCCGCTGAACAAAACATGGTCCATGCATTCGCCGCGTTGCCTTGCGGCCTGGATGAGAATAGACAGGCTCTCTTTCACGCGCGTCTGACCAAGATAATCGTCCAGGCGCTTCGGCCTCAGGGAACGGTCGAGGGCAAGGTCGTCCTCGATCAATTCGGGGGCAACCATGCGATCTGTGGCAGTACGCGCGGTTTGCGCCCCTGCGTCGAACACCATTCCTTCTATTTCGATGCCGTTACTCATATTTTCCTTTGCAATCGAATTAGCGTATGCCCTTGCCGCGCCTTAGACCGACAAGCTCTGGAGGGTCGCAACGAAAAAGCTTGCCAAACAGCCGCCTAGACGGAACCCAGCCTTTTAAGAGCATACTGCAAAAGCGCCCCTTCCGTGTCGGCCGATTCGGGAGCATCTTTCAAAGCAAGGTCGGCCTCTGCCGAAGAGAAGCCCATCGAAAGCAAGGCGTCACGCGCACCCTGCAGACGTGCAGACGCTTCCGCAATCTGCGCACTGAACAAATTGCCTTCTGCCTCTTCGGCCAATGTGCCCTTGAGCTCCAGAATAAGACGCTGCGCCGTTTTCTTTCCGACGCCGGGGATGTTCGATACGGCCTTTACATCCTGGGACTGAATGGCGGAAACAAGCTCCTCGGGCTTAAACGTAGAAAGTGCAGCAAGCGCCACCTTCGGACCAACGCCCGATACGCCGATTAGGCGCAGAAAAAGCGCATGCGCTTCTTGCGACAAGAACCCGTACAACGCCATGGCATCTTCGCGCACGGAAAGGTGCGTGTACACCATGACCTCGGAGCCCCGGTCGGGGAGGCGCGACAAATCCGTTGCCGACATGCCTACGGAAAAGCCGACGCCGTTCACATTGATGAACGCGTGACTCAACGTGCTGCCCGCCATTGTTCCTTTCAAAAACGCAATCACAGCTTTCCCTCCTTGCATACAGGACCGTGCGTGACGTAGCAGATGGCCGCCGCAAGCGCGTCGGCCGCATGGTCGGGACGAGGGAGGTCCTCTAGCCCGAGGATCTGACGAACCATATACTGTACCTGTTCCTTTTCCGCTGTGCCCTCGCCCACCACGGCAAGCTTTATCTGCCGCGGCGTGAACTCGCCCACAGAAAGCCCGTGTTGGGCGCATGCCACCAAGGCCGCGCCTCGCGCCTGCCCAGTATCGAACGCTGCGGTGACATTCTGGCCGAACCACACCGTTTCGATGCCTACGCACGAAGGCTCGAAGCGCTGGGATACCGCATTAATTTGCTCGCAGATTTTGGCAAGACGCTGGGAAAGCTCCGTGCAAGGCGTGGTGGTTATGCAGCCATATGCAAGACAGGAGAGGCGCGAACCGCGTTGCTCGATTACGCCCCACCCCGTATGCGCAAGACCAGGGTCGATTCCGAGTATTATCCGAGCGGCAACGCGCACCGTGCATCCTTCCCGTCCTAGCGGGAAAAGCTGCATCAACCTCCCGCAACGCTAAAAACGCCGACTGCTCGGCGTTTCAAGTACAAATACCAAACGTCTGTTCGATATTACACTATTACGGGTTCGCCCTGGACGCTGTCTGACATCTTCAACCAGAATGCACAATCAAGCGGCCCGAACGCAGCGTTTACGGTTCGGGAACGCCTTCTATAACGAGAAACTTCGTACTTTCGGCCAAAATGAGCTCATCACCAGGACGAACGGCAACGGGCTTCGACACGAAGCCGTCCCGCTCCGCATGCGGAGGCTCCACGACCACGGACTCGCCGCTTGCACCGCTCACTAGCACCGTTCCATTGCTCGAACCAAGCCCTTCAACGAACCAGAAACCCTCTTCGTCTCGCCATATGCGCAGATGGCGAGCGGAGACATCAGAGCCCACGCTGCTTATGGAACGCTCTTCGCTGGCAAGCGCCCCTATTTCCACTGCGCCCGCAGACGAATCAAGCCAATATGGAGCCCCCACGACATAGCCGTCTACAACACGAAGGAGCCCGAGGGAGAGAGCGGGAACCTGCGAAGAGTCAGCTGCGGAATCAGACGAGGCCATGGGCGAAGTCACAGGACGACGACCGTAGGCGGACTGAGAGAAATCCAGCGTGCATTCGATCGCCTTGCGAACATTTCCCGAACAACCCGCCGACACGAACAAAACCATGGCGATTTCCGCCCGTTCATCAACGGTGTATCCGCTTTTCTCGGAAAGACGGTCGAGCATGTTTCGATAGACCGTCGCATCCTGATGGCAAGCAACGAGCACGTCCTGCATCGAACGACCTGGCTCTCCGGCCACCAAATCAAACACATCCTCACTCGAAAGCGCACGCCCTTCGCGAGATTTCAAACGGGCCACAATACGTAGCGCGCTTACCCCGAAGTCGCAGAAATAACGCTCCTGCAAAGAGCCTATAGGAGCATGCACGATGAAGCGCGAGACCCATGTGCGATCGCCTACACGACTCACGGGACTGCGCCC
>ERZ827471.85-NODE-85-length-106605-cov-22.780450_pt1 | contig 106605 bp, 77 predicted proteins | sample MGYA00519772_ERZ827471 | MGnify/ENA primary metagenome ERZ827471 (study PRJEB31778, sample SAMEA3449315) | human gut metagenome | biome: human gut; feature: human-associated habitat; material: faeces | place: United Kingdom | collected 2010/2012 ...
ATCCCTCCTGATTTGTGTAACTATCCAGTATTTGGGCATATGTGTCCATATTGGCTGTATTCATAGTTGACCTAATATTATATTTTTGAGTGGTTCCCTCTATTTCGGAACCATCGCTTCCTAACACTTTTACTGTTATTTCTTGAATATAATTTTCTTTTGTTTTTCTCTCTACAATTACCTGTCTGCCGCATGTATCTGTAATCACACATTTATTATATTCCTGTCCCAGCTTTGTAAAATCATCATTTATTTCATCACCGTTTGTATAATATCTATAATATATAGCGTCACCAAAACGATTTTGGGTTTTCATAACTTTGCCGTCTGCATCGAAGTATTCTATTCTTCCATCTTTGTAATACAATTTAAAGGCAGAGACAACTCCCCCGTCAGAATCAATATATTCTGTATTTTTTTCGAACTTTAAATCTGCATAGCTATATCTTCCATCCAATGTTAACTCAATTACAGAAGAATCTCTGAGACTTTTGTATGAGATCGTATGCGTACTGCCGTCTGAAGCAGTCAATATCGAATCTGTTCTATATGACGAACCATACTTTCTGTTTATTAGGTTTATAGAGCTAATACCGTTAAAACTCCATCCTGCCGCAAAGTTTACTAATGGAGTTTCATATTTATACCACCCTACAGTTGTCGCCGGAAGGCTGCCTATATCTGTGGGAGATGAGTTTGCAGTGTTATAGCTTGCGCTTAAGTTTAAATCAAGTCCGTTTTTACCCGGCAATGACAGTCCGCTTAAGTTATATCCCAATGCTCCTGAGGATTCATTAAAGGTTTCATTGTTGTTTCTGTCAAACGTAAACGGTGCGTCAGGGTATTTAGATGTATCATATATTGTTTCATCTTCATCTTCCATAGGCATCACTTCACTTAAGCAAGACATGATTGAACTATATTCCAAGAACTGTTCTTCTGTGAGTTTAGTTTCTATCTCCTCATAACTCATATCAGCATATGAAGCTATGCCGGCTATTCCAAGCATAGCGGATAATGCTGCCGTCTGCAAAACTTTTTCAGATGTCAGTCCGTTTATGAAAAGACTTCTATATTCAGCATTTTCCTGGATTTTTAAAGCCGGAACAGAATATTTGAAATTTGCAAATGATTCAAGCTCATCAAACACTTGTTCTTTACTTTCGAAGTTATTGAGCATTATCTTATATTCACTTGCAGTTATGCCGGCATTCTGAATAAGCACACCGAATTCCAAAGTGTTTTGCAGGTCAAAACCTTCATTTTCACAATCTGCGAACACATCATCACGTATTCCGTATTGTTTCTGTGCTTCTGCCTTTTCATCATCGCTCAGTTCAGAATATTTAACCCCGTTATTTATTGTTTCTTCCAAATTTATTTCAGGCATAGGAGTTTCTGTTGCTTCAGGTATAACTGTTGTTTCCGGCTCCTCTGTTTCCTCGGCTTCAGGCAATGCACCTTCTTCCTTCTCGGTCGACGGCGTTTCGACAGCTTCCTGTTCCGATGCTGATTCATCATTTTTGTCTTCTATTTCTTCGTTTTTATCTAGCGTTTCATTCTTAATATCTTCATCCTTTTCATCAGCATTTTCTTCTATTAAATTATTCTCTGTTTCTTCATTTATTACTTGTTCTTCTGATACTGATGATTCATTGGTTTTTTCAACATCAGCAAACACCATTGGTATTGATGTAAACATTATTGATATTATTATTAATTCAGATATTATTCTTTTTAGTCTACTCATTTGTTTTCTCCCTCCTCTGTATTTTCTACGCTTTTGGCGGTCATAAGCGGTTTAATTTTTGGCTCCTCTCCGATTCCTCCATATATATTCTCAGGCACGTTTCGGTATAGTCCCAAAGATGAACGTTCATTTGTGCCAAATGTGTATACGTTTCCATCCACATCTACCGCTACAGTATATCCTCGTCCTGCTGCTGCTTTTTTTATTGCCGGGATTCCCAAAACTTGTCCCGGAACACGGTTATTTCCCAGCGCTCTGCCAAGTTGTCCGTCATTTTGGTATCCCCAGGTCCATAACGTTCCGTCTTTTTTTATTGCCAGTGCGTGGTTATATCCTGCTACTACTTCTCTTACATTTGTAAGTCCGCGGATTCTTGTCGGTTTTAACATATTTTGTTTATGTCCAAGCCCCAGCTGTCCTGCACTGTTTCTTCCCCAGGTATACACATTTCCGGCCTCTGTTACTCCAACACAAAAATCCGGGCCTGCCGATACTTGCTTAAATACTCCCCAGTCTTCCTCATCCTGCGGATTTTCTAATCTGGTCGGCGTATATACTGTGTCTGTATGGCCAAGTCCCAACTGTCCATATTCATTTGCTCCCCATACATAAGTATCTCTTTCATATTCCCCATCCTCAGTTGTTGCTACCGCAAAACTATCTCCTGCTGAAACAGTCTCTATATCTTTCTGCAAAATTACAACCGGTTCACTTTCACTAACACTGCTTTCTCCTGTTCCAAGCTGACCCAAGTAATTTCTGCCTATTCCTACAAGCTGCTTTTCAAATATAGCATTATATCCTTCAAATCCAATACAATGTCTTCTAACTACTAAAGTAAAGTCATTTCCTGCCGCTATTTTGAGCGGTTCGTTCTCAAGATAATCTGACGCGTTATAATTATCTCCCTCTTCTGTATAACCGCTTAATTCTATAACTCTGCTGTTTTCTATTACGTTCTTCGGCAAGAACTTTCCAAGTTGGTTGTTAGAATTACTCCCCCATCCTTCAACAACTTCCGCTGAAATGATAACATTATGATTTTTACCTCTTGCTATCTCGTCAGCACTGCTATATTTATCACTCTTTTTCGGATATCCGTATACTTCCTCTCCGCTCTTGCCTGTTCCAAACCAGCCTCTTCCCCACACAAACAAATTTCTGTCACTATTAACCGCCAATACCTGATCCTGATTCGCATCTACTTTTTCAATATTTTTTAGTCCTCCGATTCTAACAGGCTCCAGTGCAGTATTTGTTTCCATATATTTTTGGTCATATGTGGAAATTCCCCACTGCCATAAATTATTGTCACTGTCCATACCAATACATAATTCATCAGCATCAAACTCTTTTACACCGGTGACTGACATAACTTTTTTAGGAAGATAATTTTTACTCCATCCCATATAACCGCACTGATACAAATATCCGCCGTTAAGGAAGCTTGTCAGATTACCTCCTGCCTTTATACTTTCTGTGCCGACTAAATTATTTGACTGTACAGGCGCTATGGCATTTTCAACTGTCAATTCAAGTCCCAGCTGTCCATAACTGTTACTTCCCCAGCTATACACAGTTCCATTTTCTTTTACTGCAACAGCATGATTTGCACCTGCCGTTACCTTTGTCACACCGTCCATAACATATGTGTATGTTTTTTTCATACTTTCTGTTGAATTGATTCCCAGTTGTCCCGATGTGTTCTTTCCGCACGAATACAATTTTCTCTCACTGTCTATTATATAACTCTGATAATCTCCTGCGGCTATGGCTGACGCTCCTTCATACACTTTTGCAAAACGTCTCTTCGTACTTGTTGAATTGTTGCCGAGCTGGCCATAAGTATTATTTCCGCTCACCCAAACCGTTGCGTCTCTCTTTAAGATAATTGTATGCGCTTCACCTGCGTCAACATCAACCACGTTTTCTGCCAGCAATTCAGGCGTCAGAACATTTTCCATACTTCCGTTTCCTAGCTGGCTGTTTGCATTCTGTCCCCAGCCATAAAGATTATATTTGTCCGTTATTACGTAACTCATATTTCCCGATGCGGCTACGCTCATTACCGCCTCGCCCTTTTCTGTCCACGGCGTATTGACTGCCACAAAATCATCAGACTCCGCAGTGCTTCCGTTTCCTAACTGACCATAATCATTGTTACCCTTAGACATCAATACCCCGTCTTTATACACAAGTATATGTCTTTGTCCCACTGCTACGTTATTTCTGTTTGTATATATTTTTTGATTACTGTATATGTATGTTATTTCCAGTCTTCCCTGCATTACCCCATCATGCATACTATCTTTTATTGTATATATCCTGTCTCCTATTATCGCTGTTCTTCCTGCCGGCAAATCCATTTCCGGCAATGTATCCGGCAGCACCACCCATATATCTTTATCCGTCATATATGCGTATCTCACCTTGCTGCCGCTGTCTGAGCCATAATTAATAAAGATTAAAAACTCGCCCAGCTTCATCAGCTTTCCTTCTTGATTCGAAACAGAACCGTAACTATAGCTTGGGCGTATCTGCCGCTCTGACCATACATTATTACTTGTATCATATACGTATGTATAATTGCCGTCTCCACTGTATTTTGGTGTACAATATATTTTATTTCCTACAGCGACTCCCGTATACGCTCCTTCATTAGGAAGATAACCATCATAAGACCAGTTTTGATTTACTGTATCATATATATATGTATCTTTTGATTTTGCACTATGATTAACATCATTATATCCACCAAAGCAGTATATATTGTCACCTATAGATACCGCTTCCCCATCAACAAATCCAAACGGAATCTCTTGCCCCACAGACCAAGTACCGGTCTCAGTGTCAAATATATCTACTTTATCAGTTACTTCGTTTCCAATAATACCACCAATTAAATATATCTTTCCTCCATTTTCAACTGCTGAATATTCTGATCTCAATGAAGGCATAACCGGCGCGCTTGTCCAGTTATTTGCTGCAGTATCATATATTTGAGTAGAATTCCAGCCAAAACAATATACCTTGTTTCCACACTCCACCATGCTCACATTTTCTCCCACCGCTGTATCAGAATATTTACTCCTAATCACCATTGGGTCATCTGAGAAATACTCTGCAATCTGATCTGCATAATTTTCTTCCGCAGAACCAACAAATACAAAACCACAGCACAGCATAACTGCTGCAAGAATTGATGCTGTCACTTTTTTTAACATAACTTTTCCTCCTTATTTGTTATTTATTTTTATATATTTTATTTGCTATCGTGATATATACACTACCACACAGTACAAACATACACTAAATACCGTATAGGTAAAATTTACCATAACGCATTTCACTTGTCAACAAGATTTTGCATATTTTTTATTTTTTTAGGAAATTAATTACAAGTAAATTTTAGTTATATACAATAACAAAACAACATATCGTGGCAATTAAAACAACGATATAATACAAAAAATTATAAGTGAATATCTGTTGATTTAGATAAAAATTTAATTGAACAGTTTGAACTAAAATTTAAAGGTGATAATATTATTTCTAAAGCTGAATTTATTCGGAGATCAATAAAAAAGTATTTAGATGATAAGTGAATAAAAAAGATGGTAGGCACTTTTTGTGTCTGCCATCTTTCTGTCAATACCATTAAAACCCATCTTTTATATTATTTAATTTTCTAATATTATTAACAATAGAATTACTACGCAATCAAAACACCTATTACCATAGCAGCGATACCCAAAATACTTGCAATTGTAATACCAATAATTCATTTTTGACTTGCATCCATTTTTTCAATTAAATCATCTTTAAGATTGTCAATAACATCATTTTGTTTAAACATCATATCTTCAATTGCCGGTTAAGTTTGCGCAGTCCTATTATTTCCTGCTCTTCTGCAGAACGGTTATCTTTTTCGTGAAAAAAGCCGCTAGCTGCTGACTGCTTCAACCATTTATCCAGCAATGAAGTGGCTATATCATATTTACGGCAGATATCACATTTTGGTTTTCCATTATGGTATAGCTGAACTAACTGTTGTTTGAATTCATCCGTATAGGATCAGGGCTTTCTTCTTTTGGTCATCATAGTTTCTCCTTTTATATTTTCTATTTTACATGACCTTATTTTTTTATCCAGTTTTTTGTAGCCTATCCAAACATCTTATATTATTACGTTTAGCAAAATTTGAAGATATAGACTTAGACAAATATTTTAGACTTGTAGTAAATAAAGACGGTGCTAATTGGATCTTTGTATGTTCAAGTAATTATGAAAATATGTCCAATAAATCAAAACGTATCCAAAGATTTTAAAAAGACGAATTTTCTATCATACCATTAGCGTTAAACGAAATCGGTTATATGGTTGGTATTGATATACCAAGACGTTATCGCCGCCATATTGATATGATGTAATGGTGTGTCCGCCTGGGTGCGTTGAATTACTCTGCATGACAAGTTAAAACAATGGGTTGTTGCAATTTTTGCAACAAACAGGCCTCACCATCCACATAAGCGCATGGATAAAAAAGTATCACGAATGTAAGAAAGGTGAAAAATGCCAATATACAAAATGAAGGAGTCGAAAAACGGAAAACAAAAAAGGAAATGGACTTTTACACAGTGGACGAATATAAACTATACACCAAATCTGCACTTGAACACGCTGAAACTTGTTCAAATTTGAATGGCTGGGATTTTTATGTATTCTTTCTTCTATCGCATTTTATACCGGACTTAAAAAAGGCAAAATTCACGCTTTAAAATGGACTGATATTGACAGAAAATATCTGAACGTAACACGCAGCATATCGCAAAAACTAAGGGGCAAAGACAGAGAAACTGCTCCTAAGAATAAAAGCTCGATTCGCACACTTCAACTTCCTATACCATTAATTAAAATCTTAGAAGAGCATAAAAAACGCTGGTCTGAGTATAAAGGATTCAACGACAATTTCAGGATTTGCGGGGTCACACGTCCGCTCAGAGATACCAGTTTAGCAAAAATGAACGAACAGCTTGCCAAATCAGCAGGACTAAAAACCATAAGGATCATGATTTCCGGCATAGCCACGCCTCGCTGTTAGAAAACGAAGGCATAAATATACAGGAGATTGCCCGGCGCTTAGGCCATACAGATGTCAATATGACATGGTATACATATTCCCACCTATACCCCAAGGAAGAAGAGCGAGCAGTAGATATTTTAAACAAAATCGTGTAAAAATCATGTAAGATAAAACAAAACCGCCGTAAATACGGCGTTTTTTGTGCATTTGGCGGACAGGGTGGGATTCGAACCCACGTGCCGGAGTTACCGACAAACTGATTTCGAGTCAGCCCCGTTATGACCACTTCGATACCTGTCCATATGCTGTATATTTAACTTACTGCATAAACAAAATAATTTTAGCTTATGTCCATTAGAACATATTTATTATTATCTCAGTTATGCACAACAAAAAATATTATAGCATATTTAATTTATATTTGCAATAGTTTTTAATTATTTTTTATTTTCTAAGCAGAACTTATAATGATATCACTTACATATTAATAAAATATTTATCACGTACATTTATTTTACCAACTATAAAAAATATAACTATTTTTATTAATTGGCGTCATATAATCTTTTTTTATATCTCATTTTATAAACGTTTAAATATATTGTCAAAATCAAAAAATAAATAATATTGACCGCTTTAAACTTTGATTTAAATATTTAATTAAACAGAACAATAAAAGCGGCGTGCAGTAAGAAAGAATCCTCAAAAGAAAAAATATAACTAAAGTTTTAGTCAAAAAATTATTTATAAATAATTGTATCGCAAAAACCACAAAACCAGGACAAGATATGTAAACAGTTCGGATATAATAAAAACCACATAACACGATTTACAAATGTTATTAATTCTCGACAGGTTATTTTATTGACAATCAAAAAATTATAATATAACAATATCAAAAAAATTCTTCACGGTATTAAAAAAAATTTTATAATAAAATTAACACCATAGAAATTATTGATGAGTATAACTATTCTTATATCCAAAAACATACAGTTAAAATAAAACTGACACCGATGTAATACCGATGTCAGTATATTATTAAAAATTATGGTTTACCATTGTCACTTTTTTACACTGCGCATACATTTTTGACAACTTTATAATCCATATTATACTTCTTGTAACACAAATTATATTATCGTCTTACTTATTAGCACCTGCAAATGGCAATAAGTCCTCAATAGTCATAACGTGTATTGAACGCTTGCCTGTCAGCGGATGACCTATCGTTTCAATCTCGTCACACCACCATTGTGATATCATCTGCGCACCGTAATATTGAATATGTGTGTTATCTGAACCTCCGGATTTATACTGTGAATTTGCAAAATCACCAATCTGATCAATTGTACTCTTTCCCAGTGAATTCTTAAATGATTCCGGAAGTGAAGCTCCTTTTACAAATCTAGAATCATTATTATTTATAAACGCAAATATATCTTTTGATTTCTCAGTTCCAACATCATTTATATATTTATTTGTTTTGGCATATAAGTCAATGTACGGCAGTCCCAGTTCCTGAGCTAAATCTTTTGCCGCATTTACATATGCCTCATGCCCTGCATCACTTAGTTTATTCCGGCTTATTGATGTGGTTATAAGCGGATAGGCGCCTTTTTCAAGTGCAGGCTTTACATAATATTCATATAGAGAATTTTTGTATGAGCCGTCGGTAAATCTATCTCCTTTATAATCGGTATGTCTATCTGCCTCAGACTTTTCATCATTATGACCAAACTGAATTATGAAATAATCACCCGGCTTCATACCATTAATTATTGTTTTATAATTAGCATCACTTCTGAAACTTAAAGAACTTCTGCCGCTGAGCGCCAAATTTTTAACCGTAACTCCATCTGTGAAAAAGTTACCTAAAACCTGAGCCCATCCGGTTCTTGGAAAATCATTTTTTTCGCCGGATGTTTTATAATTACATGCTGTAGAATCACCGGCAACAAATATAGTAGCATTATTAGCAACTGTCTGACCATATGTATAAGGCGATTTCATTAAAGGTTCAACAGAATTTGTGCTTTCAAAAGCAAACACTTTTATTTCCGAATTACTGTCGACCGGCACATCTTCCGGATTCAGATAGAGTATTGTCTCTTCGCCTGCTTTCTCAGTCGTTTCCTTTAAGTTAAACAACTTACATGCTGTAAGCGCTCCATCATTACTCTTATCATATACCGCAACAAGCAGTGTTTCTTCACCGGTTCTGTCTGCTTCAGAAATACTGTCAGTATATACAATATGACTTACATATCCACCGTCCATAGGAGACATAACAACTCGGCCCTCAGCGTTTGAAATGGCAACCCTGCTAATTTCTACAGCAGTATAACCCGGTACAAACACTTCTATTTCCTTTGTATCTTTTGCCTCTCCTCTTGAAATTGTTGCTGTCAATACGACTTTACTGTCAGTTCCTTTTTGACGATTTACAACGCCATCTGCTGAAACGACGTTAGGATTGCTGCTTATCCAAGTGATTGTTGTTCCGCGTCTGCCTTTAGCAGGTAATTCAATATTTGACTTAACCATACTAGTATCGCCTATATTAAGCGCTTCTTTCGCAACGGCTACTGCGCCCTTATCATCTGTATCAGCAGGAACTTTTAAATTAAAATCTTTAGTAATTCTCAAGTTTGGATAATCCTGAAATGTACAAACAGCTGTCATTTTGACATCGTGATTATCCTTATCAGTATTAACATCACCACTAATCGATATTACATCGGGATTTGATGACTCCCACGCTACATCTGCATATCCAATTGAAAAACCAAAACCTGAAATCAAATCCAAATCATCAGTAATATTATTTTCAGTTGTATTAACGCCTTTAATCATATTAAAAGTGATTCCGTCGGTTTCATTCTGAACTGACTTATTTATAAAATCAACGCTTACATCAACATTCTTCTCCGGCATTACAAAACTGCACTCTGTGTAATCACTATTTATATTTAGTGAAATATCAGAATCATCAAGTGAAATATTCCCAATCCATGCATTATTATTTGGAGTTGACTTAACAGTTACCATATCACCCGGTCTTGCATTATATATTTGCTTCTCGTTAAAATTCATACCACATAGCGTGCCGGTTGTACCTACCGCCCACATAATATATTCATCACCTGCTGTGAGCTCTATAGATTGATTACACAATCCAAAACTGCCGTCATCACTGAACACGGTTATTTTACCAGTCATCGGAGTATAAGTTCCATCGGCATTTTTCTTAGAAATTTTAAGATCCTTACCATCGCCTGAATTATATTCGCCATTTGCAATCTGACGTCTGTAAGCATATGTTAGCGTACCGCTTTTATTTGCCTTTATCACTAATGCAGTAGAACCGGCTTTTTCAGCCAAATCGCTGCCGGCCGGAGCACTGTCAAGCCTAATCTGAATATAATGTGTATAATTTACTCCGTTTATATTATACTTTGCAGACTTCAAAGTAGTATTAAACACGGATGACACATTTAAATTATTGTCATCAATATACACAGAACCGGCCTTTGTGGGTGTTGACGAATTAACAGACCAATCGGTAACCGCCTCAAGATTTGCATTCGACTGACCGGTTGAAACTTCTACCGCACCTAAATCCGAATCATAAAGAACACCAACCTCATATTCACCCTCTGCCGCAAATACTCCTGCCATTGGTAATATACAAAATACCATAACGCAAGCAACTGCAAAACTTACAGTCCTTTTTAATAAATTTTCCATAGTCAACTCTCCTTATTAATTAATTTTCATTATTACCACATATATGCTTTTATTATAATACTAATTTGTATATTTTGCAATAATAAAATTATAATTTTTTACATCTCAAGCATATAAAATAATATATTGTTATAAATTCAGGATATAATTCTATCAAAAGTTTATAAAATTCTTATCCAACTTAAATCATTACGTTTATGTTATATTTTTGTGTTTTGATAAATCTGCTGTTTAAAATAATGTAGGATTTTAATTATATTTTTTGTTAAAACAAAGTCAGAATTTGAACCATGAAGGTTCAATTCTGACTTTTTATATTTATCTGAAGTAATTAATTTTTATATTTTTTAATTTAAAAATTTAATGATATATTTTTTCCAAGACGAATACCATACAGATTAACTTCAAAATTACCATATATTTATTGTTTTTGCATTTCCTGCGTAAGTACTTTACACTCATCTTTTCATTTAACTCATATTTGTTTTCTTTTCCATCATTCATAACCGCGCTTCTTACGCCGTCTGAACTCCGAATTCACCGTAAACTATAAAAAATGCTGTAATGTTTGCTCATAATTTAAAGATAATTCTGATATATAATCAATACAATAATATGTTATAGTATTAATTTATTCGCAGTTCACCACACAATGGGACTTGACTTTCATTCCAAAGAAACGCTTTGGATTTCTCGCCGCTTGGAATATCATATTCCTTAGTCTCACCTTTATTTATGCTATAATTTGTGCTGTTTTTTAGTGATCCGTCAAGATTGTATTCCGCAATCCATAATTCTGCGTCTTCAAACGGTCTATCGACAACGAGTTTGCCGCTGTCTAAATACATTAGTTCTCTCATAGATACGCTGACATTGTCGATATATGTTCTATATCCACCAAGACGCTGAAAGCTTATGCTTGAAAGCTTTATTGTTGTATCAAATTCAAATTCATATTCAAATACGGCGTCCCCAAGATTATAGGTCCCGCTTAAAGAATTATATTCGGTATAAGGAAAATATGTAATCTTTCCCTTGCCTGTTGTATAATCAAGTGAAGCCATAATTTTATACCATGTGTTAAATTCGGATGTTTTGCTTGACTCCGGAGCAATATCCGGAATTGAATTTTCGTTGCCGTTAGCATCCTTTTCGCCGATATAATTTATATAAAAGCCATGTGTCATTTGAGCATAAGAAGTAATCAAATTTTTAGTCTCGCCATCGCTTCCCTCACCTTTAAGTGAGAATCTATAACCAGCCTTTTCGTTTACAGAGTCACTTTTATATTTTTCAAAGCAAAAATCCGCCGAAATGTTAATTTCACCTTCACTTTGAGGATTAAAACTGCGCACCGCCTCCTCTGAGGACCAATTCATAAGAATAGTGCCATAGTTTCCGTTTATATTATTATTGCTATAATCATTAATTTCTGCACCCTTTGGAACATACCATTCGCCGCTGTCAAAATCAGCATCATAAAATGGTACAGCGCCTTCTTTTACCTCAACGTCACTCACACCGTTTAAAGTTAGTCTGCTGAACTTTGCCATTGAAAAATATTCCTTTACAGATACCCCCGACGCAGTATCTGTTGCCAAACCGACATATAATGTATCAGGAAGCGAATCGAATATAACAGTTTGCGGAAGTCTTCCATTATCTGTCCAATCTTTACCTGAATTTGAAACACTGAATATTAAACTGTTGCCGCTCCTTTGAATACGCATATATTTAGGAGCAGAATAACCGGCTTTTTCATTATCACAATCCTGACCGCTTTCATTCTTGAAGTATTCAAAACTCTTTGCAGCATTTTTAAATTTGCGCGTTATAATCTTAACGTTTTCACCATATTTTGCCCAGCCGTCGCCAATCATTGCAAACATATCATTAGAATCAAGTGACGCCCGAACCATTAAGCCATTTAGCTGAAGATTTTCAAACTTTGGAATCTGTTCAACGCGAACTGTTATATCAAAGTCTCCGCTAACTTTCTTATACATAAATTCACATGAATCAGCTGCACTGGTACTTGAACCCAACTCCTTTTCTGTCATTATTTTACCGCTGCCGAAAATGGTATAAACACCATTTTTGTCCATTGAAGCTCCGCCTTTGCCCTTATATGTACATGAACCGATTTCGGCTGTCTTATAACTTCCCGGTTCCTCAGTTGGCGTCACATACACAATTGAAGTTGTGCTCTGGGTTGCCTCATCTTTATTGTTATATGCTCTTGAAGTAAGATAATGTGTACCTGCGTCAAGAGATAACTCTGTATCTATTCTATCAGAATCAAACTGAGATATAAGTATATTTCCATCATAAATCTCACACTTGACAATTTGAGTATCTCCAACAGGAAATGCTGACGCTTTATAACTTACTGTTTCTCCTTCTTTAACAACTGTCCATTTACTGTTGTCTACGCTAAGCCCCTTGATACTATTTTCAAGAGAAGCAATAGCCGGTGACTGAACAACAATTTCGGGATTTGTTGGATGTATTTTAAGATGTTCAGCTGTAAATTCATCCACATAAGCCTCAATAACAGTGTACCCTGCATATTTACCGCTTTCAATTATATCATTGTCTTTTTTATCAGAAAGACCATTTTCTATCAGCCATTCCTCTGGTATCATAAATTGACGGAATGTTTTCTGAGGTTTTATAAGTCCGCCAACTTCTGAAGCATTATTAATAACACGCCCCGTGCCATATTTAACATCATTTATTATTCTTGCATCAATCGCGTCACGCTTAGGCAAAACGGCACCAACATTGTCTAGAATTCGTTCATAGGCTTCCGCTGCTGAAACAGGCTCATATGAATATTCACCCATATCAACCGGTTCATTAAGAAGATCTGCTCCTGCTGCATTATTAAGCCCTAACTTATTGTCATTTGTTATTGTTGTACTTCCGCTTACATAATTTCCTGACAAATAAAACTGCGATTTAGGGTCTCCGTCTGCTCTTGGACTTTGAACATCAAAAATTCTGTATTTCAAACTTTCACGTGTTGAAGGACCGAATTTATAATAATTTCCTATCCAGTTAATACTGCATGGAATTTTGGAAGTTAATATATTTGCATCATACGGCTCTGCACCATATGCTGAGTTTGTCTGTCCCCAGTTATAAATTATATTATTGCTGACCTCCGTCCCCTCAAGCTGTCTGTCAAGTCTCGGACTGCGGCTGTCGTGATGCGCAAATAAATTATTTATATAAGTAGCTTTTGTGCCTCCTATAATAGCTCCATAACCATGAGCTCCCTTAATATGATTGCTCATACGCAGGCTTTCTGAAGCAAGAGTGTATTGTGCTGTTAAATGATTGCCCTCGCCGCCAGGATTTTCATAATCACGATTACCGGCATAGAGAGTTAAAAGTTCGTCAATACACCAAGATGTACTTATATGGTCAAAAATAATATTCTTATTATTTCGTCCGCCAATTCCATCAAATTCACCGCCATTTTTATCGGTAGGTCTGACCTTAATAAATCTTATAATAACATCATGTACACCGGCGTCTAAAGTCACACTGCCGCCGACAATTGTTATACCGTCACCCGGAGCTGTTTGCCCAAGTATGGTTAAATTGCTGCTCTTAATCCGTATATCGCCTGATACCTCAATAACTCCGCCGACATCAAAAACAATTATTCTGCCCGGCTTTGAAACTGCGTCAACAAATGACCCTTCACCTGAAGCGTCAAGATTTGTAACATGATACACTTCAATACTATCGTTTCCGCGTGCTCCAAGTGAATACTTCCCGCCGCCTTCTGCCCCCGGGAAAGCAAGTGTATCTCCTGCTGCCGACACATTAAGAATTGCAAAGGACATTAATGCAAATACAAATATTAAACATAAGACTTTATTAAATCTTTGTTTCATTCCAATACCTCCAACAATAATAGTTTTAAATTATACCACATAGTCAGATTATACTATAAATTCTAATCCTTTACAATATAAAATTTATATTATTTTTTATAATTAAGCAATATATCAGTAAACACTATTCTTATTTTGTTTCAATTATCAGAATAATATAGATATTTTCTTATAAAATATGTTGGCGTGCAGCTCCAAGCATGACAATAACTATTTATACTTCGTGAGCCATATGGTGACACATCTTTATTTTCAGGGTCATATAATTCGTAAAAGCAATCCGCACCGTCCTTTACCATTCCTCCCCAATAACTTTTTATATATTCTTCTGCCTCGTCTTGCATTCCACATTGAATTAAAGCCTCTATAAAATAATGATACATATATGGAGTAACCATTTTTACGTTCGGATTTTTAGAAATAAGATGTTCTATTAATTCTTTATTTTTTTCTTTATCAAACACTTCAGCCAAAATAAACCATACCTGTGACGCCCATGAAATTTGTTTATCCTTTCCGCTCGTAAAAAAACCTAATTCTTCATCCCAAAGATTTTCCACCGCACCGATAATAAGTCTATTGAGAAGAGAATCTATCACTGCAAATCTTTCTTTGTCTTTTAATTCTTTTGCAATTCTTTTTGCCTGCTTTAAAGTATATATAAAAACTGCCTGAGCTCCAGCCTGTTTATTCAGTTCATCAGGCCAATCTATAAAGCACCACCAAGCGTTGCTGTCACGAACAACGTCCCTACTATCTAACCGCTCCAGTGAAAGTTCAATCTGCCTGTATGCAGTATCCCATAACTCTTCGAGAGTTTGGATATCCAATGCGGAAAAATAGTAGTCATGCAAACATGATATAAAAAATAAAGAATAGTCAAAAAGAACCGTATCGTCAACATGCGGCTCAGGTTCTAAATATAAACATGAACCAACTCTGCCTCTGTTTTGTTTTAATCCCGCAAATAAATATAAGCATCTTTTCACTAAATCATAATTATTAAATGTTTCATAATTTGCAAGCGCCTGAAGACGCAAGTCGCCTATCCACAAACGCCGGTCACGCTTCGGTCCGTCTTCAAATACGCTCTGCATACAGTCAGCTAAAGTCTTAACCGCAATACTATCAATCTGATTTAATTCAGTATCTTCTCCTTTTAACGGCTTTACAGTTCCTAAATCTACTGAGGAAACAGCTTTGCATTCAATGCTGTCAATCACAATTTTAAACTTCGGAGAAGTATCTTTAACCAATATCTCTAAATATCTGAAAGCGTACCTCCTCGGCATACGAATATCCGCAGGCAAAATATCAATGTGGAGAAACTCCTCCTGAAGCCAGCTTGAACTGATTATTCCATTATAATCCGAAGTCTCTTCACCAATTTCACACAAATGCTCACCAAGTTTAACACGAATATAGGCAGGAGCGTCAGGCGGACTTCCGACATATGACAGTTTAATTCGAACATAGCCTACTCTATGTCCGCCGAAATCTACACATACCTTATCACTCTTTCCAAGATGAAATCCGGACAGCTCGTCTATTTCTCCTATCTTATTACACTCCCAATCATTTTTTCCTTTATATATTTCAACTATAGAGATAGGTTTCGTCTTAGTTTTTATAAGTTTTGGTCTAAGACTTTCTGCCTTTTCAACAAAAACAGCATTTGTCTCAGGATTAAAATTTTCTAAAATATTTACAATAGCCATTTGTCCCATCCTTTTTGAATTATATTTTAACATCTTTAGAATTTTCTTTTTTACAAGATTTTATTTCTATAAATAATCAAAACGGTAAGCAATTTATACTTACCGCTTTAATTTTTTAATTTTAACTGTTATTGCTTAAATATAAGCATATCAATCTGTTCGTTATCATATTTTGTTCTTATAAATACATCATCTCCGGCTTCTACATCATATGATTCGCCAATAGTAATTTCATCTTTTTTAACATCATACACATAAAGATTTATATTTGTCGTCGGATACGATCTGTACCACTGTTTTTCATCTGGTTTAGTTGTTTCAACCATAAAGAAATCATATGCGCGTTGAACATGACCAAATAATGTGTCAAGAGCATCATTTGAAGTTACTGCGTTTTCCTCGCCGTCCTGATTTACCTCAAAGTAGTCCTTATTGTAATATCTCTTATCAAAATTAAACAGCATCCTGTATGTATACACATAACCGTTAGAACCTTTATTATATTGTATAACATCACCTCTTACCAGGTCTTTAACAGATTTATTCTCGTAATATTCCTCAGTATATGAATCAGCCTGTGAACAATCTTCGTCAACTTTCAAAGAAATCATTTCTCCTTTTGACCATCCCGATACTTCTAAAACAGATTGTTGTTTCTCTTCATCCCACGCTTGTGAAAGCTTATCAACAATTAGAGTATCTGCTGTATTTGAAAGACTGTTAGGCTGTTTATCCTTAATTACAACAACATTAGCAATACCTTTTCTGATATCATAAATATCAGCATCATATACGCCTTCGCTTAAATCATCTTTTGTCTTTACCTGATAATCTTCATTTCTGTCACGGTCTATAAGAGGAACTCTAAAAATTATTGTTGCATCAGTAATAGCACAATTCGACATCAGATTGTTTATATATCTTGTAGAACCGGTAAAATATTTGCCAAAATCCAAATCATCCGGATCCGATAAACTATTTGTAAAATCCTCAGCTTTATATAATGTTCTTATTTCACCGGCTGAATTTGTTTCATATACAACAAGCTGTGCATCTGCAAAATACTCTGAGTAGTTCTTAACAATTTCAGAAGCGGTTCTTTGCTTTGTCTCACCATCAACATTTGTATTAATTTTAGCAGCTGATGTGTACTCCGAAACTTTACCGCTCTTTTCCAAAATTTTCACTCTAAATGAACTATCAAAAGCGTTTCCAAAATCTCCAAATTTTATAAGATAACCATAATTGCCCCCATTAGAAACTGAAGAATTTGTCCCTATAATCCTCCCGTCGTATGTAATCTGAAAATCACTTGTAAATCCAGCTGATATTATTTTATCAAAATACATTGACACCGGATAGTCTTTGTCTCCAATTGTTACAATATTTCTTTCTGTTCCGGAAGCGCTTTTTTCAGTAACATATTTTGAAACTGTATCAGAGAGCACATCCCTTGAAACACATCCTCTAATATATTTTCCGTCTTCACTCTTTGTAAATGTTACCGCATCATTTTTTAGCAACTCTTCAGGTTTAATTATATTTCCATTTAAAGTGAACTTAATATGAGAATCAGATTTTAATTCAATTTTCTTATCACTGTTATCAAGTTTTGTTGATGACTGAAAAACTATGGTTTCCATATTTTCACTATATCTGTCAACCAAAGCATCCTTTACATCTTCAACTATAACAGCTTTAACATTTGAATTGATGTTATGAGTTACAATACTGACGCTTCCTTCTTTAGGAGGATTAACAGAATTAACCGGAGCGCCATTCTTAGATGCTAAAGTATAACCGTCTTTAAAATTAAATGTCCGCTCCTTATCATTTTTATCAGTATACACTATTTTTTCATTGGTAAACTCAATAATATTGTCTGCCGGAATAATATGTTTCTCATTAACACTCTTACGAGGTTCACAATATGAAATATAATTTCTTCTATAACCTGAGACATCCTCCATAAAATAAATATTAACCTCATAACCTAAAATAGATTCCATATCAATTCCGTCTGCTGTTTGATAAATCATATTTTCAAAATGTTCGCTATTGCTGCCTTTCGTAACATACACATCGCTTATTACAACTTCATTTTCCAAATCTACTGATGTATCACCAAGCTGTGAAAAATATGTCCCTGTAACATAACCGGTTGCAGTATATATTTTATATATTTCTGATAGCAGTGTTTTTGTTTCACTGATTGATAAACTTAAAGAACCATCTGTATTATAAACAATGTTTTCCATGAGATACGCTTCCATTGCGTTTCTTACCATTCTTGACATCTGCATAGCAGACAATGTGCTTGTATAATTTACATCTATTCCATTATAAATTCCCTGCTGCAGCGCAAATGTTGTATATCCGTCAGGAAATCCGCCTTTTGTTTCCTCGCAAGCAGTTCCGTAACCCAATGCACACATAATCATTTTTGAAGCTTCATTCACTAATATTGAATCATTAGGTCTAAATTCTGAGTTTCCGTCTCCGCTTAATATTCCTACTTCTGTAAGGTAACAGATTGCCGGATATGCATAGTTAGTATTATCAATGTCTGAATACGGTGTTCTATTATATTTAGGATATCCGTCTGTATTTGTTTTCAGCATTTTTGCCACAATCACTGCAAAATCAGCTCTTGTCACCTGTTCTGTCTTCCAAAAGTCATCATCTAAAAGTTCAAACAGCCCCAAAGAATAATCAAATTTATAATCCTCTGAATATTGAACATTGTTGTCCGGCATAGATGCCATTAATGAGGCGGCCGCAGAACTCACAACCGACTCGGCAGCATCTTGTTTTGCTGCCGAGCTGTTTTCACCAAACACTGTTAGCGAAGACGTTCCTAAAATGATTGCAAACGCTAATAATATTGATAAATTTCTACAAAAATTATTCATTTAAAGTTCCCTCCATACATAGTAATCCATATATTACTTTTGCAGCTTGAGCACGTTCAGCCGCACCTTTTGGATTAAGCATATTGTCCCCAATTCCGTTAATTATTTCTGCACAATACATTTTTTGTACCGCTTCCTTAGCATAGTAACTTATATTTAATTCATCACTGAACTTTTTATACACTCTATTTTCAGGTATAATTATACCAAATGAATTCATAAGCCTATAAGACATCACCATCATATCTTCTCTTGTTATCAAATCATTTACCCCAAACATGCCGGTATCATATCCGTTTACAATTCCTATTTTAACAGCCTTACAAATTGAATCATAGTACCACTCACCTGGAATTACATCATTAAACTGAACATCCGCTCTTTCAGCCTCGCTTCCAAAAGCACGCATAAGCATGGTTACAAACTCAGCTCTAGTAACATTCATATTAGGAGAAAACATTCTGTCTTCAGTTCCATTTATTATATCCAATTCGGCTAACGCGTTTATTGCTGATATTGCCCATTCTGAATTCGTCAAATCATCAAAATATCTGTTTGATTCATTAACAGATGGAGTTGGATATACTGTCGGTTCAGGAGAAGCGGATGATACTGCATTTGGAGTTGATGTCGGTGAATAATCTGAGCCACTGCCTCCGCCTCCTCCTGTACTACTTACCGTACCAGATGGTACCTTATCTATAATAATGTCTGTATTTCCATCTCCGCTGAATGCTTTAATCCTAGCAACATTTACCCATGAATAGCCGTCATTACGTGACTTGAGCTGAACCCTTCCTATATTTGATAATTTTTGCATATCTTCTATATCTGTACTATCAGAGCTATAAATCGGCTTTCCGTCAACATAAACTTTTACTTGCTGAGCCGGCGGGTCTACAACTATTCGATATGTCACAAACTCTGCTGAACCGAGTTCATAATACCATTTTCCATGAAGGGTCTTTGCCGTAGTGCTTGAATAATAGGCGTCGCCATATGGAGTGAGATATTTAAAGTCAACTAGCGTACTATCAATTTTTACTCCTGTTGAATCAGGAAGAACACACTTTTTGTTGTCATTTTCTGATGGCGTTCGCCCTATATTATATGAGCCTATTGTTGACGACCCGAAAGTTAAATTACCTTTTTGATCCGAACCATCAATTCTTCCATCCTCATTTTTAGATTTCGGAATAGTTTCTGATTCAAAAAGAATTGAAAACGCTGAATCCCACCATGCCGAATTGGATGAATCTCTATCCTCAGTCATTGAAGCATCTTTAAAGAAATTAATTTGGAATGTATTCATCTCATCTATATTAATCGCTTGATTTGGCTGCATAAAATTAAGAATATTAGACGGCTTTTGGTAAAGCAATTTTAATGTTACTTCATAACTAAACTTTTCAGTCTGCGTCACCGGGAATTTAACATCGCTGTTAACACCGTGAGAACCTGTAGAATCTAAGAACTGCATAACATATTCGTTTGTATCCGGGTCCTTCTGCATTGTTACATTACCGCCCAAAGTATAAATATATTGGCTGTTCATATAATTCTTTCTCTCTTCATCCGTCATTTTCCCAAACTGATAGTCAAACAGAACACCTGACGGCGTTGCTGAAACAACTTTGGACGGAGTTTTTCCGGCTGAGTTTGATGCAACTACAACAAAATAATACTTCTTGCCATTTTCAAGATTTGTAATAATCTGTTTATTTGTCCTGGCGTCTAACCCTGTAACCTTATTTAAATATGCCATATAATCTGTGCCATGATCGTTTGTATCATAATAAATCTCATAGCTCTCATCAGTCTTCACATCGCCGGTCCAGTTAAGCCTTACCTGATTCAAATAAGGAACAGTTTTTGTTACATTTGGCTCAGACGGCGCTATTGAACCTCCGGTGGGTGATTTTTCAGTAGTAAAAGTCATATTTTTCTTATGTTCATCATTTGGATCGTATTCTGCAACTGTAACATTACTATTTTCATCAGTAGCGGTTACTTTGTAATAATATCTAGTATCCGGTTTCAAATCAACAATAGTTTTTGCATGATAAGTATGATAATAATCCGATATAATATCATATGTCAAAATCTCGCTGTTTGTATAAACACCCGGTTCCGTTCCGTATTCAAGCACACAAGTTGTTCGATACGTAGTGTTCCAAAAAAGCTGAACTGTAGAATAACCTAAATTATTATACTTAAAATTCTCAATTGAGGCCGGCATACTATCCGATTCATTAGGTTCGTCTCCAGCCATAAACTGCAGATATTCCTCAAGATATGTATATCCAGTATCTGAATTCACTTCACTGGACATATAACGGTTTTTGCTCCACCCCCTGTATTCTTTATACCAGTTAGGAATTCCGTCACCCATACCATCCCATGCAATTTTTTTAGATGTATATTTAGTATCTTTTCCCGCTTCATTACTATTTCCGCTGTAAGGATAATTACGGTTTCTGTAGCTGTTCATAGCTTCAGCCGCTTCAGGCGCCTGCTCATACATCCAATCAGCCGGGAATAAATCTGCAACAGTTCTATTTACCGCAATATAACCTTCATCTTGATTTATTAACGAATATCTTATTGGGTCATAGTTCGGATCTGATGTTTGAACAACGCGTCCCAGTTTTTCATCATATAGAGTGTATACAGTAGTCATGCCGGGAGCTCCGCAATATTCTCCCCACCAGTTTCCTACCTCAAAATCATAAATATAATGTTCATCATATTTATCTTTTGCATCAGGGTTTGTATTTATATTTACATCAGTATAATCATCCCAGTGTACAGGCTTAGTTTTACCGGCTGCTTTATTCGCACCTTTTAAAGTTGGCCCGTCACCTTGTTTCACATACCATGTTCTTGCCGTCTTATATGGTGAGTAATCTATATTTGTCCTTGCCTGCAGCTTATCAAAATATGAAGATATTGTTTCTTCACTAAGATCCGCTTTAAGTGAATAAAGATTTTTACTGTTATAACTTCCTCCAAGTTCCATCTCACGTAAAAGCATTGTGTCGTAAAGATCACGGGTTGGTCTCGTTACTCCCATACCGTTGTCTTCAAGCGCATATTCAACCAGGTTAAGAGTACCGTCTTCGCCTACAGCGCTGAGCACATCTCCGCGCGGAGCCGGAAACGGATAATCCATATGAGTAAGAGTTGCAGCGTGCGCTGATTTATCTTTATTATCATATGAGGCGGGATTGCTGTTCCATTCGTCAAGAGTAACATTGCTTAAATCATAATTTGTACCTTGTTTTCCATTATCCTGTCCGAATTTTAATACATATTCAAAAGGATCAGAGGTGCCGCCTTTGTCTTGATAATTGCTTACATGGCTAACAGCAGTTGGTTTATTAGAAGCGTTTTCTGTATAATTTCCGGTGAAATATACCATAACCCCGCCTGCATAATTTGAACGGTTCCCTCTATATGGATACTTGTTATTATTAGTCGGTCCCATACGTGCGTAGTTATTATATATATTCATTTTTGAATTCTTATCCTGCCACTCATTATTAAATATATCAAAACCGCTCTGACAGTTATAAAGAAGGTTATTATAAGCCTCTAAGCATTCTCCGTCAGTAATACGAGGTGTACGCTGATTACTGTCACTTAAATAATTTTTTGCATAGGTCACTTTTCTAGCACCCTCATTAATCATTCCAGCATATGAATGTCCGCCTTTTTCATGCGGAGAGTTTGCAGTCAGTCCCTTGCCCATCATACAGTTAGAGATTGTAATATAATCTCCTGTAGCACGAAAACTCATATCAATTGCCCATTCCATTGTACAGTGGTCAATAACTACGTTCTGAGACGCCTTTATACTCATAGGATCCGCCTGATAAGTTTCGCTGTCTTCCATAATATCTCCGGGTCTGGCTCTTAAATTTCTTACTATAACATCATGAGTATTGCTGACTTCAAAGCCATAGCCTTTTAACGTGATTCCAGGATATGGAGCAGTCTGTCCCGCGACAGTAACATTTGAATATTCCTCATTTTTTATCCTTATTGGTCTTCCGAGCGGGGTTAAATCTATTACTCCTCCAACATCAAATACTATTGTTCTTGCGCCCTTTACTTCCTCAACTCCGTATGTTAATGAGCCCGGACCATAATGAGATAATGTTGTTACATGATATACCTGCCCGCCTCGGCCTCCAACAGAATATGAACCATATCCTTCTACACCGGGAAATGCTTTTAAAGAATCCTCAGCTATAATTGTTAGTTCAAAATCTTTACTTTCCGTTTTACCATTTACAGTTGACTTAACAGTTAATGTGACATTAACATTATTTTGATTTCTGAGAGGTCTTGTAACAACCGCTTTATAACCCTCGCCGCTTATAACATTACCGTCATCATTCTCTGTCATATTTCTTTCAATTGATACATATTTTGAATTTGAGGAGGTCCATGTTAATGTTCCGTATTCGCCTTTATCGTTTAAGTAAAAACTGCTCTGACGAACATTGTTTAAGTCAATACCACCAATAATTGCATTATTTACATCACATAGAGCTTTATCACTATCTGTTTCCGGAGCTTTTTCCTTTATACTTAAATTAAATGATTTAGTATCTGTTATACTTCCGCTTTTAATAGTTGCTGTTAGAACAATAGCACGGTAACCCTGTCCGGAAAACGAAGGCTTATTAATAGTTATTGTTCCGGTACTATTATCTATATTTAAAATTCCATTATCAGAAGATTCATAAGAAATGCTGCTTCCATAGTTTCCTTTTATAGGCATTAAGAAATTGTTTTCAACATTTGAAGCATTTATATTGTTAGGTAAATCCAATTTCTCTTTATCGGCCAAAACCTTATCAGCATCCGACCTAGGTTGTTCTTCTAAAACTTTTACTATAAAATCTTTATCAGCCTGAGCTGTACCATTAGTTAAATGAGCAGATAACGTAACAGTTACTGATAAAACGCCTGAATAAGATGGTCTTTTTACAGAGACTTCACCCTTTTCATTAATAGAAATAATACTTTCATCCGATGATGTCCACTTAATATCTGAACCATGCTCACCTTTGACAGGAAGAGTAAAGTTTTCTGTAACGTTCTCTGCATCAACAGGAAGTGAGAGTGAATTTTTATCAGTTACTACATTTTTGACAGAATCTTCAATATTTTCTATAACCTTTACATTTTTTACATAATATGCCCCGAGACACTTCGTATCGTTCATTATTGTAAAACCTACGCCTTGAATATATCCGCCCGTCTCAAGAACAGATTGCGTAAGCAGTATATTATTTTCTGATTTTATAACTTTTCCGCTTTCATCAATTATTGTTAAATCACATGTACCGCTTTCTGTATCTATATCGTATTTAACATTATACCATTCACCGATATGCCAAGCCTCTTTTTTATTTGAAAGCTTTTCACCGTTGCTCCACACCGTAAAGCCATTCGGTCCTACGGTTGCCGGATCTTTAGTGTTTGTTGTAGTATTATTATCGAAAAAATAAGTTCTGGTCAGATAAGGAACCTTATCCGATGTTCTGTTAATCGCATCATCTATACTATCACACGGTCCATATACAAACATTCCCAACCTTCCGGCCTGTTCTACAAATATATCGGCCGAAACAGTCACATCTCCGATAACCGGAGCTGATAAATCATATGCTGCAAACAAAGCCTCGTCACTTGACGGGAATGTATCATTCATAGCTTCATTTACTTTTTTAGTAAATTTAAGCGCATTGCCTTTATCAGTGCTTTCAATCTGAATAGTCGAATTTTGACTGTTTCCGTTTTTAGATATATGCCTGATAGCCCAGCCCTGAAGTTCCGTATCACCAACATTGTAACTATCAAAACTTTCATCCATTATGTAGTTTTCAGCAGCAACAGTAACGTCATCTTCATCATATTCAAAAAATTCATTTGCATCAGCTTCATAAATTCCAGTGTTTTGTTCTTCCGAACTTATAGTTTCTTCTGATTTTTCATCATTGTAAATAGTGTCCCTTATCTCATCTGTAAGCTCAACCCTATCACCGTTTTCATCAATCATATAATTTAGTTCTGTTGCATTATCACTCTTTGTTTCTGAAACTTCTTTTTTATCCTCTGTTATACCATTTTGTTTTGACTCACTTTGTGTATCACTGATATTTTCTGCAAAAACATATGCCGGCAAAGTGTTACATAAAAGCGTCATCATAACAATTAACGAAAAAATTATGTTTATACTTCTTTTTTTCATTCTCATACCCTCCTTTTAATTTATAGCGTATATAATAAAAAATTTATAATTTTTCTTGCTATTTTTATTCGTCCGTTTTTACTGGGATGCAAACCGTCTGGAAGCATAATCTCTTTGTTTTCAGGAACGTCCGGAGTTATTCCGCTTACAGAATATAAATCTAAAACAGGTATGCTGTAATATTCGCAAACATCAATAATCGCATTTCTGTAATCCTTTAATATTTTTCCTGCCTCATTCTTTGTATTCCAGTGAGGATAATCCTTAAAGCCAAACGCGTGCATTGGAGTTATAAAAAATATGTCAGCCTCAGGATACATTTCTATCAGACCACGGCAAACAACTTTAAGCGCTCCGTAAAACTCCGTAATTCTTGAACTGCTTATATCACCCAGCAGAATAGAACGGTTAAAATCGTTTATACCACCAAAAACAATTATCACATCCGCCGTTTTATCCATATCTAAAAATCTTTTTGCAAAACAATCGTTCCGAATGCCATCATCAGCGACCGTTGTTCCTGCAATACCATAGTTATTTATTTTTTTAACCGGCAATGCCCTGTGAAGCATTTCCACCCAGCTTGAGTTATCGTCTGAATAATCTGACGTAATGCTGTCACCCAAGCAATTTATAGTTTTATTTTTATACCTTTCACAGCCAAATAAAATTTCTTTCAACATTTACTCACCGCCAATTTTTTTGATACGCAGCGCCATCATTTTTCTTCCGGGAAGTTTTACAACCGGGTTAATTCTACAGATGCAGTTATATTTATCCTTATCAGTAACTTCATATATATCAGGCGCCGGAGTTACCGTCATATTCCATGTATCAATTATATCTACTTTAAACTTTGTACCGATTGGAACTTCAGCATCCATTTTAAATCCGGGAAGCTCAAATTTCCATTCATCAAGCTCTTCATCTCCAAAATAATATAGATAATAATCCCCGTTTCTCCCTACGCCGTTTAATATCCACCAACTGTCAAGCGGTTCTAAACCATATAAACCGCTTTCTTCAACAATACTTTTCAAAAACTCTATTCTAGCAGCGCTTTCTCCTTTTAACTTGCCGCCTTTTGCCCACCATATTATTTCATTTGGGTCCTGAAAAGTCTCTCCATGCGTTGCATATGTACCTGAAGTTACAGCTTTCCAAAACTTATCAACTAATTGCTCGGCTGTGAGTTTTCCCCACCTTTGCGGCAAGTTGCCCTCGTACCCTATCTCATCATAAATTACAGGTTTGCGGTAAGCGTCTCTGAGCATTCTGAAAAAACCAGTCCCCAATGGCATTTTATCAGGCACATAACCGATTTGTACACTGGCATGTGTGATATTTGATTTCCAATAATCATACAGTATATCCGCCTGATGTATTGATAAGAGATGATTATATTGGTCAAGTTTTGAGACAAGCTCAATATACTCATCCCAATTTTCTTTTGATTTTAATTTCATATAATCATATTCATTAGCCATTGACCACCAAATATTTTTATAAGCCGCAAGTCTGGCTATTACATAATGTAAATACCTTATATCTGTTTCCCTGCTCATCTGGTCAAATCCCCAATGGCCTTTATCATAAGGATGAAATAATATTAGGTCGGCTTCTATTCCCATATCCATAAGCTTTTTAATTTCGTTTTCAAGATTCCTGAAAAACTTTGGATTAAACCTCTCAAAATCCCAGTCTCCTATTTCCCCTTCAAATGGATAAAACTCAGGCTCCACCCTATTATTAGAATAGTATTTAGGAAATACGCACATACGAACTTTATTAAAACATGAATTAGCAAGCGATTGTAGCGTTTCCTTTTTAAGTCCTTCGTTCTGGTGTATCCAGGCATAGCAGGTAGTTCCAAATGGAAAATAATGTTCACCGTCATCATAAGCAAAATGATATATATTTTTTACTCTCACCGGACCATGGTTACCCTGTGATGCTGAAATACACTTAAATTCACCGCTTATTTTATTAAGTTCCTTAACATTGCTGATTGTCTTATACTCCCATGTTCCTTCAAACTCTGGCATAAATCTAACGATATAAACACCGTCGCCGTCATAAAACCCTTCAATTTCTTTTGTTACATGCCCGTTTATAAATCTAACTGAAAAGTTCACATCAACAAATGGGTTTCCTGTCTTAGGTCCTATGATACTTTTCTCAAAAATATTATACTTCTCTACTATCTGCAAACCACTCATTTTTACCCTCCGTTATTAGTTTGGCAAAGCACACTTTTCACTGAATTTCTCCAGCCATTTTGTTTTTGTTCTCTCTTTTTTTGATTCATATTGCTTTTATATTTCTTATTTTTATTATTATCATATATTTCAAGGCCATATATACCCATGCCCAGTCCTGCAGCATATGCTGCTCCTATACCGGAAAACTCCTCCGCTTCAGGAACCATAATATTAATGTTTAATATATTGCTCTGAAACTGCATAAGATATTGATTCTTAGAAGGGCCTCCGTCAACTCTTAGTTCTTTTATCCTGGTCTCTCTTCTCATAATATCAATTACATCTGCTATTTGGTATGCTATACACTCAATTCCGGCGCGTACAATCTCAGCTTTGCCTGTTGTTCTTGTAATCCCGGTCAGTACGGCTTTAGCCTTACTGTTCCAGTAAGGAGCCCCAACACCTGAAAATGACGGTACAAAATATAAATCATCATCTTTAACAGCCAAATTGCACAAGTTTTCAGTCTCAGCTGATGACTTTATAAGCTTCACATCATCCTTGAGCCACGAAATAACCGCACCTGCATAATTTATATTGCCCTCATAAACATAATTGACTTTACCGTCTATCTTCCATGCAAGAGAGGTAACCACATTTTGGTTTAAAACCGGAACTTCACCTATATTCATCATAACCGAAGCGCCTGTTCCATATGTAGTCTTAACCATCCCCTTTTTCAAACAACCATGGCCAAACAATGCGCCGTGTGAATCACCCAATACTCCATGAATAGGTATCGGCTGTTCTAAATAACCCTCAAAATCAGTTACGCCAAAATTGCTGTCAGAATCGCAGACTTCAGGTAAATCAATTTTGTTAATCCCAAACATCTTACATATTTCATCATCCCACTCAAGTTTGAATATATCAAACAACTGGGTTCTTGACGCGTTTGAATAATCTGTTTTATATTCTCTGCCGCCGGTCAGTTTATATATCAGCCATGTGTCAATAGTACCGAAACACAGCTCATGTCTTTCTGCTTTTTCCTGCGCCGCAGCAACATTTTTAAGAAGCCAGGTAAATTTTGAAGCCGGAAAATACGGAGAAAGCCTAAGTCCGGTTTTTTGCCAAATAACTTCCGACATTCCGGTATTCTTAATATTATCGCATATATCTTGACTTCTGGAACACTGCCAGACAATTGCATCCGCTATAGGACATCCTGTTTTCTTATCCCATATAAGCGAAGTTTCACGCTGATTGCTTATTCCAATACACTTAATCTCAGTTTTATTAATTGCTGATTTATCTATTAATCTTTTTACAACAGTCAATGTGTTCTCATAAATTTCAATTGGATCATGTGATATCCACCCGTTTTCATCTACAATTTGTCTGTGAGGTATATCTTCCCGCTTTATCAAAAAACCTGCTTCATCAAACAGCAGCGCTTTTGTTCCCTGCGTACTTTGGTCAATGCTTATTATATATTTCTGCGGCACTTTATTTCACCCCGCTTCAGATTAATTCTTTTATTTTTTTCCTGATACCTTCACTGTTCATTCCGTAATACTCAAACACTTCCTTTGATGAACCTGTTATAACAGGTTCATCAGGAAGAGCCATATTATATACTTTTTTAGGACACTCTCTTGAGATTATTTGTGCAACCATAGAACCTAAACCTCCATAAATCGAATGCTCTTCAATAGTTAGCACAGCATTTACATTTTCAGCTGCTTTCAGCAATGTTTTTTCATCTATAGGCTTTACACAATACATGTCTACAACAGAAACACTTATGCCTTCATTTTCTAAAGCTCTTGCGGCGTCGAGTGCGGGCTTAACCATCTCGCCGCACGCAATAATTGCGGCGTCTGTACCTTTTTTTAAAATATTAGCCTTATTAAGCTTAAAATCTATATTTTCTTCACTGTAAATTACATCTACCGGATTTCTCCCAACACGTATATACGCCGGTTTATTATCCTCCAGCAAAGCTTCTGTCAGCTTTTTCGTCTGCACACCGTCGCTTGGTATATAAACTCTCATATTTGGCACAGCGCTCATAGCCGCAATATCCTGCGCAGAATGATGACTCATTCCTAAAGCGCCATAGCTAACTCCTCCGCTTATACCTATAAGTTTAACGTTTGTATTTGAATATGCGACGTCAACTTTACACTGTTCATAGCTTCTTGTTGACAAAAAGCAGGCCGGAGATACAGCAAACGCCTTTTTCCCGCACTTACCCAAACCGGCAGCAATACTTACTAAATTTTGCTCCGCTATGCCGGTTTCAACAAACTGTTCAGGATATGTATCTGCAAAAGGTGTAAATGAGCCGCTGCCTCTTGAATCACTGCATAGTGCAACTATATCTTTATCAGTTTTGGACGCGTTCATCAATACTTCACAAATAACCTGTTTGTTTGCTGTTTTTTTATTACTGTCCATCATTCAATAACACCTCCTCAGCAGTTTTTAAATCCTTCATTATTGTCTGATACTCATCTTCCGAAGGAACTCTGTGATGCCAATTTGCTTTATTCTCTATAACACTTGACCCCTTACCCTTAACGGTATTTGCAATAAGTACCGACGGACAGTCTTTTACAGTTTTAGCTTTTTCAAACGCGGCGTCAAGCTCATCAATATCATTTCCGTCTTTAACATCAATAACAGTCCAGCCAAAACTTTTAAACCTTTCATGCAAGTCATCATGTCCCATAATATCTTCTGTGTTACCGGAAATTTGCAAACGGTTTCTGTCGACAACCGCGCATAAATTATCCAGCTTATACTGCCGCGCAGCCATCGCGCCTTCCCACACAGAGCCTTCCGCCAACTCTCCGTCACCCATAACAACGTATATTCTATTATTTTTTTTGTCCATTTTAGAAGCTATTGCCATACCCACGCATACAGGAAGACCGTGTCCTAAAGAACCCGAATTCATTTCAATGCCCGGCAGTTTATTGTTTGGATGACCTATATATTTTGAACCAAATTTACTGAAGTTCTTTATTATATCATCTAAATTTACAAAGTTTTTCTCAGCTAGCACCGCATAATATGCTTCCATAGAATGTCCTTTGCTTAATATAAACAAATCCCTGTTTTCATCATCCATATTTTCCGGACTTATGTTCATCTGTTTAAAATAAAGTTCAACAAGGATTTCCATAACACTCATATCTCCTCCGATATGTCCTGTTTTGCCTGCACATATTATATTAATGGCATCTCTTCTAAGCTTATAAGAAAGAGCTTTCAAATTCATATCAATATTTCTCCTTTTTAATTTTTACTCGCCCCGCAAATACGCCTTGACCTCTTCCTCTATAGGGTCATAGAGATCCGGTCTTATACCTATATATTTGCAAGCTTCATAAAGAACCGGTACAACATTTTTATGTATGCCGACACAATGATGAATGTATGGGCCTTCTACGATTTTGGCTTCAAGCCGCTTTATGTTATCTGTTTCAATCCAAAGATATGTTCCCATTCCTTTTGGACCATCCACGCCTTTTGCATTTCCTAAAAGCAATGAGTATTCTCCGTTGTCTCCGTCAAATCTGCAAATTGTTAACTCTCCATGTTTCGCTTCTGCTGTTAAGCTTCCAGGATAATCAAATGCAAGCGGATATGTTAGCATAGGTTTTTCTTTTGCTACTGAAATTGGCCACGGTCCGCAATGCTGCAGCAGTTCTCCGTTTTCAATATCAGGATGACGTATTGTCCAGTCGGCAAAAAATCCTCTTTTTTCATTCATGGCTGCCGCTTCTGCAATCAATGCAGTTACAGCCCCATGTATATCAGTTTCACAAACTATTGGTATTCCTTGTTCATTTAATATTGAATTCGCTGCACACGGCATTATTCCTATTTCATCCTGCAATGCATTCCAGCATTGAATTGCTCCGGCACTGCAGCCATACCTACTGATTAAATTCTGCAAAGCAATTGCTAGAGCCGCCACAGATTCAACCGCGTCATCTTTTATTTTTACAATCATATTTTTTTCAATATAGGCAATCATCTGACATAATTCCGCTTTATTACCCCTTACGGATTTAACCTCTTCAACCAATTCTGTCATAGGTATTGGAGACAGCTGGATATTGAATTTTTCTAACAATTCACCTTCATTGCACATCGTAGACCAAAATTCAAACGGCCTTGTGGAAATTTGCAGAATACGTATATTATTAAATGTCTTTACCACATTGCAGACCGCAATAAAATCTCTTACTCCTCTTTCAAATACAGGGTCGTCAAGACGGCAATTCGTAAGATATGTAAACGGAACCTTAAATCTTCTCAAAACTTTTCCTGTCGCAAATAATCCACACTGTGTGTCACGAAGCCTAACCCCATTTGAATCAGGTCTTTCATCCAGCGGTCCCCAAAGCAAAACCGGAACATTAAGCTTTTTTGCAAGTCTAGCGCATACAAATTCAGTTCCAAAGTTACAATGAGGAAGCATTAAACCATCAACTTTTTCAGTCATAAACTTTTCGGCAATTTTCTCCATATCTTCATCGTTATACAAAAGTCCTTCAATATTTATATCTGTTATGTCAACAAACTTTATACCGAGTTCATTAAGTTTTTCAGCCGTTAAATTTCTATATTTAACGGCGTCCGGCGCGCTAAATATACTTCGTCTGGTAGGAGCAAAGCCCAACTTTATTTTTTCCATACCGTTCTCCTTCTAACTATAAAGTAATCTTATCTAATTTGAATTATAAACCTTCACAAACTAAAATTCACCAGATAATTAAGTATAATTTACTTAATTTTAAACTTAATTATTGCTTTTATTTAATCATAGGTGTATATTAATAATATAAAGAATTATAAAGGAGACTTACTATGGGAATTACAGCAAAAGAACTTGCCAAGAAACTAAATCTTTCCGCAGCAGCAGTTTCTATGGCTTTAAATAAAAAACCGGGGGTCAGCACAAAAACACGGCAAATGGTACTAGACGCCGCTGAAAGGTTTGGATATGATTTTACTCGGATTTCTGAAAAAATTGCTTCACCGGGCACAATATATTTTATTATATATAAAAAGTATGGCGCGATAGTGGCTGACACGCCTTTCTTTTCTCAATTATCCGAGGGTATATCTATCGGCTGTATGAAAAATAATTATCGTTTAAACATCTTATACTTTCAAGAGGATGAGGACACAATACAAAAACAGTTTGAAGATATTAAATATTCCAACTGTTCCGGCATTATTTTATTAGGTACGGAAATACTGCCTGAAAATTTGATTCCGTTTATAGACATTAAGATACCGATAGTAATATTAGATACATATTTTGAAACAATATCCTGTGATTATGTATTAATAAATAATATTCAAGGCGCTTATTTAGCTGCCAAACACTTAATTAATAAATGTAAATTTCAGCCGGGATATCTAAAATCTACATATAATATAAGCAATTTTAACGAACGGTCTACCGGCTTTTACAACGCTGTGCGCTCTGCCGGTATGTCTGCTTCAAAATGTATTGTTCATAACCTTCCGCCTTCAATAGACGGTGCATACTCTGATATGTCAGAGTTAATAAACAGCGGAGAGGAACTGGCAGCCTGCTATTTTGCCGACAATGATTTAATAGCTTTAGGAGCAATCAAAGCGTTTAAAGAAAATGGAATTCGTATACCCGAAGATATTTCAGTAATAGGTTTTGATAACATGCCCGCAAGCAGCATGTTTGAGCCGGAACTATCTACAATAAATGTTCCGAAAAAATATATGGGCGAGGTAGCTGTAGAAAGACTAATATCCCTGCTTAACAATCCCGGTCAGCCTCCTATAAAAACTGAAATAAATACTTCACTGATAAAAAGAAACTCTGTTAAAGAAGTCAATAAAAAATAACATCTGTTTTAATACTACTTTATAATTCAAATAAATTAAGTTTATTATTTAGTAAATTCTTCTTAATTACTTAATGCAATTAAGTTATATAATTGTTATAATAAAATAAAAAAGATTTGTTTGGGAGGTATTTTTATGAAATTAAAAAAATTAATTGTCCTCGGAACATCTATTATTTTGGCTGTAACAAGTCTAGCGTCATGCGGAACAAAAAGCCAAAACTCCTATGAGTCTAAGGATGGAAAAACAATTTATACATACCGTCTTAATATGTATACAGCTGATGGGGTGGAGTATGCTGAAGGGCAAGATACTAATTTTGCCAATATCATAAGAGACAAGTTTAATATTGAATTGGAATATGACAGAATACCGAGAGGCGATTGGGAAACAAAAACCAATATTTCTTATGCAGTCGGTGACGAAGCTGACTTTACAAGCGGAGGAAAAGAAGCTCAGTATAGAAAATGGGCGTCAGACGGTTATCTCGAACCAATTCCGGAAGAAGCTTATACCGGAGACGACTGCGTTTTAAAAGATTGGAAAGCTCTCTGGAGCAAAGAAGATTTCAATGAAATTTTGTCATTAGCCAAAAACTCTGACGGAAAGTTATACTATCTTCCAACGGTAAGGCAAAATAAGGCTGCCATGTGCTGGGATTATAGAAAAGATGTATTTGATGAATTGGGAATTAACGACTTCCCTGAAACCATTGACGAACTTTATGATGTATGTTCAAAAATCAAGGCGGCATATCCTGATAAAATTATCATCTCCTGCAACGGTATGGGAACCACTTCACCTGGCAGCGCAATAACAGGATTTTGCCAAGCATATTGGATACCGGAACTTATCATGCAGCAGCATTCTTATGTGGACCCTGTTACGGACGAATACGTTCCGTATGCGCTTACAACTGACAACGCAAGGGAAATGTATAAAACAATCAAGAAATTTAATGACGCAGGTTTTATTGACAGAGAATTATTTACTGTAGACAAAGACAATTTTTCAAAAAGACTTGCAACCGATAACTGCTTTATAACTTATAATTATATTTATAGTATAGAGGAATTTAATCGTAAAACAAAGGGCGGCAATGAAAACAAAAATGTTGATTGGCAGTGGTCTGATAACATGGTTACCGCGTTCCCGGATAAAGGCACAATATTTAAAAGAGACCCTCTGTATTCCAATTGGGGTCCCGCATTCAGCAAAGGCATCAGTGCTGATATGGACAGATATAACGCTTTATTCAAAATGTTTAATTGGATTTCTACAGAAGAAGGCCAGCTCTATACAACGTTCGGAGTAAAAAAAGATGACCCGGAGGTTTTGAGACAAGCAATTGAAAACGACAATTACAGTTACCATATCGAAAATGGTGAACCTGTAATGAATCCGGGCTGGTATGATGACAGCAATCCTCAGACAGACAAGAAAAAAGATAAGACATTAGGAGCTGAATATGGATTGTCGGTGTCAACCTTTAAACAGGAAGACCATATGTGGAACAGACTTCGCGGAGTACAATGCGATGAATTATACAATGCATTTATGGCAAAAGATAATTATTACTATTTTGAACAGATACCTATGAGATATACTCCGGACGAAGAACAAAGATTCCGTGATCTTGAAACTGCTCTGAATGCAAAAAGAGATGAATATATACAAAGATTCTTTTCAGGAAACGTAGATCCGAACAATGATAACGACTGGAACCAATACATTTCAGATATGAATAAAGTAGGTTTGCAGGAGTTCACAGAGCTTCAGAAGACAGTTTACTTTAGAACAAAGGAAATAGTTGAAAAAGAAAAACTTGAACTTGAACAAAATTCTAATAATTAATATTTTAGAGAAAATTAATTCAATAATAACCTAGCCGGCGTTTATTGATAACAGAATTATAGTTCCCCCTATAAATTCTCAGCGCCGATTGATAATAAACAAATAGCCGCTGTCTTTAGTTTTTGACAGTGGCTATTGTTTTTATTATACGTACAATGATTTATTTTATTACTTTTAATTGAATAATAAATTCATAAACCGAGTGATTAAAAAAAATAAGACCGGATGCGGTGTTTTGCATACGGTCTTGCTTATATTTAGAAATTAAAAATTAACTTATACACCAGCTTTTCGCTTTTTCATCGTATCCAAATAAACCGCAAATACAATTACTACACCTTTCAGCAAAAGCTGATAATAAAATGGGATTTGAAGTAAATTCATTCCATTGTTCAAAACACCAATTATCAAAACACCAATCATTGTACCGCCAATGCTGCCGCTGCCTCCGGTAAACGAAGTGCCTCCCAGCACAACGGCGGCAATGGCGTCCATTTCAAACCCCTGACCTACTGTTGGCAGTGCTGAATACATTCTGGCTGAAAGCATTATACCCGTTACGGAAGCCAACAATCCGCTTATAACATAAGCGAGCACCTCTGCTTTAAAAATCTTGATGCCAGAAAATTGAGCCGCATTACGGTTTCCGCCGATTGCATATATGTGTCTGCCAAATCTGCTTTTTGAAAGCAACAAACCATTAAATATCATCAGCACCAGCATTATAAAAACAGGAACCGGAAAAAAGCCGCCAATATAACCATTTCCTATAAAGCTATATAAAGGATCATTAAAGTTTATCGGCAAACCTCCTGTATATATATACGCTATTCCACGCGCAATATTCATCATTGCAAGGGTCACGATGAAAGCTGGCATATGAGTTTTTGCGATTACCAAACCATTTATAAGTCCAAGAGCTGTACCGGCAACAATTCCTATAAAAATAGAAATAATAACCGGTAGTCCTGAAACACTCAAACCAATTGCAAATGTACCTGATACTGCAACTATTGAGCCAATAGATAAGTCAATTCCTCCCGAAATCATTACAAGCGTCATACCAAAAGCCAGCAATGCGTTGGTTGATACCTGCCTTAAAATGTTCATTCCATTACTGACTGTAAAAAACTTATCTGTTAAAAGTGTTACAATAATACAAATAGCAATCAAACCAATAAAAATATACATATTCCTTTTAAAAAAGGAATAAATACTATGCCCGATATACCTAAAAAAATCTTTTATCCGGCTGTTATTTTCCGCTAAAGACTTACTATTTGTCATCATTTCACACCTCCAACTGCATAATGCATAATATTAATTTGATTTATCTGCTCTTTTTCCTTTATATCCGCAGTTATTCTGCCCTCATACATGACTAAAACCCGAGTGCATAAATTAACAATTTCCGGCAGTTCCGACGATATCATTAGAATAGCGATTCCTTCATCAGCCAAACTTTGAATCATACGGTACAGCTCAGCCTTTGTTGCCACATCTATTCCTCTGGTTGGTTCATCTAAAATGAGTATTCTTGGATTGGTTGCAAGCCATTTTCCTAATACTACCTTTTGCTGATTTCCGCCGCTCATATTAACACAGATAGTATCCTCACCTGAATATTTGATTGCAAGATCATTTATTAATCGGTTAATTATCTGCCGCTCCACTTTTTTATTTATCTTAAACCTTTTTATATACTGTTTTAAAATAGTAAGCGTCATATTGAATCTTACCGTATTAATCAAAATCAACCCTTGTTCCTTCCTGTCTTCAGGAACCAACGCAATCCCTTCAGCAATTGCCTGAGATGGATTTTTTATCTCTGTTTTTTTACCATAAAGAAAAAGCTCTCCGCAGCTGATACGGTCAATACCAAAAATTGCCCTCACAAGCTCCGTACGGCCTGCCCCCACTAATCCTGACAGTCCTAAAATTTCTCCTTTATGCAGCTGAAAGCTAATATCTTGAAATGCGTTTTTTCTGCTGAATCCCTTTACCTCCAGCACCACTTCTTTTGAAATATTATGTTTATCTGCTTTATAGAATTCAGAAACCGGACGCCCTGCCATTAATGTAATAAGTTCATCCCTTTCAGTACTTTTCACATCTTTTGTAGTGATATATCCTCCGTCTCTAAAAACTGTTACTCGGTCTCCGATTTCAAATATTTCCTCCAATCTGTGCGAGATATAGATAATAGATATTCCTTTTCCTTTTAGTTCACTAATAAACTCAAATAAATTTTCAACTTCATTGTCAGTTAGAGAAGATGTCGGTTCATCCATAATGATAATACGCGCTTCCATTGAAAGTGCCTTTGCAATTTCAACCATCTGCCGGCTTGATGTTTTTAACTCAGAAATCAATGTCTGAGGCTTGATATGCTCGATTTTCAGCCGTTTAAAAAGCTCAGCGGTATCACGGTTCATTTTCTCATCATTCATCATATGTATGCCGGAATAAACCGGTTCTCTTCCCAAGTAAACATTTTGGGCAACACTTAAATTATCCGCTAAACACAATTCCTGATGTATAATACTAATTCCCAATTTCTTAGAATCCGTAACATCGCGAATCATAACCTCTTTATTATCAATTGTAATTTTTCCACTATCCGCATGATAGATACCGCCCAAAATTTTTATAAAAGAAGATTTTCCAGCTCCATTTTCACCCAAAAGACAATGTACCTCTCCCTCTGCTAGATCAAAATGGATATCATGCAATATCTTAACACCTGAAAAGGATAAATTAACTCCTTCCGCTTCTAAAACTGTTTTTTTTAAGCGCATACTATTCACCTCTATTTCCAGTCGCAGCCTAAAAAACAAAACTCTACTTTAAAAACTCATCCACATTAGATGAATCTACAAAATCCACATCCAATAATATCTCCTTAGGGTATTCTTCTCCGTTAAGAACGCCAAAGCCTACCTCAGCTGCCTTCACTCCCATTTTTTCAGGGAACTGTGCGGCGCTTCCAAGATACTCATTGTTTTTAATCAGTTCACAAACACGCTCCGATCCATCAACTGAAACGATTTTCACATCTCCAATCTTATTTGCACTTTTCGCAGCCGCATATATTCCAAGACCAATAGCATCATTTGTTCCAAAGGCGCCGTTTATATCAGGATGTGCCTGCAGCATATTTTCCATCAATCCAAGTGCATCCTCCGTGCTGCAAGTTTGCGCATCCTGATACTGTACAATATTGATACCGGGATAATTTTTCATAACCTCTTTAAATCCGGTAGATCTGTCACGGGCCGGACGAATCACATCCGTTGTAATAACAATTATATTTCCCGAACTGTTTAAAGCTTTTGCCATCGCCTCTCCGCAAAGTTTTCCTAACTTAATACAATCAGAAGCTACCTGGGTAACTACAAGATCAGGGTCATCCACCATAGTATCCACATCCACCACAGGAATACCTGCCGCTTTACACGATTCCAAAGCCGGTTTAATCCCTTTTGAATCAACAGGAACAACAAAAATAAGATCCACTTGCTGCTGAATTAAATCCTCAATATCTGAATTTTGTTTGTTCTGATCAAATTTTGCATCCAGTTCTATTAGTTCTCCGCCCAGTTCTTCAATCTTTGGCTTAATTCCATTACTCATTGATACATAGAAAGGATCGTTCATCGTCATATATGTAATCCCAAAAGTTTTCTTTTTTGTCTCATTCCTGCCGCCAAAGCAGGAACTCAGTGAAACAACGCTTGCAAACATAAACAAACAAGCGATGATAAGACACACCGCACGGCTTGCTTTAATTTTCTTTTTCATGATTTTTCTCCTTTCTTTGTGCACCACAGTTAATTCTGTGTGACAAACGTAATTCTGTTAGGCAGTCCTTCCAGTTTTTCAGTGCTTTTAAAACGTGTCGGCCAGGCTAGATCGTGAGCGGGGATTACATTATTAATATTTCCATCTGCCAGCATTAATATCTTTTCAAAAGACTGAAGCTGATCCAGCTGGTCAATTCCATATCCCATGGGCGTCATGGTAATAATATTCTCCAAAGTATAGGCTGCGTCTCCAGTGACTACATACCTTCCATTTTTAGTTTTAACTCTCACAACTTGCGTACCGTATGAATGCCCCTTTGCCAAATACAAATCAATTCCCGGAAAAATATTTTCCATACCGTCCTCTGACAATATAAGCCGGCCTTCCTTTTTCACCTGCTCGAGCTTTTTTAAATCCTCCGGATCCAAATAACAGTTAAGTAATTTATAATCCTCTGACAGATCTGCAGACCACTGCCACCCCTCAAGCTCTGACCTTTGCACATATACTTTAGCATTTTTAAAGCAATCAATATTTCCCACATGGTCATAATGCAAATGAGATAACAGCACCGCATCTATTTGGTCAGGATGCAAATTTAAAGGCTTAAGATAAGTCTCCGGTTTCAATACATTTTCTGCGTTATAAGCTTCTATAAATTGAGGATTTTTAAATCCTGTATCTACGAGAATATTGTATCCGCCTCCTTGAAGTATCGTTACATTACCTGGCTGATCCTCCGGAAAATCTGCATTTTTCTGATTATGTGCACCATAAAATGTCTGTCCGCGTCCAACATCTTTAAAAATACAGTGCTCCACAACAGTAATTTTCCAACAAATTTCTTTCATTTTTTCACACCTTTCCATACATAATTCATCCTGTTTCAATCCTGTTCTTCCAATAGATAGTAGTATAAAATAAACGACAATGCTCGTCTGTGTTCTCAATCTCAAAATTATCAGCCACAGAACATCATTATATCTGCAGATAGTTATTCCAGCGCTTACCTAATCTCCATAGCAGAAAACATTACTTCTATGGAAAATCACAAATATGTATTAATAGATTAACTTGTATACGTTACCGCAATATTCTTCAGATGCTCCATAACACACCCATAAAACAATCCTGCATTATGTCTTAAATATTTGCCATTCCATCAAATCATAAATTCTAACTGAATCCCCTTGAATGTATCATATCAATCATGTGCTTTTTCATCATTGCTATCCTCCTTCCTTCGTTGTAATTTAATAATTTTATTTTGTCAGCCAATCAGCAAGATTACACCAAAACGTATCATAATATTTCCAACTCATAAAATCAGGTGATGCCCAATGAGGAGAACAGTCTGATGTAAATGCAGCCGACTTTCCCATACCAAAAGAACCTACTGATATAAATGGATCTCCGTCTATCTTAGCAATCGTTTTGCATGCCGGCAAGCATCTAGCAACAGTCTTGTTGTATCCCAGGAAACACGGCCACTCCTCGTTAATACCTTGCATTAACGGATGCGTATCATTTGACACAGTCGGAAAAACTCCTTCAGGATGTTCACATCTATCATCATAAGGCAATATCTTTACAGGAAGTACATCTGCAACAGCCGTCTTCCCATATCTTGCTCTAGCATCTATTCCGGAAAAAGAAAGATAACCTCCTATCATACAAAGTGCCCCTCCGGCAAGAACATAATCTCTTATCGCCGTACATTTGTTATTCTGCGTATCACCATATGAAAACACTCTATCCGATAAAAGTAACGTGTTTGAGCCAATGTCTGATAAAAACACAGCGTCATATCCGCGCAGCTTTTCTACTGTGTCAGGAAAATGTTCTCCCGCATAATGATTAGGGCAAAAATCCACTTCATATCCGCCATTTTTAAGCGCTTTTATCAGTCTGTCTCCCCCCTCCTCATAACGTGAAGTTGTAAAAATATCAAATCCTTTAATATGTGTTGTAACGCTTGTCCAAGATTCACCTGCAAGCAAAATTCTTTTCATTATGAAGTCTCCCTTCATTTACTCTTTGTAAATATACTTCAAACTACAGCGCATGTACTTTCTCTTACTACTAACAGCGGCTTAAAAACTATCTTATTCTGATAATCACTTTTTTGTATTTTATGAACCAACATTTTAGCTGCCGCTTCTCCCATTTTCTGATTCGGCTGTAAAACAGATGTTAATGTTGGAAATAAAATCTGAGTATAATCTGTATCATCATATCCAATCACATTTAGCTGATTTGGTATTTCAATTCCCATTTCCTGTGCCGCCCGATAAGCGCCGCATGCCATTAAATCATTCTGTACTACTAACGCCGTAATATTATTTTTTAACAGTTTGTGTGTTGCCTTATATCCACCCTGATACTTATAATCTGCCTGACAAATTAATTCTGACTGAAATGGAATAGAAGCCTGAGCTAAAGCGTTTTTAAAGCCTATAAACCTGTCATGCGCGCTTTTATTTAACAACGGTCCTGTAACACAGCCAATTTTTTTATGTCCATAATCAGTTAGATGTTTTACCGCTATATATCCTCCTAAAATATTGTCAAAAGAAACACTGTCTATTTGTGTGTTTTCCTTTGAAAATATTCTGTCTAAAATAACAAATGGGATTCCTTTGAGTATTGTTGTATACGTAATGTCTACACTTGAGCTTAACACCGGAATTAAAATAATGCCGTCTACACATTTTTGCCTCATAATATCAATATAGGCTTTTTCGCGTTCGTCTGAATCATTGCAATTGCATAGTATCATATTATATTCCATATGCCTTAACGCAATCTCTATACCTTTTGCCATTTCAGCAAAATATAAATTTGAAATATCCGGCAGGATTAATCCTATTAAACCTGTTTTTTTAGTAACCATACTCCTGGCAACTATATTCGGCGCATACCCCATTTCTTTTATAATTTTTTGTACCCGATCCACGGTTTCCTTTCGGAAATTTTTTGTCTCCTTATTAATAATTTTTGAAACAGTAGAAACCGACACATTTGCTCTTGAAGCAATGTCCTTCATCTTTGGATTCATCCTAACCATCTCTTTTTTATTAGATAATTAAAGTTAGTAAAACGTTTTACTAAAATTATAGTATCACTCTTATCTGAGTTTGTCAATAGTGATTTGTGTAATTTTACCAAAAAAAATTCCCAATAAAATCAAAATATATTTTGATTTTATTGGGATTTTTTACTATGTTTTTATCATTACCGGATGAGCCGTACTGCTTCTTACTTTCAAACTGGGATTCATAACCACATGTTCATATCTTTTTTCATTGATTAATTCCAAAGCGCAGGATACTATTTTTTCGCTAAGTTCATCTATCGGTTGTACTATGGTCGTCAGAGGCGGCTCCAGTGCTCCGGTCAAATATACATTATCAAACCCAACTACCGACAGCTGCTCAGGAATTTGAAAATTCATTTTTCTGCTTTGCACATATACTCCCAAAGCCATCATATCATTACATGCAAATACCGCCGTAATACCGTATTTGAGTAATTCCTCAATACCTCTTGAACCGCTTTCAATATCAAACTCTCCATGATACACTAACTGCGAATCATAAGAAATTCCTGCATTATTTAGAGTCTCTTTATATCCCTTAAGCCGTTCCTGTGAAATTTTTGAATCATGCGGTCCGCATATACATCCAATACGAGTATGTCCCAACTCAATTAAATGTTTTACCGCCAAACATCCACCCATTTTCTGATTAACTGAAACTACGCTTTCTTCTTTTCTTAATAATCCATGGTCTATCCATAAAACAGGCGTATTTGAAAAATCAAAAAATGAATTCAGCCTTTTTTTCTGTGCTTCTGTCATAGCATAATCAGGATATACGATTACAACCGTATCTACATTACGCTTTTGAAAAATATGCAGATATTCCATACATGTGTCAAAACAAGATAAGGTATTACCATAAATCACATTATAATTCTTCTCGCTAAACTTCCTTTCAATTTCTTTAGCAAAACTTGAATAAAAAAGATCACTTATATCCGGAAGTATCAGACCAATCGTATTAGTCCGCTTCGTTACCATACTTACTGCCACCTGGTTTGGCTGATAATTTAATTCCTCTACTGCCTTGTATATTTTATTTTTCGTCTCTTTTGAAATGTGTTCGCCCTTATGATTAAGCACCAGCGATACCGTTGTAATAGAAATTCCACATTTTTTTGCAATATCTTTGATTGTTACTCCCATGTTATCTCCTACTCATTTTTTATAAAAACAATAATACAATTATTGATAAGTTTTATATTATTAATCTATTAAATTTCTAATTCTATGTTGACTTTTCCACTTTATTGGGTCATAATAAAACCAAGTAAAACGTTTTATTGATAATCTTATAAAGAAAGGATATTTATTATGAAAATTTTGAATTTTGGTTCTCTAAACTTTGATTATGTATATCAAATACAGCATTTTCCTTCACCTGGCGAAACAATATCCGCTCTGAATAGAAAAAGATTCTTTGGCGGAAAGGGACTTAATCAATCGATTGCAGTACAAAGCAGCGGCTATCCAATATTTCACGCCGGTCAAATCGGACAGGACGGAAATGATTTAATAAATGTATTAAAAAAACATAAAATAGACACTTCTTTAATCAATATATGTGATATTCCCACAGGACATGCAGTTATCCTTATAGATTCCTCCGGTGAAAACTGTATCGTATTGGACGGCGGAGCAAATCAAAAAATTACCAAGGATTACGCTGATTCAGTATTAGAGCATTTTGAAAAGGGTGATATACTGCTTCTCCAAAATGAAATCAATTGTCTTGAACATATTATTAACCAGTCAGCAAAACGTGGACTTAATATAGTTTTTAATCCGGCGCCATTCAATAAAAATGTATTAAAATTACCACTGGAGAAAATACAGTACCTCTGTATGAATACAACTGAGTGTCTTGGCATTTCCGGAAAAAAAGATATTAAAAGCGCAAATTCATGGCTTTTAACTAATTTTCCGGAAACACATCTTTTAATTACATTAGGAAAGCATGGATGTATATATATATACAAAAATACAGTTCTTTCGTATGGCATTTATAATGTACCGGTAGTAGATACGACTGCAGCCGGTGATACTTTTATCGGTTATTTTATTGGTCGGCTTGCTCTTGGCGATTCTATTGAAAAATCTCTTGAAACCGCCAGCCGAGCCTCCTCTTTAGTTGTTTCAAAAGCCGGCGCCTCAAACTCAATTCCTACAATAGAAGAAGTTTTCAGCTCTGATATTAAATATCAAAAGCCCGATATACTGCCTTTTAATTTTTAATAAATCCATAATACACAATTTAGCATTGTATTTATAACTTAACAAATAAGGTTCCACTCCATAATTTTATATCAAAAATACTCGTACAGATTATCTATACGAGTACTTTTTATGCTTTAATTATAATTTAATAAAATTATTTCAGAGATACTATTAAGTAAACTCTTCCTTACTTCTACTCTTTACCGGAGTATATCACATCTTTCATTTTATGTCAACAGATTTCTGCAGATTGATTTCAATTAAATGGTATAAATTCCTTTAATCTTTATCTAATTTCTTATCCTATCATCCTTTTGAATCAAGTTCAAATCTACGTGACAATATCCTCCCGGATTTTTATCTAGATAATTCTGATGATATTCCTCCGCCGGATAATAACATAATAAAGGCAAAACCTCGGTCACGATTGGTCTGCTGTATTCACGCTGCTTATTTTCAATAAATTCTTGAATAGTATTAATGTCTGCGTCGTCAACATAATAAATACCGCTTCTATACTGGCTTCCTATATCATTTCCCTGACGATTTTTGATCGTTGGATTGATAGTTTTAAAGAATTCAGTAAGCAGCTTATCAAGTTTAATCATCGAATCATCATATTCTATCATAACTGTTTCCGCATGTCCCGTATTCCCTCGGCACACATCTTCATAAGTAGGATTTTTCGCTGTTCCATTTGCATATCCGCATTGAGTATTTACAACACCTCTCAGCAAGGAGAAATAGGCTTGTGTCCCCCAAAAGCATCCGCCTGCAAAATAAATTTTCTTCTTCATGATTATTTCACCGTCCTGATCTTAGTATAGCAATAATAGGAATTTACTATTCCTTGATATGTGACCTGTAAAAAACACCGTAAAGACACATAAATATTGATATAATAAATGACATAGTAAAAATCCAAACCTCAATGCTTCAGATTCTTACTATGTCACAAATTCATTCCAATTTTAAATCTCAAATCCGCCCTCGAGAATAAATTGTCTAAGTAATTTATCCATCTTTATATTTACTTTCGGAGGAACGATTTTTTTGCCCTCTTGTTCCTCAAAATACAACTTTGCTTTCTCCTTATTAAATGTTTTAAATAACTCATCAAAACGTCCGAACTCATTAATATCACTCAATGTAAGACCTAACGACATCATGTTGCGGAGTTTTTCCTCATCTAAATCGAATGTGGCTGCAAACTGATGAACTTGAGCGTTCTTCGCACGATATAGATATTCGGTTATATAATCTCTTAACGATTTTCCTTCCTCAACGGAAACATCACCTCTTTGAATATCATGCAAAAAGATATTTGCATATTTTTGTTCATCCTGCGTGAGCGCCGCGAACGTCTTATGAAGCTCATTTAAGGCTTCTTCCTGCGCTTCGGCGGTAGCATCATCTTGATGAATTAGTTTCATATACTTGTCAAAGCGGCTGTTCATATAATCGGCATCAATACGTCCGGTATCTATTTCTATAATATAACCGACCAAATCATAAGGAACATCAACTTCACCTGATCGGTCACCCGGCCTTCTTTCCGTTAATTCCTTATATCTTTGAACTAAAACAAGATATTGAGTTTGTGTGAACTGAGGCATGACATCAAGTGTTTTGCCCGTTTCTTCATCTGCATACGAGTGTTTATCCCAATTAAAGCCTTGAACCTTAGCAGCTTCCAAACAGCCGTTAAAATCCTTAAAGAGAGATGCAAACTTTGCCTTTACTGATTTTTCATCCGGAAGCTTTTCAAAATCAGGAATACCCGCATTTGTAAATAATTCGGTTAACTCCTGATAAATCCCGTTAAGTTTTTCTATGTTATGTCCCAGCTTGTCAACAAAAAGGTCAACCGGTCTGTCGCCGGAATAAAGCTTAACAGCCGCTTCTATATTTTTCTCCATTGTGTGAGGTTTTCTGTAATATCTTATTGTGCCGAAAGGTTTTTCGTCTTGTCTGAAAATTCGATTTGTTCTTGAAAATGCCTGTATTATATTTTCATACTCAAGCATTTTATCAAGATATAATGTATTAACCCACTTGGAGTCAAAACCTGTAAGCATTTGGTCTACAACAATCAATAAATTAAGCTGCTTTTGGAGTGTTTTGTCAATCAATTTATATTGCTCCTTGTGTGCCATTCTGCAGGAAATATCCTTTTTGAACGCTGCATGCGAAGCAATAGAAAAGTCTTGTCCAAACGCCTTGTTATAGTCCTCTATGATTTCAATAAGTCCATTTTCCTTAAAAAAAGCTATTTTTTCACCTTTATATTCTTTATAATCGCCGTCCTCATTGCTGATATTCGGGTCAAATAAGCAAGTGGTTTTCAGCTGAGGCATTTCCGACTTAATAAGTCTATAATAATCTATCGCCTCAGGAATACTGCTTGTGGCAAAAATAGCGTGAAATTTGCTGTTACGGCTTAAATCCTGCCATTTTTCTTTTATATCTTCTACAACTTTCTTTTGATGTTCTTCGGTTCTGTACTGTGAAAAGGGTATGGAATTCTCAATACCTCTAATATATTTTCCGTCATCTGTTTTATAGCCTGCCATAGGAACTTGTGACGCATCCATATATTTATAGTATATTGCTGACTTATCCGGGTTATTAAAAACCTCATCAGCGTCTTTTGCTTTTGCCTTTTCCAACGCCACTTGCCTGCGAATATCGGAATCTTTAAAAGTCAAGACCTTATAAGGGTCAAATCCCAACACATTACCGTCGCGAATACCGTCTGCAATGCTGTATCTGTGCAGCTCGCTTCCGAATACTGTTGATGTAGTGTTCATTTTCTTTTGATTTTCTTCTTGAATAGGCGTGCCTGTAAAACCAAAGAAAATAGCGTTTGGAAATGTTTCTTTAATTGTAAGCAGCATATCGCCGAAGGTTGACCTGTGCGCTTCATCAACTATAAATACCAGGCGTTTTTTATTGATTATATCAATATCATGGGCATTTGAACCATCATCTTCAGATTTGATGTTGCTCATTTTCTGAATAGATGTAACGATAAGAGTATCTGCAGAATCAATGCTTTTCAGCTTTGAAATAAGCACATATGTATTTTCGGTTTTCTGCACACTTTCATTCTCATCTGCAAAATTGTTATACTCATTATATGACTGTGTACCCAGCTCGATTCTATCTGTCAAGAATATAACCTTATCGGCATCTTTTGAATTTGCAATAAGCTGTGCTGATTTAAAGCTCGTCATCGTCTTTCCCGAACCTGTTGTGTGCCATATATATCCGCCGCGCTGATTAGACTTGTCCCATTTTGTTTTGGAAACTTTATCGGATATAGCGCTTGCGGCATAATACTGATAGCTTCTCATTACTTTCAAAACGCCGTCTGAGTTATCGGCAACAGTGTAAAAGCCTATCATTTGATGAGCCATAGGAATGGATAACAGCGACGACGCTATTGATTTCCAATTATTTATCGGTTCGTTATCAAAATCCGCCCAATTAAAATAGTAATTCGGATTGAAACTGCCGTCCGGTCCGGGATTGGCAAAGTATTTGCTCTCCTCCGGCGTCATTGCAACAAATATTTGCACCAACGAAAACAGCCCGGTAAAGACACCCTCATGCGAATATTTTTCTATTTGCCGGCAAGCTTGGCTTACAGGAATACCGCTCTTTTTCAGCTCAATATGAATAACCGGCATTCCGTTAATCAAAAGCATTAAATCACCACGACGATCATTCAATATTTTTGACTTTGCCGGAAAAATAGGCTGCCGTACTATCTGATAACGGCTTTGACCTGCGGCGATTTCACGGCGGTCATAAATTTTCAAGCTGATTTCTTTTCCGAAATGCTGCTTATCATCGGGATTATCCCTGACAATAGATACCGTTTTACCGTTTATAAATCCGTTTAGCTTAAGCGGAGTACGCAAATTATTGATTTGCTCCATAATCTGCTGCATTTCGCCGTTTGTCAATGGATAGTTATTAAGCCTATCAATTCCACGATTATTTTCAAATAAAATGTTTGCCCAATTATCAATCAAGTCCTGTTCTGTGGGATGACTTATTACTTCATTTTCCCAACCCTTGTTTGAAAGGACTTTTATAAGGGCCTCCTCAAAATCGGCCTCTTTTGTGAACGGCATAATTTTTCTCCTTCCTTTGTTTAATGAGGAATTAGCAATTAGGAATTATCTATATTTTGTCGATTTTGTAATACTTGATAGAAGTTTTAATAATTCTGTGCAGTCGCTATCAATGCTATTATATTACTCTTTGCTCAAGTATTCAGTTTTATATAGTAACTCAAGCCAATATTTTGTTTCCGAACACTCTTTAAATGCAATATACATTTTTGCAAGAAAGTCTTTTTTACTGAAGGCACATTCCGCCTCTGCAATATTTGCACCAATGTTTGTTCCGCTTCTTAAAATCTATTTTGACATTACAAACTCTTTTTTATTTTCATACATATATTTATAAAGTTGAATGATTCTAACAGCAAAAGCCTTTGATTTTTCAACAACTACATTTTCTTTCATTCCTCGCTCCTTATTTAATTAGCAAATAGCAATTTCTCATTCCTAATTACTAACTCCTCATTCCTAATTATCAAACGAACATCTTTTCAAGACAAGATTTCTTGATATTTTGCAGCTTTTCCAACTTACGCTGATAAATGGTTATGAGGTAATCTAAGTTGCGGAAAAATGTTCCGATTTGTTTTTGCTCCTCAATTGTTGGGAGATTAAGTCCAACAATACAATATTCCTCGAAGGATATATTTAATAACCCATCCATTCTTGCCCCGGAAGAAACAATTCTGCGAAGTTGCTTTTCAACATTAGACCCATTTAGTTCGAGTGAAATAAATTCTGAATCATTTTCTCCAACAGAAAAACAGTGATAAACAAAGGGGATACGGGCAATTTCTACATCGGTTAATGCAAAACACGAGCCATAAGGACGCAACTTTGAAGCACCGTGATTATATGCAAGTTCACCATTTTTAAGAATAATGTATTTCTTTAAACTCTTACCTGCATTATTAAAAGCATATCTCTCTGACTGTTCAATAAATCCATTATTCGCTGTTATCATCATTATTGGTGCTGTTGACTCCGGGTCATTTCTGCCTATCTTTGTTGCAATCTCACCTAGCTTACGCTGTTCCCAATCATCAGTAAATCCAGCAAAACGAATTTCGGACACTTTGCGTCCATTTTTAGGAAACATCTTTTCGAGCATAGATTTCTTCACATTCTTTAATTTATCACACTTGCGCTGATGAAGGGTGATAAGGTGGTTGAGGTGGTCAAAAAAAGAAGAAAGCTTTTTTTGTTCATCTATATCTGGTACTGGCATCAAAAATTCTGATACGCTTTTTGCAGACAAATTTGGCTGCGCTGCACCTTCATCATGGACAACTCTTTGTCGATATTCAATGTCAGAATTAAATACATGAAATAAATATCTACCATCTATATTTTTAGGACGAATTGCGACTAATGATGACGCTACTGTTCCTTCATCAAAGTTGTCTATATAGGCATTTTTCCCAAGAGTTCCTCTAAGGCAATACACTATATCTCCAAGTTGCAGTTTTGCCCCTCCTAAATCATCATATTTTTCACGTGTTATTTTATTGGCAGAACTTAACTTCACTCGCCCATCTTCTAAATCTCCTGCATTTATAAATGGAATTCCATCCGCAACCATATCTTGTGCACTCGGATACTTTACGCTTCTATCTCCATTGAACATATCACAGTAATCCCCAACCTTACGCTGTTCCCAATCGCTGGTAAATCCGGCAAATCTGACAACCGGTTTCTTTTTTTCTGACATCTTATTCACCTAGAAGCAGCGATTTGAACTCGCTGAGCCCTTTCATGTCAAATTCATTTCCCACAAGCTCGTCAATCATTTCTGCCAGTGTTGACTCTGTTTCCTTGATTTGTGCCTCAATCTCGTCAAGTGTAGTATCATATTTGGTCTGTAATGCAGAGATTTTACTTACAAGTGTGTCTACAAGTGTGTCCGGCAATCCTTTTAGCCCCTCAATAAGCGGTTCAATCCACTTCTTTTCAAGCAACATATACACCTGTTCATCGCTCAGATTTTCAATAGTTATCTTTATTTTCTTCTGCAGTTCTGCTGACTTCTTTTTTATTGAGGATTTTAATTCTTTTTCTTCCTTTGCGAGCTTTTCATATGTTTTAAGTTTTTCGATAAATTTAGCTGTTTCGGTCGTTTTCTCCTCATTTTTCAATGCCTTGAGCTTTTTGGTTACTTCCTTTGCGACAAAGCTGTCACCGGATTCATTAAGAATATCGCTTTCCTTTTCCTCTTCAGTCAGGCTTTCGAGCAGATCTTCATATTCTGAAGGAATTTCTGAAAGACGGTTCTCATCGGCTGCAAGCGCAGCATAGTCATCACTGAGTAAAGTTTCTCCGACAAGCTCAAAAGGAATAACATGACCTGTCCAACCGTCCTGTATTTCTTCATCCCTGCCATTTTTCTTTTTTATTATCAGCTTTGGGTCAACCTTTTTTGCTGCTTCAAAGCCTTCAGTCTGAATAATTTCCAAGTCGACAGAGATACCTGACCAATTATCATCAAGAATTTGATATGCTTCATAACGGTCAATCAAAGGAATATTTTTAAGCCTGTCAAAAATATTTTCGCTCAAATCATCTTCAGTCTTTGTTATTGCAAGTGTTGTCATTTTTGATAAGAGTTCATCCTTTAGAAAGTCAGAGAAGTTCGCAAAGGTGTCTCCGAAAGCTTTTTCAAACTCAATAACATCAGCATGATTTTTTATTTGCGATTTAATATCATTCGCTGCAAGTGTTAAATATGGAGTGCCGTTATCGTTAAACAGAGTCTGTTTCAAATTTGGGAACGCTTTCCAATACTCATACAATTCGTCTATTTCGGACTTCGGTATTCCTCCGAACATAGAAGCATAAATATCCCAAGACTCTGCACTTTCGGAGCTGTCAACATAACGTGGGATATTAAGATTATAATCATTTTTTCGTATTTCATCTTGAGTTACAACTCTTGAAAATTTCGGATAATCAGCTCTTGCAGCAACAGCGTCCGATATACGTTTAATATCAGATGCACGAAGCTTGTTGTTTTTGCCCTCTTTAATAAAGCCCTTTGAAGCGTCAATTATCAAGACATCGGTATTTTCTCTTTTTTGTTTAAGTACCATTATTATCGTCGGAATACCTGTTCCGAAAAATATATTTGCAGGAAGTCCGATTATTGCGTCAATATGGTTGTTTTCAATAAGATTTTTGCGGATTTCGCCCTCCTCACCGCCACGGAATAACACACCGTGAGGAAGTACAATAGTCATAATTCCGTCAGGCTTTATATGGAACAAGTCATGCAGCAAAAAGGCATAGTCTGCTTTTCCTTTCGGTGCAAGACCGAAGCGTGAATATCTTGCGTCAGACTCTTTATTGGACGGATCCCAGGCCTGCGAATACGGCGGATTTGATACCACCGCATCCACATACAATGTCTCGTATGTATTAACCGGGTCGTTTTCATCAAAAAACGGCCAATCTTCTTCAAGCGTATCAGCGCATCTTGTCGTGATGTTGGACGGATTAATTCCTCTCATAACAAGGTTCATACGGGTAAGATTATATGTATTTTCTTTTAGCTCCTGTGCATAATACTTTATATTATCGGAATTTGGCATATACTTTGAAACACTCTTGCCAATATTAATCAGCAGCGAACCTGAACCGCTAGTCGAATCATAGATTTCAATTTCATTTTTGCCTTTTAAATGGTTTGCAACGATTTCGGACATCAATAAAGAAACCTCGTGAGGTGTATAAAACTCTCCTGCTTTCTTTCCGGCATTGGCTGCAAACTTTTCAATTAAGTATTCATAAATAAAACCTAAAACATCATAATCCTGTTTGCCGTCCATGGGAATATCCTTGATAAGCTGCAAAAGACCGCTGATAGCTTTTGTTCTTGCACCTGAACTGTCGCCAAGCTTTGATAAGCCTGTTTCAAGCGTTTGAAAAATCTTCTCAAATACTTTTTTATGCGAGCTGCTGATATTTCTGTTGAAAGCCGAAAGTGCATCCGTCACATTTGATACATCAAAATCTCTACCGATAGATATCCAAGTAGAGAAAAGATTATTATAGGATATAAAGTATCCGAGGTTCTGCTGAACCCATCTGACCGTTTCGTCATCATCTTCAGTCACCGTAGGCAGCAGCTCATCCGTGTAGTCGTTTTCTATTAAAAACTTTACTTCCTTATCAGATAAGTATTTATAAAAAATAAAGCCCAAGATATAATCTTTATATTCGTTGGCTTCAATTTTAGAGCGCATTTTGTTTGCTGATTCCCAAATACGGTTTGCAAGCTGTTGTTTATTCATCTAAAAGTCCCTTTCTGATTGTATTTTTACTATGATATGTCATTTTTACTATCCTAAAAAATAGACTTTGCTTTATCGTCCGCAGTTTTTTTGTCGGGAATAAACTCCATAATATCATCCGTAGTGCAATTCAAAACCCCGCATATTTTTCCGAGAACCTCTGTTGTCACATTCTCGTCCCGTCCAAGCTTCAGCATTGCATATCCTGATAATCCGGCAGCCTCCTGCAAATCTTTTTTCTTCATATCTCTGTCAAGCAACATATGCCATAGCTTTTTATAACTAACAGTCATTTTGTCAACCCTTTCTCTCCGTATGAGTATAAGTGATTATAATTATATTATAGCATATAATTCTCGGTATTTCAATGATTTTGTCGAAAAAGCAAAACTGTTTTGTTCGCTCTATTAACTTTTCTTAATGATTATTAACATGCTATGACATCAACTTAGTACAGCGTAATGATAATGAGGAATTAGAAATTAGGAGTGAGGAATGGTATTGAGTAAGCATAGGCACTGATAAGGACTGCAAATAACTTTCAGAAGAGAATATTCCTGTTTATTAACAGGTGGATATATGCTTAGTGTTAGTGAAACATTGTCATATAGATTCCCTTTCCTTGAAATTAATGGCGTTTGATATCCTTGATATATCCTTTTTTAATACAGCATAACCATGCACAAAAACGACCATCATTTTTTATACATAGTCCAAAGGGGGTTACTTTTAACCGAAACGATTTAGGAAATAAAAACCACAGAAAATAAAAAAACCGAAGCCAAAACTGACTCCGATTTTTTCTCCTAAAACGCAAAAAAGGTTTGAAACCAAGCCTTTTTCGTTGTATCAACTTTACCGTTGAAATGTGGGAAGAGTAAACAATTTAGATATCCTATGCAAATATTCTGAGCTGCAGGCGAATAGTCGCGAAAGATGATCGGGGTCTGCTTCTACCAAAATAAACTCTAATACAAACTAAATGTTCTTTTTATTTCTTTGCAATTCGTTTTCATGTTTATAACTATCATTACCTCCAACTGATAATTGAAACTATATTGACAATTCGTGAAACAATTTATTCTTATTTCATCATCTTCACATTATTTAGTGTTTGTTAATTTTTTTATTTTAATATATAAGGTTGTCAAAACCGTAACTTTCATCATAACCTCTTTTATTTACAATTTAGTAAATTAATAGGTTTCTACCTCTGAATGCTTTAACCGATAATTCATTCCCGCCTTTTCCTCAATTATATTTGACATCAACATTATATTCATTCTAAAACATTGTGTCTTACAACTTCATCTAGATACATAGCAAATTTAGAGCATATACACCGTTCACTCAAATCATGTTTAATTACTTTTATATATATTATTAATAAAGTTTTTCTTTAACATTAAATGACCGACCTTTTAAATTATATTTTAAGAATTTATATAAAATATAATTTTCTTTATCAGTCTCATGTGTTGATAATATTATTTGCTTATTAGGAAAATCATTTCTAAGAACCTCAATAAAAGATGCAATATTAATATCATCCATGGTTTGAACCGGGTCATCAATAAGAACAAAACCAATATCATCATTATCTTCTACTATATACTGTTTATTCATAGCAAACAAGAATGATAGTATAAATCCTGATAATTGTCCGGAACTAAATGTATTAAGTATATCTAACTTGGAATCAATGTTAGATACAAATCGCATCTCATCCCTGTTTATAAATACCCCTAGTCCATTTTGATAATCCTGTAGTATTTTTCCTGTGTATATTAATAATGGCAACCGCAATTTCTTAATAATACTATTTTTATAATCATTTATAGATGATTCATACACCTTTTTTAAATTATCAAACTGTTTTCTCAAATTTTCTAGTTTCTTTTTTCTAGTTAATACACTTCTTAATTCCTTTCGTTCGTTCATATATTCCTCATTCTGAGCAACAACAAACTTATTTTCAACATATGCAATTTTACTATCTACCGCTTTCGAATCTAATAGTTTATCTTGTTTCAAATGTAATATTGTTTCATGGCTATCATAAAGTTTAACAAAATCATATTCAGTAAGCAACTTATCAAAATCAGCATCTTTATATTCAGTAGTACTTGCTGCCATAATTCCCTTTATTTCAACTATCTTCATTTTATTATCCAAATCATGCCACAAGGAATCATCTTTAATAATTTTTTTGATTTTCATCAAATCTTGAATTTTATTTTCGTCTTTTAGTATACGTTCTAATTGTAATAGTTCTTCCTGAGACTTTAGTACACTTTCATCTGTCATATCTCCCAATATACTATTAATTAACTCTGTATCTTCTATCGTAAGCTCTTTTAACTTTTCTTTAAGTTCATCCACCTGTCTTGCCTCAGTAGCCTTTGAGTTTTCTATTTGAATACCAAGACTATTATAAGCCTCTTCCAAAAGCTCTGCATTTTGGTAATCATAATTACAGTATGGACATGTTGTTATTTCTCTATCAGTTTTAGCAAGCTCATGCAGATTAATTCTTGCAGTATTTATTTTTTCCTTCTTTTGTTGCAGTTCACTTAATACCTTGCTAATTTTATTAATCTGTATTACTGTAGAATCTATTTCATCGACATTAAATTTAAACTCAATCCCACCAATGTTTTTTAATTTAATGTTATTATCTTTATTATATTCTTCTAAATCTAGTTTTGTACGGAAGAATTTACTATATTTATAGATACTATTTTTTTGTGTTTCTTTTTTTATATAATCAATTACAAGATCTTTGTTAATCTCGTCGGAAGTAAAAAACCGATATATATTTATAAAATCATTTATTGTTTCAGCATTATTTAAAATTTGCTTTATTTTCTGATTTTCGAGATATTGCTTATAATCAGATAAATTCTTATACAACAGCGATAATCCACGAATCTCTTTTATATATTCATCTTTTTTATATAAGGAAAGAACATCCATCTTTTCAGTATCATCATCCCACTTTTTTAATTCTGCATCTTCAGGATAATTTAATAATTTTTCAAATTCAATATTCTCATTCGAAATTTCTGAATTATATTTTGAAATTTTTGTTGCCTTCTCTTGTATTTTTTCTTCTAAAGAATGGATTTCTTTATTAATTAAAACGTCTTTGTTTTGTGTATTTTTTCCTATCAATTTACTGGTTATTTTTTCAATTTTCTTATCTACATTCTCTAGTTTCAACATACCATTAATGCTATTTTTTCTATCCGAAATATTTTTCTTCAAAAATGAAACAGATTCCGCCTGAGAAATATAATAATACACATTAAAATGTTCTTTATTAAACTTAAATTCATCTATATTGTCTTTCCATATCATTGTATTGCTAACAATTTCATCAAATTTTTGAATATCTAAATAATATTTCAATACTGCATACTTTATAGAATTTTTAATATCAATCTTTTTATAGCTATTATTAATACTTGCAACAATGGTTACATAACTATTATCTTCATTTTTTAAAATTAAAACAATATATCCAAATTCTTCAGAAGTATTTAATAGAATATTTTTATTTAAATTTGTGCTTTTACTTTCTATATTCAGCTGCATTCTTGTTATCTTTCCAGTAAAAACAAGCTCTATTGCATCAAAAAATGTTGTTTTTCCAAATCCGTTAGGACCAGATAAAATCGTTGGATTTGCATCAGGTTCGAACTCAAATTTATAAAATTTTTTATTATCAAAACACTTAAAGTTTTTCACATATAAGTTTTTTATTTTATAACTCATTTTCCAATCCCTTCAATAATTTTATTCATTTCATCCTCTAACTCTTTTTCATCTATTGGATCAGCCAACTCTAATATGTCAACAATTTCAAATTCGTCATCCAATAAGAAGTGTTCTAACTTCAATTGTTTAGGGGTAAGTTTACTTTCTATCATTTTATCTATAGGTTCAGGCGCTATATCAGCTTTGAAAGAATACTTCAAAAACGGAATTTTCGAAAACATTCTAATCACTAAGCCATATGAATTATCTAAATCTTTTTGTTCCGCCAACTGATAATAACTATCCTCGTCATCAATAATTTGACTCAAAATTTCATTTATTGGTTTTTCCTTATTTTTTTCAAGAGAATCTTCAACCTTTTGACTTTGAATATCAGTATAGGGCAAAATATATCTTTTAAAATAATTTGGAGATTCTTCTATGGAATATATTAAATTCCTATATTCGTTTAACTTTTTTATATTATTAAATTTCATTAAATATATTGCAGATGTGTTTTTATCTATCTGAGCTGCCTCTTGTGTATTTTCAAATAATTCTAAAATCTGTTTTTTTAAAGGTATAGCATCAGTTTTACCTGTATATAATTCTTCAAGGCTGTCTAAACTTTCTTTTATTTTTCTTTCATCATTTTCTATATCTCTACAATCTAAACTGTAGACAAGAAAATAATTGGCAACTTGAGCATCATTGTGCTTATAAAATAGCACCTTATTCTCATCATTTATATTTTTATCATATATTTTTTGGTATTGATAAAATTCAAATATCTTGCTTAATATGTCTAACATTTTATAATAACTCCTCTTCCGCATTTTTTCGATCAATCAATCTCATAACTTTGGGCCTATTTATGTTCATTTTTTGCCTATCAATATTATCAGAGGTAATTGTTTGAATATCCCGGAGTTCATTATCACCCATAACATTAAACTTATTACCATCATAAATGAAGTTTGCTTCATTTAACTGATCTGTTATCAGGACATCTGTTTCATATATTAACAATTTATCATTTGTTGATTTATTTATTTCATTATTTAATTGTGCGGATAATTCATAGCTTTCTCCACTTGAATCTAACGTCAATCTATAATATTCTCCTTTATTTTCAGCCAAAATTATATTTGATTTTTCTAAATTTAGCTTATCAATTTTTCGCAATAATGTGATAACCAATCTGTTCACAAGATTTTCATTAGGCAAGTCATTGTCTGGAGTTTTTAATAAAAGTTTATACAAAAATTCAATTTGCTCTTCAACATTCAATTGACATATTTGATTTATTTGTTTATACAGATTACATTTCTCTTTGTTACCACAATCATCACAATCATCAAATTTACAAATAGTCTTTGCCGCCGTAGGATATTCGCCAAATTTTTTCTCTATACGTTCTAACAATTTATAATATTGAAATTCTACCGTATTGCTTTCTTCTTTATATTGAAACACCACTCTATCATATATATCTTTAAAATCAATTTTGCAGTTGCATTTTCTCTCTTTAGTATTTGAGTCCTCGACATTTTCCTTGATAAACAAATACACATGATCACAAATAAACATTAATGCACTTCTATCTAAATACATTTCCCGGGAGCTATCTTTATATAAAATTATTTCCTTAATTATATCATACAGTTTTTTTTTAATATCTTTTTTTGTTTTAAAATAATTTTTATCTATTTCCCATATGTCATCTTCATCTTTAGAATTAAGTTTCAATTTATATTGATTTAACTCTTTTATTACTTTTTTCTTTGCCTCTACAACACTTAACTTTGTAATTGGTTTTATGCTGACATAATATAATATATTGTATACAGAGCCTTTGGAAGTGTTTGCTTTAATATCTTCTATAAACAAGTATTCGCCAGCTGAGGATTGTGACACCTCACCTTTTTCTTTTACCTCTTTATCCAATTCATTTAACATTTCATCTATCAACTTTCTTGAAGTATCAACAAAATTCTGCTTTATACTTTTTTCACTTTTTTCACATATATGTAAATAGCCTCTTTGGGCTTGGTATTGTAGAATAGATAATATAAAACAAAATTTATCCTTGTCTTTTAACCGTATTTCACCACTTTTCACTTGATGTAAACTTATATATTGGTTTTTATCAATAATTAAAAAATCATCTTCACCCTCTAATCCCAATTTAAAGTCATCTATCCTCTTTAGGTTACCTTCTTTAATTAAATCAAGAATCATATTTAAAACATAATAAAGTGCACAATATCCCTGATATTCAAACCCTTCCCACGATGGGATTGCACTAAACGGCGATATTAACATTTTGCATATACTCCTTTATGTTAATTTCATACTATGTATTATACTAAATAGCAGCAATTTTTTCAATCTATATAATACAATTATCCTGTATAATATTTGAATCAGCTACAAATTTATACTATAATAGAAACCATTTTAAATATAGGAGGTTTCAATCATAACCAAATCTACACACAAAAAAAAGAATGCTATTCTCCAATGTTACTTATCCGATGAATGAGTTATGTCCATTCACAAAAGGAGAGGCATTTCCCGATCCACTATCTATGGTTGGATCAATGAGCATAATTACAACCACAAATTCAAAGGCCATTTTGTCAATTGGAAAGACTACAATGACCTACGCCGAAAGAATGAACGTAGTCAAACCATTATTAAAATATTACGCTCCGCTTCTTATTTGGCAACTGATTCTATTAATTACAAGTATACCGACATCAAGGGTATGCTCTTAGATGGATATAATATCAATGTGCTTTGTGAAGCGCTATGCTTTTCAAAAGGAACCTTACAACAACAAACTTCGTGGCAAAAACAGCAACACACAAGCCAAACAAAGACACGATGAATTAAAGTCCATTATAGAAGAAATTTATCATAAAGCAATCAGATTTATGGTCCCGGCAAAGTGTTTGCAGTTATGCATGACCTAGGTTATCATGTTTCCTCAAATACAATAGCAAAAATAATGCACGAAAATGGTTAGTTTAGTATTCGCGGCGGTACAAAGGAATTATATGAGCTCAACCAAAGGCGAAAACAAAATATCTTACATCAGCAATTCACTGCCACTTGTCCAAACGAGATCTAGGTTAGCAATGTAACTTTTTACACTTATAATCAAATGAAATACTACATATATGTAATTATTGACCTGTTAGCTCTCAGAGCCGTCTCTTGGAAAATTTCAAAAAAGAACAGTACACAGATCATAAGGAAGACTTTTATGCAAGCTTACAGTTCAAGAGAAATCACCGTCAATCTGCTCTTTCATTCAGATCAAGACAGTAACCTCACATCTAAAACCTTTATGAATCAATCAGAAAAATTGAATCTTGAACAATCATTTTCTAAGCCAGGCAGACCATATGATAATTCTGTATGCGAATCATTTTTCAGCAGTTTAAAACAAGAGGAGCTCTATCGACACGAATATAAAACTGTTGAAGATATAAAACGGAACATCAACAATTATATGATCTTCTATAACGAAAAACGGCTTTACTCTGTTCTGCGATACTGGACACCGAATAAGTTTGAGGCCAAGTTTTACGATAAATTAAGGATTTCACAAGAATCTATCCGGACATCACTGGTTTAAATGTATAAAACTATCCGTTTCATATTCAAAATCAGCATTTTTTGAAAAAAGTGTACAACATTAAGTTCGTATATAAAAATACCCCAAAACCACATAAATAAGTCTTGGGTAAAAAAACAGAACATGTAATCGGACACCAATAGTTCGAATTACATGTTCTGTTCACGTGGCTCCTCCAGTTGGACTCGAACCAACGACCCTGCGGTTAACAGCCGCATGCTCTACCAGCTGAGCTATAGAGGAATATATCAAACTCAACGGATAATAGTATACTATTTTTTTTATCCATTGTCAATACTTTTTTTAAAATTTTTTAAATTTTTTATGTTATCTTTTTCGACATATTTTTTAATTTTAAATTTAAAAAATGTATATATTTAATTTTTATTCAGTTGATTGCTATAAAGAGCTTTAAACTTAACTCTATAATTAAAAAATTTATACACTTTATAGCCTTAACTATTTAATAAAAAAGTTACAGATACCTATATTGTATTCATACATAATTAAATTTCTCTTATATTTTTCCTATTAATCAAAGTTTAATACATAAATAATAAAATATTTTTATCAGTTATTATTTTATTTATTATTTTTATGTATAGATATATTAATTTTTTTGAAAATATATTATTTACACTTGTATTATTTTTAAATATATGATAAAATAACACAAAATAAAATATTTTTTGTCTATTTTCTACAAAGGAAAGGTAAGCAATGTGTTATGATCGAAAATTCAGAATTTTATTTAGAATATTTACCTATCAACTTCTCAATTATAGCTCAAGATAAATCAACATTGCCGGCATACCTCGGCTCCACGCTTCGCGGTGCAATTGGACATGTTCTTAGAAACGACACTGAAGCTTGTCATTATTTATATGATAACCGACGTCTAGATAAGAAAAGAAAAGAAGTTTTAAATCCTTATATTATTGTTCCACCGATGATTGGTAAAAAATTATTCTATAAAAATGATATTCTTAATTTTGATATAATGTTTTTAGGTGACGGCGCCAAATATGCTAAAAATGTTATTGATGCATTGAGCAGTCAAGGCGGGCTGCGTCTTGGAGTACGCAGGAATAAATTCATATTTGATAAGGCTGTTCATAAAACAGACCAAAGAGTCATTTGGCAGAATAGAACATTTTATCAAGCGGCAATGCGAAAAATACCTTTAGTCTATAAAACATTGGATAATGTAGAAAGTGTGACAATTAAATTTCTAACGCCTCTGCGAATGCGGCGAAACAATGAATTGCTTACAGACGTTGATTTTTCATCGATTATTAGAAATATAACATATAGAATTAAATCTCTTACCGGACGTTACGGCGGATGGGTTGATACAGAAAAGATGGAGCATATTCAGAAATTGTCGTCAAAGATTATCACAACAAAAAAAGATATAGAATTGGTTAATATGGAGCGATATTCAAACAGAACAAATGAAAAAATGGATTTTGGAGGATTAATGGGAAGTATGTCTTTTCATGGAGATTTATCTTTATTTGTTCCCTGGCTGTATGCCGCACAAATATTACATATTGGCGGAAACACCACATTTGGCATGGGGCGCATAGAGGTTGAGTTTATTTAAAATTATAAAAGGAGTGTTTTTAGTATGAGCGAATTTCCTAACACTAACACTGTATACATAATTATATATAAATAACTCTTACATAATATAATATGCTGAACACGTTTAAATTAAGTTTTGTTGGGTACAAAATATTTTTATAAAATCAAGTACCATATCAAAATTTATTTAATACTTGATACATATATATTTGCAAATAATCAAGTACCTGCTGATTTAATATTTTATCGGAGGTTTAATAAAATGACATATACTTTTAAATATCAGTCGCCGTTGGGCGGAATTATGCTGGCGAGCAACGGTGAAGCCTTAACCGGGTTATGGTTTTATGGACAAAAATATTTCGGAGATACTTTACCTGAAAAATATGAAGAAAGAGAATTATCAGTTTTTAATGAAACAAAGGGATGGCTTGATAATTATTTTCAAGGCAAAAAACCGGATTTTACACCTCCGTTATTATTTAAAACAACGCCATTTCGAAAAATGGTTTGGGAAATTTTAAAAACTATTCCTTACGGACACACTATGACTTATGGAGAAATCTCTGATATAATAGCCAAACAAAAAGGTCTGACTAAAATGTCTGCCCAAGCAGTCGGCGGAGCAGTAGGTCATAATCCGATTTCTATTATTGTGCCATGTCACAGAGTAGTTGGCTCAAACGGAAGCCTGACGGGATATGCAGGCGGTATTGATAAGAAGATAAAACTGCTTACTCTTGAAAAAGCAGATATATCAAACTTTTTTGTGCCTAAGAAAGGGACAGCATTATAATTCCTATTAAATCTTTTAGGTACAAGAATATTTAGATAAAAAATACTATTGAAATTATTTGTAAAGAAATAATTTCAATAAATAATTATGGAAAATAAATTACAGAATTATCTCAGCAAATATTACATACAAACAATTGTAAAAGTTAAAGAATCTAATAATCGTATCTGACATTGATATATTAAAGTCGTGGAAAATAAAGAATATACACTGAGGTATTACACAAAAATATAACAGTAGACGTAAAAGATAAAACGAATGATTCAAGACACATAAATAGTATCCAATTCAGCATTTCCTATACAGTAAAGTTATTCAAATAACTCAATATGTAAGACTTATGTATGCGATTAAGAACATTAAAACCGCTAATAAAGAAGTGGATTAACAGTCTCTGCATAACCTATATAACAGATTATACATATTTAAAAATATTTAAGAATTAATTATATGGTGTGGAACCTTAAAACCGACGGTATATAAGTAAATTAAAGGTTATAAATTCAGATAAATTCAATTTATTTTTCTTACATTATTTCAGAAAAAGCATATATTCTAAAGCGAATATATGCTTTTTTCAGTAGTATTAAATTTGTTATCAAAACACGCTAATATTAAAAACTTATCAATCAAATATGAAATATCTTAAATTAACCTGTTACTGTCTTTTGCATAAACCACATTACTTGTTTATAAACTAAATATCTTATTTCAGTATCTTAAATTCATTTAATCTTTATTGGATGTCTAATCACTGTTTTCCATCTTGCCGGCTCGGTTTTCCTTGGGTCAGAAAGATATATTTCATGGTGAAGACGGCTGTCATTGAAATTATTTTCATAACCTTTCGCAGAAATATATTCATCCATTACAGCAACGGAAGCAGGTTCATTGTCATATTCGCCAATGTGCATAATTTGGACGCATAAGCCCTCATTTATAGTTAAATATTCTGCTGGCGAGCAGTCAAGCTTCTTTTTTCGCGACGCCTCCTGAACAGCCCAATCAAAATCCTCCTTCTTTACAAAATCCGGCAATCTGATTACACTAATCCAATTAAAACTGCTCTTATCCGAATAATCAACGCCTTCAACATTTTCCTGCCACCAAAAACCTTCAAGCGGAGGTACAACATATTCAAAAAAACCGTCGATTTTATAAGTTCCCTTATAACTCATCTTTATTGTATAAGCCACAGCGTACAGAATACCAACAGCCTTCTTATATTCTCCTCCTTCATCGTTGGGATTGCCCTTTCCGCGGACAGCTATATAATTAGCAGACGGAACTGTCACAATTTCAGGCTTATCTTTCGGCATATAAAATTCTTTATATTCTTTTTTAAAATCAAAAGCCACTATAAACACCATCCTTTTTCTATATATTATCATATTAAATATGACAACAGAGCGTCATATTATAAAAACTATATTTTAAATTCTAATATATAAAACTAAGATTATCCAACCTAGAAGATAAGAAAAAATCCTAATGCTCTAATATTCCCTTACACATTTCAAATTAATATAGTTTAGAACGTCAGCATATGGAAAAAGTGATTTTAAGAAAAGTACACAAACAAAGGCAGCTAACTCATATGAGTCAGCTGCCTGAAAAATAACTGAAGTAAAGAATGTGATTATAAAACACTATATGCTCTACTTGAAACGTAAAGATGACTGTTTACTCTTCGAACGAGTGGATTTAAAGCATTGTCCAATGTTATCAAACACTTTCATACTTTATCAACAGTCTGAACTTTTATATTATAAAAGTTACCACATATCTAAATTTATTATAGCCACTATCTATTTCCGCAAAACAAAAAAGATTCTTTCACTGTCTTGTTTAGGTTCTTCAAAACTCAAGTCAGAAAAAACATCTGTTTTTTTGAATCCTGCCTCTTCTGCTATACTTTGAAGCTCTCGTACAGAATACAATTTTTCTTCCTGATATTCAAAGTATCTGTCGTATTTTCCTGAATTGTCTTTCACAAAAAAGTTCAGCTCAAAACTCGTAACTTTGTCTTCAGGAAAATAACCGCATTCCCAAACACAATATGCTTCATCATCTTGGTATACAAAAGTATTATTGCCTAAAATATTGCTTAATTTATATTCTGAGTTGATGTCAAAAATAAATATTCCATTTGGTTTGAGGCTCTCATAAACACGGCTAAAAGTTTCTTTTACATCATTCATACACGGCAAATAATTAATACAATCAAGCGAGGATATAACTGCGTCCGCTTTATCTAAAACACTAAATTCAGTCATATCCTGATTTAAAAACGTTATATCTACGCCGTTGTCAAAGGCCTTATTTTGAGCTATAGAAAGCATATCGCTTGATATGTCAATTCCTGTTATCTCATAACCTTCCTTGCTGAGCAAAACTGTTATTTCCCCTGAGCCGCATCCTAGATCGATAATTGAATGCGGCTCATAATTATTTTGGTTAAATACCTCTTTATAAAAGTTTATAAATTCCCTATAATCTATCTCCTGGAACCTATCATAAATCAGCGAAAAATCATTGTACATATACTATTCCACTCTCTCAAAGTTTGCATATGCGGCCATCATCTTCTTCTGACCGACGCTTTCAAAATCTACGACTACCAAACAGTCTTTTCCCATTTGCTGAGCTGATACAACTGTGCCAATACCAAATTTTCTGTGTTTAACCTTATCACCAATAATATATGAGGTTTCATCCTGCAAGGTATTCTCCGGCGCCTTCTTTAAGAAACCGCTGTCTCCAAAACCGCCGTATGTATTTTTATTCTCACCGGCATATTTGTACGAAGACTCTGTACTGCCTGCAGAATATGACGGAGTATCCATTTTCTTATCAACAAGCTCTTCAGGGATTTCTTCAAGGAATCTCGACGGCATATTATACTTTGTTTGTCCAAATAAAGTTCTTTGTCTTGCCGCCGATAGGAACAGCCTCTTTTTTGCTCTAGTTATCCCAACGTAGCATAGACGCCGTTCTTCCTCTAATTCCTCCTGAACTCCAAACGACCTTGCGCTCGGAAAAACACTTTCCTCCATACCTATTAAAAACACATTTGGAAACTCCAGTCCCTTCGCACTGTGAAGTGTCATCAGCGTCACACATTCCTGTGCCTCATCATAGTTATCTATATCCGAAACCAGTGAGATATTTTCTAAAAGCTGGTCTAAAGTTATTGCCTCATCTTCACGGACCGCTTCCTGAACCATTGAAATAAATTCGTCCAAGTTTTCAAGTCTGGTTTGATTTTCAACTGTCTTTTCAGTGCTTAACGCCTCAATCATACCCGAACCTTTCATAACAAGTTTAACAAAAAGCTCAAGCCCCATACCTTCATCCAGTTCACGCTTAAAATTATTTATAAGTTCTGAAAACTTTTTAAGTTTGGCAGACGCTGAAGAATTAAATTCGTCAAACTCATCGGCTCTCTCACAAACTTCAAACATACTTAAGGAGTTCCGCACCGATATCGAATATACTCTTTCCAAAGTGGTATTTCCAATTCCTCTTTTCGGCTCATTAATTACCCTTCTTAAAGCAATATCATCATTGGTATTTACAATCAGCCTCAAATATGAGCTTATGTCTTTAATTTCCTTACGATCATAGAATCTCAAACCGCCAAGTACCTTATAGGGGATTGCATTTCTCAATAGTGTATCCTCTATAATACGGGACTGCGCATTAAGTCTGTATAATATAACCGTATCATTCAAATTTGCATTTAAATTTAATATATTTTCTACTATAGACTGCGCCTCGCTATGTTCATTGTCAGCTATGTATAAGCTGATTTTTTCACCTTCGCCGTTTGAAGTCCAAAGCTCTTTGCCTTTTCTGCCATCGTTATGTTTGATAACACTGTTTGCGGCGTCTAAAATATGCTGTGTAGAACGATAATTTTCCTCAAGCTTTATCACTTTGCAGTTAGAAAACTCCTGCTCAAATCCCAAAATATTTTGTATATCGGCTCCTCTGAACTTATATATACTCTGGTCATCGTCTCCCACAACACACAAATTTTTATGTTTATTTGCAAGAAGGCTTACCAGTCTATACTGAGCATGGTTAGTATCCTGATACTCATCCACCAAAATATATTTAAACTTATTCTGATAATACTGAAGCACTTCAGGACACTCTTCAAACAGTCTTACTGTCAGCACTATCAAATCATCAAAATCCAAAGCGTTGTTGCTCTTGAGCTTTCTCTGATACAGCTTGTATATATCAGCAACCTTTTTTAAATAATAGTCGCTTTGACAGCCGTCCATATATTCATCAGCGTCTATCAGCTTATCCTTAGCTCCGCTGATTAAGCTTAAAACTTTTCTCGGCGGGTACTTTTTATCATCAATTTCAAGCTCTTTTAAGCACTCTTTAACAACTGTCTGCTGGTCGGCGCTGTCATATATTGTAAACGCCTTTTCGTATCCTATCTTGTCAATATCACGTCTCAAAAACCTAACGCACATAGAATGAAACGTGCTTGCAAAAACGTCATTTCCAACCGCTCCAAGGCTTTTTTCCAACCTTGCTTTAAGTTCACCAGCAGCTTTATTAGTAAATGTTATTGCCAAAATATTGTAAGGCTTAACCGGCTCCTCGGACAGATAATTCTCTATCTCAGGAGTGAGCTCGTCCAGTTCACCGTTTAAATACCATTCCAAAAATTCAATTTCCTGCTCAGTTATATTATCCGGGATATGCTGGCTCATATATGCTTTTCCATATTTAATCAGATGAGCAATCTTATGTATTATAACAGTGGTCTTTCCGCTTCCTGCCCCGGCAAGCACTAATATAGGACCCTCAGTCGTAAACACAGCTTCTTTTTGTCTTTCATTCAGGTTCTTATACTCTTTATCAATTATACTTCGTCTCAAACTAAGAAAATCTATTTTAATCACCCCTCTTTTATTGTACCGCCGCCAATTACTATATCACTGTCTTTCTCATAAAATACAACAGCCTGACCCGGCGTTACCGCTCTCTGCGGTTTATCAAAAACAACCCTTGCCATATCATTCTCATAAGGATAAACTATGCAGGAAGACGGAACAGCACTGTATCTGATTTTAGCCAAGGCTTCAAAAGGCTCATTAAAACTTTCAAATGAAATGAAATTTAAATTGTCAGCAATCAAACTTTCAGAAAACTCACTGCCTTTTTCGCCCAATGTAATTTCATTAGTAAGAGGATTGATTTTCGTCACAAACATTGGCTTTCCAAAAGCTATTCCAAGTCCTTTTCGCTGACCTATAGTATAGTGGGTTATACCGCTGTGTATGCCGAGCACATTACCATACTCGTCAATAAAGTTTCCGGGTTCAGGCTTTCTATCAGTCCTGCGCTCTATAAAAGATACATAATCATTATCAGGCACAAAACAAATTTCCTGACTGTCTGGTTTTGAAGCAGTCGGCAAATCCAACCTTTCTGCTATTTCGCGAACCCGGGCCTTACCGTCAATTTCTCCCAGCGGCATTCTTATAGACTTTAACTGTTCCTGATTTAAAGAATATAAAGCGTATGTCTGATCCTTTTCAGAAGCCATTGAACGGCGCAAAAGATATCTGCCATATGAAGAATCAAAAGAGACTTTTGCATAGTGGCCTGTGGCAATCAGCTCAGCGCCAAGCAATTTGGCTTTTTTTAGCATAGCGTCAAATTTCAAAAATTTATTGCACGCTATACAAGGATTTGGCGTCCTGGCATTTTGATATTCGTTAACAAAATAGTCAATAACATATTTCTCAAATTCTTTTCGAAAGTCTAAAACATGATATTCTATTCCTAATTTGTATGCAACTCGTCTGGCGTCCTCCACCGCTGACAAAGAACAGCAGGTGCCGTCTTTAAAGACACCACCTACTGTTTCTCCGTCCCACAGGCGCATGGTTAAGCCTATAACCTCATATCCCTGCTCTTTTAGAAGCGCCGCGGCTACACTGCTGTCAACGCCGCCTGACATTCCTATCACAATCTTTTCTGACATAGCTTAATCCTCTCCGCTTTCATGCTCAATACTGCACGAAGAACAACAGCCTGTGCACTGCGGTATTTCAGACGTATCCATTCCATGTCTTTCATAATAGTCTGCAAGAGCAGCATGAACTGCTTCCTCTGCAAGATTAGAACAGTGCATTTTTATAGGAGGCAAACCGTCTAAAGCGTCTGCAACCGCCTGATTAGTTAACTCCAATGCTTCATCAATAGTTTTACCTTTAACAAGTTCTGTGGCCATGCTTGAAGTGGCTATTGCCGCTCCGCATCCGAATGTCTTAAATTTTACATCCTCTATCACTTTTGTGTCATCATTTATTTTCATATATATTTTCATTATATCCCCGCATTTTGGGTTTCCAACTTGTCCAACAGCATTGGCGTCAGATATCTCACCCACATTTCTGGGATTTGAAAAATGATCCATAACTTTTTCACTATACATATATTTTCCTCCTTTGACTAATTATTTTTGATAAAATCTTCATACAAAGGCGACATATTTCTGAGAAGTTCTATTATATCAGCCAATTCATCAACAATATAATCTACCTGTTCTTTCGTGTTTGTTTCATCAAAAGAAACTCTGAGCGAACCATGAGCTTCTTCATGTTTTAACCCGATAGCCAAAAGCACATGAGACGGGTCTAAAGAACCAGAAGTGCAAGCGCTTCCGCTTGACGCCGATATCCCTTTCATGTCAAGACGAAGCAGCATTCCTTCACCTTCAATAAACTGAAAACTGATGTTTGCATTTCCCGGAAGTCTGTCCTTTGGATGACCGTTAAGTCTTGAATATGGTATTTTATTCAAAACCTTTTCTATATAATAATCTCTGAGTTCCGATAATTTTTTCTGTCTCTCAGGAATATTCTCTGCAGCCAGCTCTATCGCTTTGCCCAGCCCTACAATTCCGGGAACATTTTCAGTTGCAGCGCGTTTGCCGCGTTCCTGTGCTCCTCCGGTAATAAAAGGCGTCAGTTTAACTCCTTGCCTCACATATAAGGCCCCTGCTCCCTTTGGCCCATGAAACTTATGCGCCGTCAAAGAAAGCATATCTATATTTAATTCTTCTACATCAATTTCACACATTCCTATTGCCTGAACCGCGTCAGTATGAAACAATACCCCGTTTTCACGGCACACAGCGCCTATTTCTTTTACAGGCATTATAGTCCCAATCTCGTTATTGGCAAACATGATTGAAACCAGTATCGTATCAGGTCTAATTGAATTTCTTAAATCCTCCACAGAAACTCTGCCATATTCATCAACCGGCAGGTAGGTAACTTCATATCCTTCTTTCTCCAAGTCCTGACAAGTATGGAGAACCGCATGATGTTCCACGCTGCTAGTTATAATATGTTTGCCTTTATTAGAATAAGCTGACGCGGAGCTGCGAACAGCCCAATTATCTGCTTCAGTACCGCTTCCTGTGAAGTAAATTTCTTTAGGTTCCGCTGAAATAGCCTTTGCAACTTGTTCTCTCGACTTTTCAACGGCCCTTTTTGCCTCCCTGCCCTCCAAATAAATACTGGATGGGTTTCCGTAAAATTCCGTCATAAACGGAATCATTTCCTCTGCAACTGCGGCATTCATTTTAGTAGTAGCCGCATTGTCCACATAAATTCTCATACTCTTTCCTACCTTTCTTTTTATACGCTCAATCTATGAAAAGTAGATTTACCGTAATTTATTTGCTTTTAAAATAATTGTATCAGCTAAATTTTTTAGATTGTTCAACTGCCATTCGGTCGCACTCCTCGTTTTCCGGGTGTCCGTTGTGCCCCTTGACCCAATGCAGAGTGACGTCATGCTTTTCGATAAGGCTTAAAACCTCTTCCCAAAGGTCCGGGTTTAAAGCTTTTTCTTTTTTATTCCGCATCCATCCGTTCCTTTTCCACTTTTTTGCCCAGCCTTTATCAATTGCGTCAATAAAATATTTGGAATCACTGTATATATCAACACAGCATTTTTGATTAAGAGCTTTAAGACCGACAATAACAGCCATAAGCTCCATACGGTTATTAGTGGTCTGAGCCTCGCCGCCGGACAATTTTTTTTCAAATTCCCCATACCTCAGAATTGTTCCATAACCGCCCGGCCCCGGGTTTCCGCTGCATGCTCCGTCTGTATACATTTGAACTTTCTTTATATCTAGCATAATACACCTCATTTTAATAGCTTGCCCAATATTATAACATAACACTTATCCAATTAAAAGGCTTTTTTCACCAAATTATTTAAATAATTTCAGACGGATTTTTACTATATAAACTCAGTATAATATGTATTTTATTTTTTACTTACAGAAAATAAATAGTGTAAACTTTTTGTACCATAATACTGAGTATAAAATTCACTTTCTTTACTCATCCCAATAGACTTAGCAACTCGTATTGAAGGATAGTTATCAGATTTTATAATAGAATATACTTTATCCGCTTTCAAAACTTCAAAAGCATATTCTTTACATCCCATTGCCGATTCTATCGCATACCCCTTATGCCAAAACTTTTTCTTTAATAAGTAACCAATTTCCAACACCTCAGATTCATTATATGGCTGAATGGTAAGACCGGCTTGTCCTATCATCTCACCGCTTCCCTTTAACTCAACTGCCCACAATCCAAAACCATACTTTAAATATCTGTTAAACTGACGCTCCATCCATTCATGCACATCCCTGTCAGAAAAGTCATGCTCATACGCATATACAACATTTTTATCCTGTAATATTTCAGCCAAATCTTTAAAATCGCCTATATTTAGTTCTCTAAGTTTTAAACGTTCTGTTTCAAAAATCATTATACCTCACTCTTTAATTATAATTTATAAAAAATAAAAGGCATAGCCGCTTTTGACTATGCCGTAAATCACTAAATACAAAATTTTTTAATACACTGTTAAAAACAATTATATACAACAAACTTCTAAACAAAACATTAATATAAGTAATGCTCCAATTTTTTCGAAAGATAATAAATATTTTTCGTACAACCTTTAACACTCAATACATTGTACAAATGCTTTTAACAATTTCTAAACAACTAATTATTTATTAATATTAATGGTGGAACAAGCGTATACCTGTAAACGCCATAGCCATACCATATTTATTACAGGTTTCTATAACATTGTCATCTCTGATAGAACCGCCCGGCTGTGCAATAGCCGTAACACCTGATTTATGCGCTCTTTCTATATTATCTCCAAATGGGAAAAACGCATCGCTTCCGAGTGAAACGTCTGTATTCTTTTTCAGCCATTCTATCTTTTCTTCTTTTGTAAATACCGGAGGTTTTGTTTTAAATCGGGTTTCCCATACGCCGTCAGCTAAAACATCCATATACTCGTCAGAAATATAAACGTCAATCGCATTATCTCTATCAGCCCTTTTCAGACCGTCAACAAACTCTAAATTTAAAACCTGAGGAGCCTGTCTCAGCCACCATACGTCGGCTTTGTTTCCGGCAAGCCTTGTGCAGTGAACTCTAGACTGCTGACCTGCGCCTATACCGATTGCCTGTCCGTCTTTAACATAACATACGCTGTTAGATTGTGTATATTTTAAAGTAATAAGTGAAATCATCAAATCACGAAGCTGTGATTCTGAAATATTTTTATTCTCTGTGACAACGTTTGACAAAAGTTCCTTATTAATGTCAAGCTCGTTTCTGCCTTGCTCAAAAGTAACTCCATAAACCTGTTTCTTTTCGATCGGGCATGGAATATAATCTTTATCTATTTGAGTTATATTATAATTTCCTTTTTTCTTGCCTTTCAAAATTTCCAAAGCGTCGTCATCATATCCGGGAGCGATTACACCGTCCGACACTTCTTTTGCGATCAATTGAGCGGTAGCCTTATCACAAATATCAGAAAGCGCAATAAAATCTCCAAACGAAGACATTCTGTCCGCACCTCTCGCCCTCGCATAAGCATTAGCCAAAGGAGTCATCTGAATAGTATCATCAACAAAATAAATCTTTTTAAGCGTATCGGAAAGCTCAAGCCCAACTGCGGCTCCTGCCGGTGACACATGCTTAAACGATGTAGCCGCCGGAAGCCCTGTAGCCTTTTTAAGTTCCTTTACAAGCTGCCATCCGTTTAGAGCATCCAAAAGATTTATATAGCCCGGCTTTCCGCACAGAACTGTAATCGGAAGCTCACTGCCGTCTTCCATATATACGCGCGAAGGCTTTTGATTAGGATTACACCCATACTTTAGTTCCATTTCTTTCATACTTTATCTTCCTCCTAAAATTGAATACAAAGTTTGCTAAAATCTTTCACGTATACAGTTATACGTTTTTATTTATTATCCTCGACTCGGTTTTGCCGCTTTTTATATCAATATATCTAACAAATAAAGAAACTTTGTTATCTTCATTAAGGCTCTCCCAAATCATATTTGAAAACTCATCAATGCAATTAGGTATTTCCACTTTTTTAGGTTCTCCCTCAAAACTTGGAAGCGGGTTTCCATCACATTTATACGTATGGATAAAATGACCGATTCCATTTATAGGATTTGAATAAGCAAAGCTGTATCTCTGACATGAAGAAGGGTCGCCGTCTGCACTTTTTAATATGGATATAGCATAGTTATAATCCCCGTCGCTCACTTTCATTACACTTGAAATCCTAGGGGTATAGTTTGGAGAATCAGGTTCAAACTCCCTTGTTCTAAGCGCCTGTTCAAAGGTCATCTGTTTATTCATAAGTTCATATATTGTATCAGTCTGGTCGCCGTTTGTGACAATTGTCTTATTGCCCAGCACCCTTACAGGGGCATAGATTATAAGGGACGGGTCTTCCAGTTTTGATTCGTCAAAAGCTTTTGTACGGATTCCGTTTCCATCTTCAACAAATATACGATTACGGCTGTTAGCGCTCCTGCCCATTATAAAGTAAGCGCAAACCGCACTCTTTCCATCCTGAGATTTACCGACAATAATTCCCCTGCCGGGATATGTATTTTCTTTTAATTCTTGGGATAAATCAATAATTTTCATAATCAGATTAGCCTCCAAAATTTATATTTTTCCGTTCGCAATCAAATCTATAGCCTTAGGTAATATTTCCCACTCAGCTTCTTCCATTACTCTCTTCTGCAGCACTTCCGGAGTATCGCCGGGTTTAACCTCTACAGCTTTTTGAAGCAATATCGGACCACCGTCGCATACTTCATTTACGATATGAACAGTAGCACCGGTTATCTTAACGCCGCGTTCAAGTGCGGCTTCGTGAACTTTAAGGCCATAAAATCCCGGACCGCAGAACGATGGGATAAGAGACGGATGAATATTTATTATTTTATTATCAAATTCTTTTATGAGCTTGTCACCGACAATGCTCAAATAACCCGCCATGACAATCAAATCAACATCACAATACTTCATATGTTCACAAACCGCAGTATCATGCTCCTCCAATGAATTAAATGCTTTTCTTGAAATAACAATAGAAGGTATATTGTTTAATTTTGCTCTTTCAAGCGCGTATACTCCGGGTCTCGAACCAACCACGGTAACAATTTCCGCATTTGTTATTTTACCGTTTGATATTGCGTCGATAATCGCCTGTAGATTTGTGCCGCCGCCTGAAACCAAAACACCTATTCTCAGCATATATCTACACCCTTTTCGCCTTCAGTAATTTCTCCGATTACAAAAGCTTTTTCGCCTGCTATATTAACAGCATTAACAGCTTCTTCGACCTGACTTTCAGGTACAACAAACATCATACCAACACCCATATTATAAGTATTGTACATATCATGCTCTGATATTCCGCCCATCTCCTGAATTTTCTTGAATATAGGCAATACTTCAAACTTTTCCTTATATACTTTTGCTCTAGTGCCGTCTTTCAACATTCTAGGTATATTCTCATAAAAACCGCCGCCAGTGATATGTGAAACCGCTTTGACATCAACAGCGTCAATAGCCGCAAGCATTGGCTTAACATAAATTTTTGTAGGAGCCAGCAGAGCTTCACCGACAGAACATCCCAACTCATCATCATAAGCTTTTAAAGCCTCGGCGCATTCAGAACTGTCATCTATATTAAATACTTTTCTGATAAGAGAATAGCCGTTGCTGTGAACTCCGGAAGACTGAATACCGATTATTACATCGCCCGGTTTAATATTTTCTCCATCGATAATTTTTTCTTTATCGACTATACCAACAGAAAACCCTGCCAAATCATATTCACTCGGGTCATAAAATCCCGGCATTTCAGCGGTTTCACCACCTACCAACGCACATCCTGCGGCAATGCAACCATCAGAAACGCCCTTTACAATATCGGCGATTTTTTCAGGAATATTTTTTCCTACCGCAATATAATCCAGGAAAAACAAAGGCTTTGCCCCTCCGCAGACAATATCATTAACACACATAGCTACACAATCTTGACCTACAGTGTCATGTTTATCCATAATAAAAGCCAGTTTCAGTTTTGTTCCAACTCCGTCGGTTCCTGATACCAATACCGGATTTTTATATTCGCCGCCCAACTCAAACAGACCGCCAAATCCGCCTATACCGGATAATACACCCGGAATATTTGTTCTCTTTACATGTTCTTTGATAAGTTCAACAGACCTATACCCTGCCTCAACATCTACCCCTGCATTTTTATATGCTTCGCTCATCACATATCCTCCAAATAGATTTTTATCTTTAAGTAAAATAATTTATTATGCTTTGTTTAAAAGTTCGTCTTGAAGCTTTTTATCCTTCTCCTCTACCGCTTTAGCCATATCCGCCTTAAACTTGTCAAGCTTCTCTGCAAGCGCTGAATCTGAAACAGCCAGCATTTGAACTGCAAGTATACCTGCATTATCCGCACCATTCACTCCTACAGTCGCTACAGGAATACCTGTTGGCATCTGAACCATTGATAAAAGTGAATCAAGTCCGTCCATAAACGAAGACTTTATTGGAAGCGCTATAACCGGCAAAGTAGTATAAGCAGCGATTACACCGCCCAAGTGCGCCGCTTTTCCGGCAGCTGCGATTATAACCTTAACACCGTTTTCTTTTGCTGATTTAGCAAATTCCTCAGCACGCTGAGGTGTTCTGTGGGCTGAAATAACATGAGCCTCAAAATCAACCCCAAAGCTTTTAAGCTGGTCAATCGCTCCCTGAACTACCGGCAAATCCGAATTACTTCCCATAACAATTGCTACTTGTGCCATACCTAATTCCTCCTGATTTATAAAAAATATTTATCTGTCATTTGTTTGACGGTTATATACTAATTTTCCATTTACAATAGTATACTCAACGTCACTTGATTTTGCTGCGTAAACTAAATTTGAAACAGTATTATTATTCGGCATAAGATGAGGAGAGTTAAAATCAAGTATAATCATATCAGCCAAATATCCTTGTTTTAAAACTCCCAAATTATCAAACCCCAGCGCCTTAGCGCCGTTTACCGTAACCATCTTCAAAACTGTCCAGGCATTCATAACAGTTGGGTCTAGGGTGATACCCTTATGCAAAATAGCAGCAACTTTCATTTCTTCAAACATATCCAAACTATTATTGCTGGACGCTCCGTCAGTCCCCAGAGCCACATTTATCCCCATATCAATCATCTTAGTTATAGGAGCGACTCCTGAAGCAAGCTTTAAATTGCTTATTGGGTTATGCACAACGCTTACATTATGTTTTTTTAATATTTCTAAATCATTATCCGTCATACACACACAATGAGCCGCAATAGTAGGGCTGTCAAAAATACCCGTTGTTTCCATATATTCAGTTGGCGTCATACCGTGCTCTTTAACACAGTCGTCAAACTCCGTCTGGGTCTCCGCCAAATGAGTATGAATACTCATATCATTAGATTTTGCATAATCCGAACACTTTTTAAGCACGTCAAAACTACATGTATAGATAGCATGAGGTGAAAAAGTGAAGCTTATTAAATCCTCATTCTTAAACTCTTCAGCCATTGCTTCCATTAGTTTAACTTTTCTATCGTAGCCGTCAAAATTCACGCAGTCGCTCAAAACTGCTCGTATTCCCTTTTTCAGCGCAACTCTGCCCGTTTCAGCCTGAAACATATACATATCGTTGAAACAAGTGGTTCCTCCGGCGAGCATTTCATCAACGCCTATTTCACTGCCCTTTAAAATATCGTCTGCCGTGAGCTTATCTTCAAACGGAAAAATCTTGTTGAACAGCCAATCTTGCAAATTCATGTCATCAGCATAGCTTCTAAGCAAAGTCATAGCTAAATGAGTATGTGTGTTTACAAGCCCCGGCATAACAACTTTATTCTCTCCGTCTATAACATAATCAAAATCTTCTGTCTCCGGCTTTTCTTTTCCTATATATTCTATCAGATTTCCGTTTATAACAATATAAGCGTTCTCAATCACTCCTGAGCTGTCTGACATTGTTACAGCAGTAATATTTTTAATCAAAATATTTCCCATTATAATTTCTCCTCAGGTTTCATATACCAAATCGTCAACGCCTATATCTTTAATAGCTTCTAAATATTTCTCAGCTTCAACTTTCGCCAGATTCATATCTAAATTTCTATAGTTACCGCATTCTATCTCACTGGCGCCCGGCATCTCTCCGTCATATATAATTATATTTCTTAAAGTTTCTTTTATTATATCAATGACCTGCTGATTATCAGCGTTTCTAATAAGCAGATAAAATCCGGTTTGGCAGCCCATAGGCCCAAAATATATAACGTCGCCGCTGATTTCCGAATTTCTGATAAGAGTAGCGAACATATGTTCCAGTGAATGCAGCGCTGAATTGCTTAAAAGGTCTCCAGTATTCGGCTTTCTCATACGCATATCATATGTTGTTATATCTCCGTCTATTCTAGATATATATACGCATGGTTTTATTTTTCTATGGTCAACGCTGAAACTTGCAATTCTGTCCATATCATCATCTCCTAATTTATATCACAAATAATTCTCTCAATCAGCCTTTTAACTTTATCACTAAACACCGGTTCGGCATTTTCAATTACTTCTGAATTGAACCCGCCGTTCTCAATTCCCGCCGCCATATTTGATACTCCCGATAATCCCAGGACTTTGATACCGCAATGACAAGCGGCGATAACCTCAGGAACCGTTGACATACCAACAATATCAGCGCCCGCTATCCTCAGCATTCTAATTTCAGCAGGAGTCTCAAACTGAGGTCCGGTCATATATCCGTAAACACCTGTTTTAAGATTAATGTTTTCTTTCTCAGCAGCGCTTAGAGCCAATTCTTTAAGACCGGATGTATATGCGTTTGACATATCAAAAAATCTTTCTCCAAACTCATCGGGATTTTTGCCGCGAAGAGGAGAATCAAAACCTAGTTTAATATGGTCTTCAATCATAACTAAATCACCAGGAACAAAATCAGTATTTATAGCTCCGCTGGCATTAGTCAAAATAACCGTCTCTATACCGAGATACTTCATCATTCGTATAGGAAAAACTAATTCCTGCATTGAAAATCCCTCATAATAGTGGATTCTTCCCTGCATAATCAATATATCTTTTCCTGAAAGTTTTCCAAAAACAGCCCGGCATTTATGATAAGTATTATTTAACTCAGGAAACCCGGGTATTTCAGAATATGGTATGATTGTATCTACTTCTGCCATATCAATCAGTTCTGACAAACCCGACCCTAGAACTACCGCCGTTTTAGGTCTTATATTAGTCTTTGTTTTAAGGAATTCGGACGCTTCATAATATGACATGGTTTTCTCCTTATACTTTAAAATATTTAACTCCGCTTTCAAATATTTTTTGGTCTATATTACCGGTTATATTTTTATAAACATTTTCCCCGATACGCTCAGAATGACCCATTTTACCAAACACTCTTCCGTCAGGACTTGTAATACCTTCTATAGCATAATAAGAACCGTTCGGATTATACGGCATCTCATAAGTCGGTTCACCGTTAAAATCAACATACTGTGTAGCAATCTGACCATTCTTTTCCATTTCCGCGATTATTTCCGGGCTGGCAACAAATCTGCCCTCACCATGGGATACTGCAATCTGGTGTATCTCGCCCAAATTAACTCCAGACAGCCACGGAGATTTTACAGACGAAATTCTAGTCGACACAATTTGAGATACATGCCTGCCTATAGTATTAAATGTCAGTGTAGGACAGGTATCGTCTATCTTTCTTATCTCACCAAACGGAACAAGCCCTAACTTTATAAGCGCCTGAAAACCGTTACAAATACCAAGAATCAATCCGTCTCTATTATTCAAAAGCTCCATAACCGCTTCTTTTAACTTCTCATTTTCAAAAGCCGCTTTAATAAACTTGCCTGAACCATCAGGCTCGTCTCCGCCGCTGAAACCGCCGGGAATCATTATAATCTGCGCTTCATTGACAGATTTCACAAATCTTTCGATAGATTCTTCAACATGTGACTGCTTCAGATTTCTGAAAATCTGAACATCAGCTTCCGCTCCTGCTCTTTCAAAAGCACGGGCGGAATCATACTCACAATTCGTTCCCGGAAAAGCCGGAATAAACACTTTTGGTCTAGCAACCTTTACAGCCGGCACAGAAATATTTCTCTCTGAACAGTCAAACTTTTTCATTCCAACATCCTCATATTTTGACTTTGTTGGATAAACGCTCTCAAGAGGTTTCTGCCATGCTGAAACAATCTCATCAATACTTATACTTTCATTTTCAATCTTTATGACGCCGTCGTCTGTTGTATGACCCAGCTTAACAGTTTCAAGCATACTGCCCAAAGAACCGTTTGCCTTTAATCCGTCAACTTCAATAATTACGCTTCCGTATAAAGCCTTAAACAATTCAGACTTATCGCAGCACTCGGTAAATTCAAATCCTAGTTTATTTCCCATCGCCATCTTACAAACGGCTTCCATAACACCGCCGTATCCAACAGCATAAACACTCTTTATCAGATTAATTTTACTGTCTGAAATCATCATGTATAACATATCATAGAGCTGTTTTAAACTATCGAAATCAGGCAGATTATTTTCGTCATACTTAGGCTTAACCAAAAATACCAAGTTTCCGGCATTTTTAAATTCACTGGATACAGCCTTTGAAGCGTCAAGCGGCGCAACTGCAAATGACGCGAGTGTAGGCGGAACGTCAATATCATTAAAAGAACCCGACATTGAGTCCTTTCCTCCTATTGCCGCCATAGACAAACTCTCCTGGGCATAATAACCGCCAAGAAGCGCCGCAAGAGGTTTTCCCCATCTCTTTGGATCGTTTCCAAGTTTTTCAAAATACTCCTGGAACGTTAAATAAATATCCTTATAATCCGCACCGGCACACACGGCTTTAGTAACCGAATCCACAACCGCATAAACAGCGCCCATAAAAGGATTTGCTTTTGATATTTTCGGATTATAACCATAAGACATAACAGTTGCAGTATTGGTTTCATTTCCCAGCACTGGAATCTTTGCAACCATATTCTGCTGCGGCGTAAGCTGATACTTGCCTCCATACGGCATAAACACGGAGTTTCCTCCAATAGTGCTGTCAAATCTCTCAACAAGACCCTTTTGTGAGCATACGTTCAGGTCACTCATTAAATTTAGAATCTTCTCTTTATAGTCATTGCCCTTTGTTTCAAATTCAAACATATCGGACGAGAAATTATCAACCGCAATCTCAACATCAGCATTTTTTTCAGCGCCGTTGGTATTCAAGAACTCCCTTGAAATATCACATATAACATCACCGCGCCAGTTCATAACCAGGCGGGGCGATTCAGTAACCTCAGCAACTACTACAGCTTCAAGATTTTCTTTATCAGCTTCATCAATAAACTTTTCAGCGTCTTTAGCTCTTACAACAACAGCCATACGCTCCTGAGACTCAGAAATAGCAAGCTCTGTTCCGTCAAGACCCTCATATTTTTTAGGCACCTTATCAAGGTTTATATTAAGTCCGTCAGCCAACTCGCCAATGGCAACCGAAACGCCTCCGGCACCAAAGTCATTACACCGTCTTATCAGTGTGGTAACTTCATTCTTTCTGAATAATCTCTGCAGCTTTCTCTCAACCGGCGGATTACCCTTCTGTACTTCAGCGCCGCAGGTCTCTAAAGACGAACTGTCATGGGCTTTTGACGAGCCGGTAGCTCCTCCGCAGCCGTCACGGCCTGTCATTCCGCCAAGTAAAATCACCACATCTCCAGGTTCAGGAACTTCACGTATAACATTTTTCTTTGGAGCGGCAGCAATTACAGCGCCGATTTCCATACGCTTAGCAACATATCCCTCGTCATATATTTCGGTTACTCCGCCTGTAGCAAGACCTATTTGGTTTCCATATGAGCTATAGCCCTCAGCAGCTCCAATAACCAGCTTGCGCTGAGGAAGCTTACCCTCCATTGTTTCTTTTAATGTTTTTCTCGGGTCGCCCGCACCTGTAACCCTCATTGCCTGATAGACATATGAACGGCCTGACAGCGGGTCACGGATAGCGCCTCCGAGACAGGTTGCAGCGCCGCCGAACGGCTCAATTTCAGTCGGGTGATTATGCGTCTCATTCTTAAACATAACCAGCCAGTCTTCACAGGTACCGTCAGTCATCTTTACTTCAACTTCAATTGAGCAGGCGTTTATTTCTTCACTCTCATCAAGAGCGGTTAGTATACCGCGTTTTTTTAACTCTTTAGCGGCAATAGTAGCAACATCCATAAGACAGATATTCTTTTTGCGTTCACCATATACGAACTTTCTTGATTCCAGGTAATCGTTATATACACCCTTAATAAACTCATTTTTAATTTTAACATTATTAAGTTTTGTAGAAAATGTTGTATGACGGCAATGGTCAGACCAATATGTGTCTATCATACGTATCTCTGTCAAACTCGGATTTCTTTTTTCAGTATTTTTAAAATAGTCCTGACAGAATTTTATATCATCATAGTCCATTGCTAGACCCAAATCTGCAATCATCTGATCAAGCTCTTTATCATTCATATCTATAAAACCGTCAACAATCATAACGTCAGCCGGCTCTTCAAGGTTGTCGGCTAAGGTATCCGGCTTTTCCATAGACGCCAAACGCGACTCAACAGGGTTGATACAATATTCCTGAACGGCCTTTAACTCATCATCACTAATATCACCTGACAAAATGACAATTCTAGCGGTTCTGACAACCGGTTTTTCACCTTCTGTCATTATCTGAGTACATTGTGCCGCACTGTCGGCTCTTTGGTCGAACTGACCCGGCAGGTATTCTGAAACAAAATATTTATCACCGCTTGGTATTTCTATATTTTCAAATTCAACATTGTCTACCTGCGGTTCCGCATAAACACTGGGAAGCACCTTTTGAAGTTCTTCATCGCTGATACCGTCAATATCATAACGGTTTATAACACGAACACCGGTAAGGCCGCTCAGACCTAAATTTTCAACAAGGTCAGATTTAAGCTCTTCGGCCTCTATATCGAAACCTTTTTTCTTTTCTACAAACAGTCTCTTTATACTCATACAAAAGCTCCTTTTCAGCAGAATTGTCATAATATTTTATAATTTTACATACATATAGTATTTTAAACATAAATTTATCTTTTGTCAATCTTATACGCAGTTTTTCTTGAATTATTTTTGCAGCATTAAAATAGATATATTATACGCTGACATTTTTAACTAAAATTTCAATCAAAAATAAGTAATAATAACAAATTGTGTTATAAACATAACAGAATACAAATTGAATACTTGTGTAAATTAATATAAAAAGTATGTTTTAGAAAAACAATAATAAGATATTTTATAATAAACAATAAATAAAGTCGTATGCACCCAAATAAACTAACTTTTAATACATAAATTTTATTCATTAACTGCGAACCAGAAGCATATTATAATAGTTAATATAAAAACGAAGCGTCTAATTCAAATATGAATTAAACGCCCCTGAATTTATTTGCTTGATATACTGACTTCAGAACAAGTTTTCGCATCACTATATTTTCTTTTCCCTTTTAAAATATCCTTAAAAATTACTATAAAATCATGCAGAGCCTTGACTACTAACTTTTTAAGCTCCGGATCCGAAATTTTTATTTCATTATAAATAAGTCTCATATTTTTATTCCAATTTTTTATTAACTGAGCCACAGTATCACTTCCTGTCGCCTTAATCAAATCATATACATAATTAATCAGACCGCTCACAGTTTCATCATCATTATTCTCAAGCCATTTATCAACAGCAGTTTTAGAAAATCTCGAAAACATATCCGTTTCTTTTATGAATACAAAACTGTCAGCTTTAACCGACCATGTAAACGGATTATGCTGATTGCAGGCTAAGGACTTGCTGAATACTACTTTATATTTTGAATCACTTTCAAGCATGAGTCCAACAACAGACGCTTTAGGTACCGTTTTCAAAACTATATCCGAAAGTTTAGACCTTTTTTCTTGGCTTAAAGTATTATCTCTGAATCCCGGCCCATCATGATTATATATTTTTTCTATTCTCAAAAATTCGTCTTCATCAGCATTAGCCGCCGCATAGACGGACAAATTTCCTCCTTTAGAATGCCCGCCCAATATGAACACGCCGTCAAGCTCTTCAGCAGCAGATTTAAAATAACAGAGAGCGGAATCCTGAGCCGGAACGTTTTTAAGATAAGACATATTAAAATCCTCTTTCCAGCCAATCAGGCTTTTATCCGTGCCGCGAAATGCTATATAATATTTCTCCGATGATAATTTGAAAGTTACAGCGGAAAATTGTTTTTCTATTTCTTTTTCTATTTCATTGACATAAATTCCAATACCAATGTTTCCAAACCGCTCACTCTCCGCAACTGCGTCAAGCAGTCTATGATTTTGTTTCGGAGTACGAATATTTTTAAATAACTCTTTCCTATTTTCTTTTTCCGCTAAACCCTTAAATGTTATATCAAATTTAGGAATACTTTCTATAAAGCTATCAAAGCAAAGATATGAAAGCTGTGACAAAACAAGGCTGTCAACCTCATTAAAGTCCATAGCATCAAAAGTTAGAAAACCATTTTCTTTTACGTAAGATATAATATTTCCCACTTTATCCGCCTCCAAAATTTTAATATATTTTATTATTATAATTATACCCAATAAAAATATAAAAATCTATTTAACAGACAAAAACTTTTTGTAAATTATATATTAACAAAAAAATCCAATAAAAAAGGAATGGTACAAATGACCATTCCTTTATAAACCATATTATTCTGTCACGTTTACTCCTGTGACAAGCACTTTTACATCATCATTATTACCAAGAACAACTAAAGTATATTCTAAACCGTTAGCTTTTAAGAAATCAGTAAATGCAATATATTCAGAGCCGGTAAAGTATAATGTTACCTCGCCGTTCTCATCAATCTTTGAACAGTTAGCAAGCGCTGAACTCATAAGAACGTCATATACCGCTTTATCTTTAATCTCACAGCTCACTACAGAGGCATCGTCCATATTTTCTGATTTATCTGCAAATGCTTTAGTTTCTCCCTTACTATTTCTGCCCAGTTTTGGTTCTGCAGTAATAGAAGGTGTTGCTACTGGAGCCGACGCACCGGGAGTAGCCTCAGGCGTAGGTTTTGGATTCTCAGTAGGCTCCGGAGTTACTGTTGATTCCGCTGCGCTTCCGCCGCCTCCTCCGCCTGATGTTACAGCGGCTGGAGTATTCGGAATATTTGTATCGTTGGACTCATTCTGAGTCTGAGGCTGATTTGCTTCCTCCTGACTTCCTGAATCGTCACTGGGAGTATATTCAAACTTTTCAGGCGCCGGATTTTCAGGTATAACTAAATTATTATCCTGTCCTGAGCGTGTTCCTTGTGTCATAGCTGACGTAATATCCGGCAAAATTATCTTCGGAGTAACATAAGCTTTAGGAGCCGGAGTTGCCGCAGCCGTATTATTTTTATTGCTTGAGCTGCTTGTGTTGTTTTTATTTGTAGAGCTGGAAGTATTTGACTTATTTGAACTACCGCTGTTAGAATTACTTTTTGTCGTATTTTTATTTGTACTTCCGCTGCCAGATGTGCTAGACGATGTAGATTTATTAGAAGAACTGCTGCTCGGAGTACTTGAACCAATGTTCAGCCCTGAAGAACTTCCGGCTGATGGTCTAGCTGTAGTTCTCGGTGAAGTTGAATTTCCGGGAACAGAAGACGCTCTGGGAGCCGATGTGGTTCTTGGCGAAGATTCTGATGCTCTTCCTCCAATATACTCGTCAAGCCCGCTGGCGCTGGGTTTAGCAGTAGCTTTTGCACTCTCTATAGCGACATTATCAGAAAAATCATATACTTCATCAGAAGACTTCATTACTTGATACAAGCCGCTTGAAGCCACGCCTACAACCAAAACAGCACTAAGTGCCGCCGGAGCAAGAATCCTCCAATTTGCATGTCTTATAAAATGGTCAACTTTATACCGCGCTGTTTCAAATGCCGCAGTTAATTTATCAATCGGACCGGCGCCTAAAACTCCGCTTGCTTTAATAACTTCATATTCGTACTTGACTTCCGGAGCCGCAGATGCCAGTTCACTATGAATACTTGATATCAAGTCAGCCGGAGGAGTCAACCTCGGCGAACTGCTCATAACGCCAATCATATCTCTTATATCATCAAGCTCAACCCTGCACATCTCACAATTTCTAAGGTGAGCTTTTATAGACATGTTTTCAACATCATCAGTTGAGTTAGACAAATAGTCATACAATAAATCCACACATTCATCACAACTCAAAGTATCAGGATAATCCTCAGGAATATCAAATTCATCATTAGACTCCAAAACTCCTGACACATTATTATCAAGATTAGGGACACTGTAATGCGGGGCATCAAAATCCGGTTCGTTAAAGTCTGATAAATTTTTAAATTCATCATTTCCAGAATCAATACTCCTCAATACTTCGTCTGGATTGTCAAAATCGATTCTGCTTATACTCTCCAAAAATTTATTGTCAGAATAATCATGTTTCACATCGCTGTTTTCGATAGCATCGCTTCCGCCGGCAGATTCAAATCCGCTTAAAATATCTCCGGTATTTTCGGAAATATCATCAGCTTTTTCGTCAAGAACAATCTTTTCAGATTTGTTTACATTTATCTGACGAATATCGTCCGCAATACTGTCCATAACCTCACCGTACTTACGACGAAGCTCATCATCCTTTTCGTAATCTGACATTATACCCCTCCTTCCTATATACATTATAGTAAAATTGAACGAATATACAAAAATATACACAGAAATATTCAATTAATAAAATCCAATATATTGTATATTCAGACATATATCCGTCTACATTTTGTTAGACGAAATACTTATCAAAAAGTTCCCTGTCTTTAGATAAAATTTCTCTTAAATTTCTTCTTCCTCTGCTAATCCTTGATTTAACGGTACCAACAGAACATTCAATTATCTCTGCAATCTCATCATAGGAAAGCCCTTGTATATCTCTTAATATAATGACAGTTCTATAATCATCAGGCAATTCTGATATTGCCTGGTTTATAACGTCTTTCATTTCAGCCTGTTCAATAACTTCATCAGGTGTGGGAGAATCGTCTGCAATTTCATTTGAGAAAAAGCTTCCGTCGCCGTCCTCAAACCCGTCATCTAATGAATAAGCAGGATTATTCCGATTTTTTCTCTTCACTTGATCCAGGCAAGTGTTTGTTGCAACTCTATAAATCCAGGTTGAGAGCTTTGACTTAAATTGAAACGAGTTTATATTTCTAAACATTTTCAGAAAAACTTCCTGCGACATATCGGCCGCATCCTCAGCATTTCCGGCAAATCTAAAAGCTATATTATATATAATAGACTGATACTCAGTAATAATCTTCTCAAAAGCTTCAACGTCACCTTTTTGCGCTTTTTTAATCAGCTTTAGTTCGTCCGCCAAACCCTCACCTCCAATTAAACGGTTTAAACCGTATCCGCTTATACCGCTACTTAGAATAACACATTATAAGAGTTTTGTCAAATATTATGAACAAAATTAACAAAGATTTTTTAGTATATTATTCATTTTTTAATATCCAAATCGAAACGGAACCGTCAGAAACTTCAAAAACACCATAACCGTCTTTATCAATTGTTACAGTATCAGCACAATTTCCTATACAATCATAAAAAATCTTTCCCGCATGTCTTTTTCCTATATACATTTTCTTAACACCGCCCCGCTTATCAGTAATCAAAACCGCAAGTCCGGATCCTATATGTTCGTCGTCGCCTTCCCTTGTCCATCCAACCACATCAAAGTCGTCAAAATAGTCGTTTTGAAAACCAAAAGCTTTTTCTTTTCTTAACCATAAAAGCTTATCCAAAATATCCATAAATGGTTTTTCATTATGAGATGGAACACCATAGTAATCTCCATAAAATATACATGGATAACCTTCATTACGCAGCAATGTGACAGCATATGCTGAAGGTTTAAACCAGCTTAAAACCGCAGACTGGAGCGCCTGACCCTCCTGGGTATCATGATTTTCTACAAAAGTTACAGCTTTTGTCGGCTCAGACGACACTAAAGTTCCATCTAAAAGCTTTGACATATCCATATTTCCGTCACTGGCTGAAGCCTCAAAAAATTTAAAATGAAGCGGAACATCAAACAGAGACATAGCATTCTCACAAATTCCGAGATAGTTTTGAAGCCTGGCTAAATCCTTACTCCAATATTCACCAACTGCAAAAAATTCTCTTTTCTTACTGTTTCTTATATAAGACAGCCACTCTTTAAAAAATTCAAATTTTATATGTTTTACTGCGTCAATTCTAAAACCGTCAATATTTGCTGTATCGACATACCAATCAATCCAATCAAATAAACTTTGTTTAAGCGGCTGATAATCAAAATCGGTGTCAGCCCCCATCAAATAATCATAGTTACCCAATTCCCTGTCAACATTTTCGTCCCAGTGTTTACCCTCAAACAAAAATATAGAACTTCTTTTTGTTCTCTCATCATAATCTACGCCGTGAAAACACTTCCAATCCAATTTAAAATCCGAATATGTATTATTTCTTCCTAAAAAATCGAATCTCGTCCATGCTTCAATTTCTTCAATACCTGAAGTCTGCTGTTCTCTGTTTTGCGGGTTATCCTCAATAGCCCGGACAATCTCTGTTCCGTCAGCACCTATTCTTTGATTGAAAACTATATCCGCATAAACATCAATACCATATTTATGAAGCTCATCTACAGCTTCAATATATTCCTTATTAGTCCCATACTTAGTGGAAACCGACCCCTTTTGGTCAAACTCCCCTAAATCATACATATCGTAAACACTGTATCCAACATCAAATATTCCGTTAGCTCCCTTATAAGCCGGAGGAAGCCACACGGCAGTTATTCCTATGTCAGACAGATGTTTTGCATCATTCTTTAATCTATTCCAATGGTTTCCGTCAGGCGGAAGATACCATTCAAAATACTGCATTATAACGCCATTTTCCATTATATTCACCCGCTGCCAATATATTTATATTATTAAATACATAGACTTTAATCTTTTTTTATTAATTCAGATACAAAAAGCTCGACAGCATCCCATTGTCCCATCCTGCCTGACTTCATATCAATTGAATATTTCAAACCTTTATCGACCATTTTTTTCAAATAACTTTCACTATATCTCATACCATTATCAATAGCTTTATTTACTGCAAAAATTGGAGGGCGCCTGTCAAAGTATTCAAGCATTTCTCCTGCTGTCAGACCATCCTGTTTTAACAGCTTACACATCAGCAGTTCATATAACTGGTCTAAAATAATACTCATTACCATAGTAGGTGAAACATTATCAGTTTTTAAATGTTTCAATTGCTCCTTGGCTTTATCTCCGCGTCCGCCTATAATGTTTTTATTAAATATATCATAAACCTGAACCTCTGCAGATTTCGTGACTACTGCGTCTATATCATCCCTTGTTACCTTATGACGCTCATCACCCAAATACAAAATCAATTTTTTTATATCCTGGCTTAACTTTATCAAAGACTGACCTGATATTCTTACAAAATAACTTAAATCCCGGGCAATTATCCTTTTGTTTGCTTTTTCAAGCTGTTTCTCAGCCCAAACTTCAAGTTTGTTTACCGGTAAGTATTCAAAATTTACTATCCCGCCGCCGCATTCTTCAATAAACTTCAGTGATTTAACTTTTTTAGAATCAAACCCATCCTCCCAAAATATCAAGCATACATATTCCGGAAGATTTAATATATATTCTTTAATACTTTTAAAATTACCTGTCGTCAGATTAGAAAACAAACCGCTGTTTTTCACAACAACAAGACGCCTGTCCGAAACCTGAGGAAAAATTTCAGCAGCTTCAATTATTTCATCCGGTGTTATCTTATCCGAGTTTAAATATGAAAAATTAAAACTTACTAAATCTTTAGGGACAATTTTATCCTTTATAGATTTTATTTTATTTTCCAGCAAATATGTCTCCTCACCAAAAAAGAAAAATACCCGCGGTATAGTATAAGACTTAATCGCTCTGTTTAACTCCTCAATCGTCATGTTATACTCTCCTAAATAAACTTATATTATATTAATATAATTCATGAACAAAAAGGACGGCCTATTAGGTCGCCCTCGTCTTAATATTAAACTTAATAAATAATTCTTCTTGCACCAGCGAAACGCGAAGCATAATAATCAGAATTAATACTGGTATATTTAACAACATCGCCTGTATGCGGCGCGTGAATCATCATTCCGTCACCAACATATATTCCGATATGAGAAGCATATCCGCCAAGACCTGAACTGCTGAATCCAATTATATCACCGGGCATTAACTGATCTCTTGAAACAGGAATACCCTCTTTCATTTGGTCGTCAGCTACACGAGCCAATTTAAATCCTAACTGTGCATATACATACTGAACCAATCCGCTGCAGTCAAATCCGTTAGGTGAAGTGCCGCCCCATACATATGGAACCCCAAGGAACTGTGCCGCTATATCGCAAACAGCCTGACCGCCTTCACTTGCTTCAGGTATCGTTCCGTCGTAAACAGAAAGATAGTCAGCTGAAACATAACCAATAAGTCCATCATTATTATATGCAACGCAAACCCAGCCGGGTTCAATCCAATTAACTCTAACTCTTGTACCATACGGAAGCGTGGTGATTACACCGGCGTCCATTGATGCGCTTTGTCTAACATTAAGTGTTGAGACTTGAACAACACCATAGTATTGAGCCGGTTCATCGATCTCATCGTAATCGGCATATGTAGGTAGTATTATAAAAGTAGAAATTGTCATCAATACTAATAGTGTTGCAACAATTCTTCTAAAACTCTTTCCAAAACTCAAAACAAAAAACCTCCAAAAATTTCGAATATACGTCTATGCGCTATTCTAAACCACAACCCCTTTCTGCATAAATTTTGACTATCAGTTTCAAAAAGCAACAAAAATAAGACCGGCCAAATAACATTTATACGGCCAAATTTCTGCGTTTAACTTTTGAAACTATGTGACGATTATACCGCTTTTCCGAAAATCTGTCAATAGAATTAGGGGCTATAATTGAAGAAACTGCCCAATTTATTGAATATTAATACATCTATAACAACGTCATATCAGGCGTTTGCTAAAATTGTTAACAAATTGTTAACAATACTTTATTTTCCCGTGAATTGCCAATTTAATCCGAATAATATACTAACAATTTAATTACACTATAATTACATATATATTATTTTAATATTACATTTTTGTTACAACACTTCTTAACTATTGGCAATCAATAAAAAATATGGTATAATTAAAAGATAGATAAGCAAAATAATGATAATTTACACTGTAATATACAAGATAATTTCTATTTATAGATTATACTATATTCTTGTTAATAAATCAAGCTGTAAAAATAATTTGTTATGAGGTAGAATTATGATAAAAAGTATGACCGGTTTTGGAAGAGCCGAAATGACATTTGACGATTTATATGAAGTTAAAATCCAAATTAAGTCCGTCAACCACAGATATGCTGATTATACTATAAAAACTCCGAGAATTTATAGTTTTCTTGAAGAAAACATACGTGCAAAATTATCTCAGAATATTTCAAGAGGTAAAATAGAAGTCTATGTTTCCATAAATAAAATCAATGATGACAGTAAAGAGGTTAAAATAAATCTTCCTCTAGCAGAATCATACATAAATAATTTGCGTGAATTATCCGGCTTTGGTGTTAAAGATGATATTTCAATGTCATCCATGTGCTCGCTTTCTGATATATTTGAAGTTCAATATAAAGAAATTGATGAAGAAGCAATTTTAAATATGATAAATACCGCGCTGGACGCTGCTCTTGAAGATTTCTTGAATATGCGTATTAACGAGGGAAGCAGGCTCAACAACAGCATTTTAGAACATTTAAATATTCTGTCGTCAGAAGTTGAAAAAGTTGAAAAACTTTCTCCTGAAACTATAACTAAATATAAAGAAAGACTTGAAAAAAGACTGCGCGACGCATTATCTGAGCTGGAAAGCGGAGCAGATGACAGCAGAATTTTAACCGAGGTCGCAATTTTTTCTGATAAAGTTGCCGTTGATGAAGAAACTGTCAGACTTAAAAGCCATATCAAAGAATTTAAAAACGCTCTTAATTCATCAGAACCAATAGGAAAGAAACTTGACTTTATAGTTCAGGAAATGAACAGAGAAACCAACACTATTGGTTCAAAATGCAATGATATAGACTTATCAAAAATTGTTGTAGAAATGAAATCATTAATTGAAAAGATAAGAGAACAGATACAAAATATTGAATAAAAGCGAGGCTAATATGAAACTTATAAATGTTGGATTTGGAAACATTGTATCAGGCTCAAGGGTTATAGCAATTGTAAGCCCTGATTCCGCGCCGATAAAAAGAATTATTCAGGAAGCAAAAGAACGCGGTATGGTAATTGACGCAACCTGCGGAAGACGCACTAGGTCAGTTATTGTTACTGACAGCGACCACATTATCCTATCGGCTATACAAACAGAAACTATCGCCGGAAGGGCAGAACCGAAATCCGGTGATGAAAACATTGAAGACGGCGGTGATGACGATGAATAAAAGAGGTCTTTTAATCGTTGTTTCAGGCCCATCCGGTGTTGGTAAAGGAACAGTGCTAAAAAAACTGTTAGCTGATAATTCAGACATTGTTCCGTCAATATCTGCTACCACAAGAGCTCCAAGAAACGGTGATATTGAGGGAAAAACTTACTTTTTTAAATCTGTTGATGAATTTAAGAAGATGATTGATAATAACGAATTCATGGAGTGGGCAGTCTATAACGATAACTACTACGGCACTCCTGTTAAATATGTTAATGAAAAATTAGATGAAGGAAAAGATGTGCTTTTGGAAATTGATGTTCAGGGCGCATTGAATCTTCAAGAGAAATATCCGTCAGCCGTATATATTTTTATTGCTCCCGAAAATATAGATGTACTTCGCGAACGGCTGATCGGTAGGAATACAGAAACTCCTGAGGAAATTGAAGACCGGATAAATGCTGCAAAATGGGAGCTTACAAAAAAAGATAAATATGATTATGTTGTAGTAAATAAAATTGTAGAAGACGCATCAGATGAAATATTAAGTATATTAAATAAAAGGAGAGATTAATTATGATGATAAAACCGCCTATTACTGAAATGGTTGAAAAAACCGGCAGCAGATACTTGCTGACTATTGAAACCGCTAAACGCGCAAGACAGCTGACAGAGGGAAAACAGCCTATGGTTGATATTCCGTCAAACAAAGAGGTATCTATAGCGGCTGAAGAAATTTATGAGGATAAGCTCAACTATATCCCAACGCCGGATATCGGAAGTCTTTAAACTGACGTTATTTGAATAACCGCCCACCGGCTGAACCAGCACTGGCAGTCCGAGTGGGCTTGATTTTTATAAATTATTTTATGTAGGTGATATTTATGCTTCTTGATAACAAAACTGTTGTATTGGGTGTTACCGGTGGAATTGCGGCATATAAAGCCCTTGAGCTTACTTCAAAGCTTGTAAAGTCCGGCGCCCAAGTTAAAGTTATAATGACAAAATCCGCTGTAGAATTTGTAGCTCCGCTGAGCTTTCAGTCTCTTTCAGGCAATCCAGTGGCAATTGATACGTTTGACGAGCCAAAATCATGGGAAATAAGACACATATCCCTGGCAAAAGCCGCCGATGTTTTTGCTATAGTTCCGTGTACTGCAAACATCATCGGAAAAATCGCCGGAGGTATCGCTGATGATATGCTGACGACTACGGTTATGGCAACAAAAGCTCCTGTGCTCATAGCTCCTGCCATGAATACAAATATGTTTGAAAATCCAATTGTGCAGGACAATATAAAAAAATTGAGTGAAAAGTATCATTGCTATCATTTTGTTATGCCCGAAAGCGGGCGCCTGGCATGCGGCGATACTGGAAACGGAAAATTAGCCGGAATTGACGTTATATTTGAAAACATCGCAAAATTAGCGCTTTTAGATTCCGCAGACCTAACCGGCAAAAAGATTGTTATCAGCGCCGGCGCAACTCAGGAAAAAATTGACCCTGTAAGATTTATAACAAATCACTCGACCGGAAAAATGGGCTTTGCTCTTGCCAGAGCTGCAATGCTAAGAGGCGGACAAGTTACACTGGTTGCCGGACATAATTCATGTGAACCTATCACCGGAATCAAAACTATTGACGTTTCCTCTGCCGATGAAATGAGGAATAGTATAATCAACGAGTCAGAAAGTGCAGATATAATAATAATGGCCGCAGCTGTGGCAGACTTTAAACCGTCTGCCGTATCAGAAAATAAGATAAAGAAAAAAAATCTAAATGATATGAGTATAGCTTTATCCAAAAATCCGGATATTTTAAAGAAACTTGGCGAAAAATTCGGTGATAAAAAAACGATTGTCGGATTTGCTATGGAAACCGAGGACTTAATCAAAAATGCTTCAGAAAAATGCGTAAACAAAAACGTTGACTTCATAGTTGCAAATAATTTAAAAACTACAGGCGCCGGGTTTGGTACTGACACTAATGTGGCGGCGTTAATTGATAGAGATGGAAATATAAGCGAACTTCCTCTAATGGATAAATTTGAGCTGTCAAATATAATTCTTGACAAAGCTTTATCAATTAATAAAAGCAAATAAATATTATAGAATAATTTGGTGGTAAGGCATATGATAGTACAGGTTGCATTAATAAGCCCTAAACATATAATCGACCGTTCTTTTGACTATATTGTTCCAAAAGAATTAGAAGACGCTGTAAAAGTCGGTATCCGCGTCCTGGTGCCGTTTGGTCTATATAATAATTCCGTTGAAGGACTTATCGTCGGTATCTCGCAAAGCAGCCAATTTACCAGGCTAAAAAGAATAAAATCAGTAGTTGATACTAAGCCGGTTTGCTCTAAGGAACTTCTTAGTCTCTGCGTGTGGATGCAAAATAGGTATTTGTGTCCGTTTTACAGCGCATTTAAGCTTATAGTGCCGCCGAAAATGAAAACTGTGATACGCAGGTGGGTAAGTCTCCAAAACGCTGATACAGCCGGTATTTCAGAATTTCAAAAGAAAATAGTTGATATACTAACTCAAAATGACGGGATTATGGAATATGACCACCTTGGTGAACTTGTTTCTTCCCCCGCTTATCACCGTTCTCTTAATTCTTTGGCAGACAAAAAAGTTATATCTATATCTGAAAAAATAAGTGATTCAATCAGAGAGCTTACAATAAGAATAGTCAAGCTTAAAATATCGTCTGATGAAGCTTATGCGGCCGCTGATGAGCTTTTTAAGAAACATGCTCATGTTCAAGGCAATATGCTTTTAGCTTTAGCAGACAGTGAAAAACTGACGACTTCGGAGTTAATAGCATTGTCTGACGGGAACTACAGCTCTCTCGCCGCATTAACCGAAAAAGGGTTTGTTGAAATATACAGTGAGAAGAAGGTACGTGAAGTATATGACGAGTCTGATTATATTGTAACAAATGAATACGAACCCACTGATGAACAAAAACCTATAATAGATTATATAGATAATCTTCTGGACGAGAACAAACACGAAAAGATACTTATCAGAGGCGTCACCGGAAGCGGCAAAACAGAAATTTTTCTTCAAACAATACGAAAATGTATTGAAGATGGAAAAAGAGCAATAATGCTTGTGCCTGAAATCTCTTTGACTCCTCAAATGGTTGAAAGATTCGTCAGCCGTTTCGGGAAACGAGTCGCTGTAATACACAGTGGATTATCGTATGGAGAAAGATTTGACCAATGGAACAAAATAAAAAATAATGAAGTAGACGTTGTTGTCGGCGCTAGAAGCGCAATATTTGCTCCTCTTGAAAATATCGGAATGATAATTCTTGATGAGGAACATGAAAACAGCTATAAATCTGAAATCAATCCGAGATACCATGCACGGGAGGTTGCTGAATACAGAGCTTCGGCAAACGGAGCTCCTTTGATTTTGGCTTCCGCTACCCCTTCTGTCGATAGTTTTTATCATGCAAAAACACTTGGAGATTACAAGCTGTTTGAAATGAATAACAGATATAATGACAACTCCCTGCCGTCTGTTGAAATTGTTGATATGAGAAGTGAAATATTTAATTACCATAATATGTCTCCGATAAGCAATAGACTGGAGTTTGAAATTCGTAAAAATCTTGAAAAAAATGAAAAGACTATACTTTTTCTGAACAGACGCGGTTATAACACCTTTGTTTCATGCAGACAGTGCGGATATGTAATGGAATGCAAAAACTGCAGTATTCCTCTTACCTATCATATGAACAACGACAGTTTAGTTTGTCACTACTGCGGATATTCTATCAGGAATGTTTCCGTATGTCCTGAATGCGGCTCAAAGCATATTAAATTTTTTGGCACTGGAACCCAAAAAATTGAAGACGAACTGAAGCGGCTTTTCCCGGAGGCAAAAATTTTAAGAATGGACCGTGACACCACTTCAACTAAAGGAAGTCATGAAGCGATATTAAATAAATTTAAAAATGGAGAAGCAGATATTTTGCTTGGCACACAGATGGTAACAAAAGGATTAGATTTTTCTGACGTCACCCTTGTTGGAGTACTTGCCGCAGACTCCTCTCTTGGAGTTGATGACTTCAGAGCAAATGAAAGGACTTTTTCACTTCTCACACAAGTTTGCGGGCGTGCCGGCAGGGGGGATATTCCTGGCCGGGCAGTCGTGCAGACATACCAACCAAAGAATTCTACAATTGAGTTTGCTAAAACTCATGACTATATTGGTTTTTATGAAAATGAAATAAAATTTAGAAAACGCTTGAATTATCCGCCGTTTTGTGACATAATAAGTATATTGGTTCAGGGAAAAACAGAAGATATTGTAAAATCTGAAATCAGTTCTGTTTTTGAATTTGTTAAAAATTCCGATGACAGCCACAATAATATAATTAAACTGGCTCATCCTATGCCTGCACCTATTCAGAGAATTAAAGGGGATTACAGATACAGAATATTAATTAAGGTCAGGGACGCTGATTTATCTCTGGATATTCTCCATGAAATCAATAATACCCATATTCAAAAAAACAAAAACACTACTATGATTATTGATATCAATCCAATTAATATGAGTTAAAACGGAGGAAAATAATATGGCAATAAGAAACATAGTTAAACTAGGTGATGAAATACTTACCAAAAAATGCCGTGAGGTAAAAGAAATAAACGACAGAATAATTTATCTTTTAGACGACATGACGGAAACCTTAAAAGCCGCAAATGGAGTCGGTTTAGCCGCACCGCAGGTTGGTGTTCTAAAAAGAGTTGCCGTTGTTGATACAGGGGATACTGTGTTAGAGCTTATCAATCCTGAAATTATATATACGGAAGGCGAACAGACAGACGCCGAGGGGTGTTTAAGCTATCCGGGCAGATACGGCTTAGTAACAAGGCCCAAAATAGTAAAAATCAGAGCTACCGATAGAAACGGAGCTGTGTATGAGTATACAGGCGAGGATTTAGTCGCCCGTGCTTTCTGCCATGAAATTGACCATTTGGACGGCCATTTCTTTACTGAACTGGTTACTGAATGGGTAGAAACTGAATAGAAAATAAATGAACTTTAAAAAACTATAGTCCATATTCAATAAAACAAAAAAATAACAACTATAAAAACAATTGTATTTCGGCTGCAAAAGCCTTTTACAATTGTTTTTTTGTTATTTTTTTAGACAAGGACTTTACTACAGCCATATTTACATAATTAACGCAAAAATAGTCAGTATCCGAAAAAATTATTTTCTATAAATCGCTTTAAGTTAAATAAAAACACGAAAAACAGGCTTTTATAAAACAAACATTACTATACGGATTGCTATTTTGTTTTTCTATATTCTGACGGGCTGCAGCGGTAGATATCAAGAAATATCCGATTAAAGGTTCTTTGTGTTTCAAATCCGCATTTATAGCATATGTCTATAATTGTTAAGTCCGTGTTTAGGAGAAGATATGAGGCGTATTCGGCTCTAAGCTCATGGATATACTTGTTAAAGCTGCATCCGATTTTTTGTTTGAATATTCTTGACAAATAGCTGTAGTTAAGCCCTGTGAATGAAGCTGCGTCAGAGAGTGTTATTGGCGACCGGTAATTTTCAGACACATAATTTAAGATCTTGTATATGGTGTCTTCTTCAGGCCGAGAAATTTTTTCGGTAAAGGAGCAGCATGAAAAAAGGGCAGAGGTAATCAAATATAGCAAACCCTTGATTCCAGCGTCGCGGTAAATTTCATCATTTTTTGCTGATTCATTAAAAAGCCTTTTAACGCATGTATCTATAAAACTGTCCTTTAGAAAAACAAATGGCGTATTAATAGTTTTTGAGAAACACGAGGAAAGCCTGGGAATAAGCATGGGTTTGAATATCAAAATAATTCCCTCGGTATATTCCGTTGAGTTATAGGAATGCTCGCACTCCGGCAAAACAATCATCCACATGTTTTCAGTCAGCAGTCTTTTCTGAAAATTACAGGTTACCTCAATGCTTCCTTTAGTACAGCAAAATATCTCTATTTGCTTGTGAATATGCGGCGCAAATGAAAGTGAATATGATTTCTCAATTCTAAAATTATTATCTCGGTTTTCATAAAACAACATAGAATCCCTCCTAAAACTGATTATAGCATAAAGGTAAAATTTTGTCTACTTTTTAAGCGATTTTGATATTTCGGACGCAATATCCGCGTGATATAATTTGAGTATAAATATTTAGGAAAGGAAGATGTATATGAAAAAGGCTTTAATATTTTATGGAGGCTGGGAAGGTCATCACCCGTCAGAAGTTTCACAGCTGTTTGCAGATATGCTGATTTCAGAGGACTTTGAGGTCACCAGAACTGATAATATGGATATTTTGGATGATGCGGCGGAGCTTAAGAAATTAAATGTTATAATCCCGGTTTGGACAATGGGAGAGATCAGCAAACAGAGAGTTAAAAACATATGTGACGCCGTTGAAAGCGGTGTGGGTCTCTGCGGCTGTCACGGCGGTATGTGCGACGCTTTTCGCAGCAACACAACGTGGCAGTTCTTGACAGGCGCTCAGTGGGTAGCACATCCGGGGAACGACGGTGTAGAATACGAGGTCAAGCTTGATAAAGAGTCATATTTTACTCGCGGACTTGAGGATTTTTCTCTTGTATCTGAGCAGTATTACATGCATGTAGATCCTTCGGTGAAAGTATATGCGGTGACTGAGTTTCCAGTATTTGATGGACCTCACAGCGCAAACGGAAAAACGGTTATGCCTGTGGTGTATACCAAAATGTGGGGCAAAGGAAGGATCTTTTATACATCGCTGGGTCATACCGAAAAGGTATTTGAAATACAGCAGGCAAAGGAAATTATGAGACGCGGCCTTATTTGGGCGTCAGATAGGAGTGTTGAAGAATGAAAAAAGTTGGTATAGGAATTATCGGCTGTGGAAAAATAAGCGGAATTTACTTAAAAAATCTTTCGTCAAAATTTACAAATACTAAACTTGTCGGTGTTCATGATCTTGACAAGGAGAAAATGGAGTCGGCGTCTAAGGAATACGGAGTAAAAGCCATGTCTTTAGATGAGTTGCTCTCTTGCGATGATATTAAGATAGTGGTTAACCTTACAACTCCCGCAGTTCATTTTGAAGTGTGCAAAAGCATTCTTGAAGCTGGCAAGCACGCTTATGTAGAAAAGCCTCTTTCACTTACAATGCAGGAGGGAAGCTGTCTTGCGGAGCTTGCAGAAAAAAATAATTTATTGCTGGGCTGTGCTCCTGATACATTTTTAGGAGCCGGGATACAAACGGCAATAAAGGTTATCCGTGACGGGATAATAGGAGATGTTATCGGAGCAACTGCTTTTATGATGTGCCATGGACATGAACGCTGGCACCCAGCACCTGAATTTTATTATAAAAAGGGCGGTGGGCCTATGTTTGACATGGGACCGTATTATCTGACAGCTCTTGTATCAATGATAGGACCTGTTTCTCAGGTATGTGGAATGACGTCAATGAGCTTTCCTGAGCGGATGATAACCAGTCAGCCTAAATACGGCGAGCTAATAAAAGTAGAGGTTCCTACACATGTATGCGGAATTATGAGATTTAAAAATGGGGCAATAGGAAACATAATAACGAGCTTTGATGTATGGGGAAGCAATCTGCCGAGAATAGAGGTGTACGGAACCAGAGGGAGTATGATAGTGCCTGATCCAAATACCTTTGGAGGAGATGTTTTAGTTAAGCAACAGTTTGCGGAAGGATTTGAGAAAATTCCTCTGCTGTTTCCTAATGCTGAAAACAGCCGTGGAATAGGTGTCAGCGATATGGCACAGTGTGTTTCAGAAGGACGAAAAAATCTAAAGGCGGACGGTAAAAAAGCTCTTCACGTGCTTGAGATCATGCACTCAGTCCACGAAAGCAATGACAGCGGAAAATTTATAGAGCTTTCAACTTCCTGTGAAATACCGGAGACTATGGAACTGTAAAACAAAAAATTTCGCCGAAAACCAACGATATACACCTCAAAGGTTAGTACTTTTGGAAGTACAACCGGGGCTGTAAACCATTTTACAATGCTGTTTTTTTATGACAGTTGGATTTTAGTTTTTCAGCACCTCAGCCCATCTAACAAGGTCAGCAAATGCTGACCTTGTTATTATATTTATGACAAAATGAAAAACACAAAACAAAGAAGGTGCTTATCAATATTACAAAAACTTCAGCAATTATACCGCACCTTATTAGAAATCATATATTTTTAAAACATACTATAACGGTAGGCACTTGCTGTATCGTGCAGACTCAGAAATAAATTTTGCCCACTCAAAATATTCTATCAATGATCTGAATTCAAAATATTTTATAATAGTTTTTAATATATACTATAGTTAAAATAGTATTTTATTAGTTCAGTATTATAAATTATAAAACACAAAGTCGAAAAAGAACTTTTCGACATAAGCGAAATATGAGTTTATATCTATTTTTTAACTTAAAACATTTAATAAATTAATCATATAACTGCTGGTTACCACTAAATAATATTCTGTCAACGGAATCCACAAAATCACAATATTCCATAGCGTCCATATCCTGCAGCAAAACTTTAAGATTATCATACATATTTTCAATATTTACAATAACAATTCTTTGTTTTAGTTCGCCGTAGCTTTTCAAAACAAGTATTTCAAACAATTCATCCAATACCCCTATTCCTGTAGGTAGAACAACAAACATATCCGAATTTTTCTCCTGCAGTTCTTTACGTTTTCTTTTATCTTCAGACAAAATCAATTCATCGATTTCCTGAAACAATGTATTATTAAGTCTGGGCGTTTGAGGTGCAACAGTTGTGATATACCCTCCATATTCCTTCACGCCTTTGGCTACTTCCGACAAAAGCCCTTCACCGAATCCGCCATATGTCAATCCGTATCCCATGCTTCCTATTAATCTTCCAAGCTTCCTTGCCTCTGCCATTATTGAGGAATTAAATTCCTTAGCAGAGCCAAAAACACAAATGTTCATAGCATTTACTCCTATTATTATTTCGCAATTAAATATGTATTTAAATCTAAGTTATATTTGCTTCCATCTGACATTTTAATAGTTAAAATACCATTGACAGAATCAAAATCAAAATAATAAGTTAACTTATCATAGTTATTTACATTTAAATATTCCGTATCTACATTTTCATAAATATAAGAATTTAAAATTTGAGTTAACTCTGCAATTATATTGTCATGTGTAAATTCAATCAATCTATAACTGTACCTCTTCTCCGGTGTGCCGGAACCTGTATATTCATACTCATAAAGATAAGCATAAATCTTATTTCCTTTATACTCATATTCGGCTACACAGTTTCCCAGCTCCGAACCATAAAAATAATCGTCCCACATTATTTTCATATCATCATAAGCCGAAGGTATATATTTTAGTTCAATTTTATAATCATCTAAATTATAATTCATTTCGGTGTTGTTTATTTGATAATCATAAGATGTGAAGTGCGGAGAATCATTGATATCAGATATTAAAATATAATATTCACCATCAACATCATACGGTATCATACTTTTGTTATTAATATAAATTAAAAAATCTCTTTGATTACTGCTCATCGCTTTCAAATATTTAGCATTGCCGCTTATACTTGCACTTTTTATCTTGTCCTGATTTAATTTTTTATCACTGTTATACACGGCAAATCCATATCTGGATTTTTCATCAAGGCCCATATCATATCCGCAGAATTCCAAATCAGTAAATTTGACCGCGTCATTTCCTCCGATAGAATAAACAGGTATTTTGACCCCATTCACATCAGCGGTAAAATCAGAAATTCCAGCTAAATATCTAGCGCTCAAATATTCATCGCTGTTTGACGGAGAAATCATCAATGTAGTCAAATCAATCTGCTTATATTCATTTACCCCATCAACCTGATTAATAAAAAACAATTTTGAACCGTCAGGACTAAAGGTGTACTCAATATCGTTGCTTAGATAGTATGAATTTACTACAGATTCAAGGTCGACTATAAGACCTGATTTATATATAAGATTCATAGTGTTATAGTATCCGCCGTGAGGCAGTCCGCCAATACCTTTCTCAATCAGCCAGTTGTTTTCATTGTGAATATTTTCAGTGTAATGTTCCTCCCACGCCAATGTTTTGCTCAAATAATGAGAAACAGCTTCTTCATATGAAACTGAATTCTTAAGCGAGGTAAACAGTGAAAGCAATCTTTTTGAGTCATCATATGTATAGCTCATTTGATATTTTGTATTAACATCCTCACTAAGGTTTTCACTGGTTCCCATCTCTTCCACCTTAGCAACCATTTTCCCGTCTATTGCATAAGCATGTATCAACTTGCCGTTAATATAGGCGTTTATATCTGTCTCATATGTGTATCCCGCTGTTCCCCCAACCTTTCCGCGCTCAATGCTGGGATTATAATCCGGATTGACAGTTCCGGTTTTAGTTATAAACACCGACCGTATATTATCATTATAATAGACCGTATAACCGTAATTTTCCAAGTCCTCAAGTGCTATAAGTGTCTCCCCGTTTATCGAATAGCTTTGTATATTTTTACCATCCACCTGTGTGAGAATATCAGTTGTGTATATAGTATCTTTTATATCACCGTTGGCTGCGTATACTTTTGTGAATAAAACGCATGATATTATAATCAAACCAATTATAAATACTGAACACTTTATTAAAATCCCATTATTTAAATTTCTGCAACTAAACATTACTGCTTCACTCCTTTTATAAAAGTTAATATTATTTAAACGATTTATTTTCCAGTAGGTTCCAAAAACAAGTTTCCGAAACAAACTTACTTTAATTATTTAAACTTTACAAAAAAACTGCATCGCAGTTAAATTGCGATGCAGTTATAATAAAACAAATATTACTTAGATTTCTTAGCTCCGGCTTTCGAAGCAGAATTAGCTTTTTTAGCCTTAACAGCAGAATCTCTCCATGTAGCCCAAAGCGGACCGGTAACAAATACTGAAGAGAAGAAACCAACAACAATACCGATAATAATCGGAAGAGCGAAAGCTTTGATAGCCGAAACACCAATTATATAAACCATACCAATGGTAAGCAATGTTGTTATAGTAGTATTGATAGAACGAGTCATTGTCTGCCAAATACTGTTATTAGCAATTTCGCCATATGTTTCTTTTCTGGAATGACGTGTATTCTCACGGATTCTGTCCATGATTACTATAGTATTATTAATTGAGTAGCCAAGAACAGTCAGCACCGCCGCAATAAAGTTAATATTTACTGATATTCTGAACAATGAATAAACACCGAGCAAAATCAATACATCGTGAACTAATGCGATTATAGCAACACATCCTGATGTAAACTCAAATCTGATGGTTACATAAATCAGTATGCCTGCACAAGCAAGCAATGCCATCCACATAGCGCTGCGCGCCAATTCCTGACCCGAAGAAGGAGAAATATCATCAAGACTCTTAAGTCTAACTCCTGAGGTCAATGTTCCTCTTGATGTTGCTTCCAAAGAATCCGGAGTAGCTGATGGAAGCGCTGTAGCTTCTGCAGCTGCGGCCTCATCCGGTGCAGCTGTTGTTTCCGGAGCTGCTGTTGCCTCAGCGACTGCCTCTGTATTCTGATTTTCATTATCAACAACCGGGGCTCCGAATCTACCTTCTAAAGCGGTAGTAAGACTTTCCTTAACAGATGCGGAAAATGCTGCTCTTTCATCATCTGTCATATTCTTATCATATCCAACTTTAACAATAACATCTGAACCGGCTTTCTGAATAGAAGATGCCTTTTTGCCTTCAATTGCGTCATTTACCAATGATGTTATATCTCCGGTAGTGAATTCTCCGTTTATTTCATATGTTAATGCTATACCGCCTGAAAAATCCGTATCAAGATTAAATCCTTGGAAAATCAGAGAAACAATACTAATTAAACTTAAAACAATAGCAATACCAAAGAATATCCATTTTTTCTTTAATATATCAAACATTACGCTTCTCCTCCTTTCACACTTTCTGACCCGGTTTTCTTTTTACTAACACCATAGAGCCAGTTATTTCTAACATTCATTCCTATCATCTGTTTGAGCAGGAACTTAGTTACAAATATAGCCGAGAACATTGAAACGATAACACCCATAAGCAATGTCATACCAAATCCCTTAATTGTTCCCGTTCCAAGCCACCACAGAATAACAGCAGAAATGATAGTTGTTACATTTGAATCTATAACTGCTGACAATGCTCTGTTAAATCCTGACTCAACAGAACTTCTTACTGTCTTTCCAAGCTTTAATTCCTCTTTTACACGCTCGAAAATAACGACATTTGCGTCAACAGCCATACCTATCGCAAGTATAATACCCGCTATACCGGGCAGCGTAAGATTTACGTGGAAGTTTGCAAGCAAAATAAGTACAATTGAAAGATAAAACAGTAAAGCAATATCCGCCATAAGCCCCATGATACGGTATACAATAAGCATAAACAAAAGAACAAGTATCAAACCAATAATACCCGCTGTAATTGCCTTTGATAAAGCTTCTTCACCCAATGTAGCGCTTACAACCTTAACCTCGTCTGTCTTCAATGAGAAAGGAAGCTGACCTGACTTAATATTAGCTGCGAGAGCTTTTGCTTCCTCAGCAGTAAACTGGCCTGTGATAATACATGTCTCACTGTCAATCTGCTGCTTAACCTGAGGTGCTGTCAAAATGTTTCCATCCATTTCTATTGAAATGAAGTTCTTACCTGATGATGCCGCAGCCGCTGCTGTCTTCGTAGCAGCTGAGAACTTACTTTGACCTTCATCTGTAAATGTCATACTAATATAATATGAACTCTTTGATATTCCCTGCTCTGTCTGACCATATTCCGACTTAGCGTCTTTAACCTCGCCGCCTGTCATAATCAGATTTCCGTCAGCATCTTTAAACTCAAGCTGAGCTGTTGCTCCGAGAGTTTCAACCGCTTTGTCTGAATCCTGAACATCAGGAAGCTCAACTCTTACCTTGTTTGACCCCTGCATAGTAACGCTGGCTTCAGTATAACCCTGAAAATCAAGACGTTTTCTCAGCAGATTAACAACGTTATCCATATCCTCTTCAGACGGCTCGTCTGTATCCGCCTTAAACACTATAACAGTACCGCCTTTTAAATCCAGGCCCTGAGTGATTCCATCACTGTCCATTATACCGGGAATTCTATATTTCTCGGTAAAATCAAGACCATACAATCCAACATAGAAAAGTGCCGCAATAACCAAAATTATAGCCGCAAATTTCACTAAACTTCTGGACAATTTCTTCTCCTCCTTAAATTTGAGTTTTGCTCATATATATTTTAATTATTTTTCGATTTTATAAATAGAAGTCCTTAACAAATCATTACAACGCTTCCAACATTAAACGATGTTCGCTCACTTATTATACAAGCTATTTCACCGTCTACCCATCTTTGGGCTATAGACTGTTCATTGTAAAACGTTCCAAAATATGAATCTGTTCTTAAATTTCTATCAATAACATTACCGGATATAATAAACGTATCACTGTTTCCGGGATGGCTTTCCATATCAGGAGGCGCGCTCATAGATATACCGGAATCAGCACAATCAGAAATGGAAACAATACGCTCAGTTTTAGATTTTTCAACAATTAAAGCCTGGCTCAGAAATGAAAACAATGCGGACAACAAAATAAATACCGCAACAACTGCTGATGCAGAAGCGATATTTTTCTTACTCCCCAACATATAATCACCCCTCGCCGGACAACAATATAATGTATGCAAACAAAATACAAACACAAAACCTATGTATAAACATAGCAACATTAGCATACCGGACTATTATAGCCTTAGATTTTGATTTAGTCAAGAGAAAATATAAAATTGTTAATAAAATTTTATATAACGAAAACATCCCAGTAATAACGTTATTTCTAAAGTCTCGTTTTATTATTTACACCATTTTGACACCATTCTGCTTTTCATCACCAATTTTTTAATAATGTTACTCCTTATTTTTGCTGTATTTTTATTATCTTTTCTATTACTTCTATTGCCTTTGATTTCAATGGAAGGGTTCGCACACTATTTTTTGATTTTGGTTTTTCTTTTGTATTTTCATGGTTCCAGTATCAAGAGCTTTGATTTTTGCTATTGACCAATTAATATGCAATTCCTTATTGTAAAAATCTATATCTTCATAGGTGACGGCTTTATATTCTCCTATACGTAACCCTGTATACAGAACAAACAGTATTTAATAATCATATAATTGTCTCTTTCTTGACGTTTTAGAATCATCATAATTATTATCATTATAAACATATTCTTCTATTTTCTTTACTTCTTCTACCGTCTATACTTCTCTTTCTTTTATTTCTTTTTCTTCTTCTAGATATTTGGGAATAACTACATTTTGAACAAACATATTATTTTTTTGTCTGCCTGATATGCATAACATAAACTGCTTTTTATTAAAAATAATACTATTTTTGCCACATTAACACTAACTTCAGCTATACTGTTAATATGTTTTTGAATCATTTTTTGAGTTAAGTTATTTAATGTTACTTTACCAATGGGTTGATTAAGTATGTATCTATTATATGTTCGCATTCTTTCAGAAAATGTAGTAACAATAACTTTATTTTTATACACACTATTTAACCAGTCCAAACAGTAATCTTGAAATAACATATACGAATCTTGTGTTTCAAAATTGCCTTTTG
>ERZ827471.100-NODE-100-length-97088-cov-23.634052_pt1 | contig 97088 bp, 79 predicted proteins | sample MGYA00519772_ERZ827471 | MGnify/ENA primary metagenome ERZ827471 (study PRJEB31778, sample SAMEA3449315) | human gut metagenome | biome: human gut; feature: human-associated habitat; material: faeces | place: United Kingdom | collected 2010/2012 ...
ATATTGTCAAGATAGACGGCGGATTCGATTTTACTATCGCTAAAGATAAGGACAATAACATATGGGTATTCGGTAATAATAACGTTGGACAGCTGGGAATATATTAATATTTTAAATCAATTAAAAATAAATAAGACGCCTAAATTGGCGTCTTATTTTATTTAATTCTTATAAATAAAGTATTTTACAATAATAAGGATTTATAGTCAGATTAGGCGGTCTGAATTATAATATAAACTTTAAACATCCTTTCTCTCTATTCAGAATTATACTATTATCCGCACATCTTAATAATCCCATATAAACCGGCGGTTAAAAATATAATGCTTGTCAGTCTTTTTTATCCCTTTTAAGCAACCAAACTCCTAATTTACATCTATAAATACCCATTTATCCGAACAGTCTAAGTTTCTATGAGTTTTAACATTCAGCCTAATTATAATAAAAATATTCTCCGGTATGCGCTAATCAGTTTTACAAATTTGCAAAAAACGTTTAAACATTATCTTTCAATTCAAAATACTTCAATTGTATCATTTAAGGTGTTATACAACTTATTTACCGAAATTCCAAATTCTATTCCATAAAAAACAAAAATATCTTTTTTAACGGATAATAAATAAAAATTCTTAATAATAAAAAAGTTTCTTCTATTCAAGTTTTTGCCAAAAATGGCAGGAATAAACATATAAGCAACAGAGCCACACTTCCGGCACAGGTACTTTTCACCACTTTTCAAATGTGTGAATTTAAAGGATTTAAAAAATGTGTGGAATTATACCACAAATATTGACTTTTACCATTTTCAATTCACGCACCCTTGTGGGGTGCGACAAACTAACTATGATGGTCGTTGTGTAGTATGCGGAATTTCAATCCACGCACCCTTGTGGGGTGCGACTGCAAAAATATATAATAAATAATAATTATAGTGCTCTATATTAAGCTGTTTTACTTTAAAATATAATTATTTCTTATAAAACGCTATATTTTAGCTTATTTTTACTACATATATTTGCTTAAAAGCGATGCGAATCCCCCGGTTATTTTATGTGAGCTTAATGTTCGCACCTGTATAATATTTATTCTATACTATAAAAAACCTCAATATGTTTTTTATAGTATATCATTAATAATGTTATTTTAAAATATTTAATAATAATTAAAAAAAGTTATAGTTTTATAAAAACATAAAACAAAAATTGCTCTGATTATTTGTTTTATATTATTTTTATAATAGATATGGAGAAACAAAAATATTCCTGTTGAACTGTTATATTGTAATTGAGATATTAAATTAAATAATATAATTTAATATAAAATGCTAAAAAAGTAACTCACAGAGAATAGACAGAATTAAGTTAATTTCGTTCCATTAACATTAAGTTCAAATTTAGCTCCCAAACGTTCTGCCGCGCGGCGGCACATTATCATACGCGCCAAAAATATTTCAAAATAATCAGTTACCGAGCAAATATCAGTGTCAATGGTTAAATCCATTTTTATAACCTTGGTTTCAACTGAATTTTTACTTCTGCTCTCAACTGAAACTTCTGAAACGACCGCCGCATAGTTAACTCTGTCGTGAATATCAAAATCTTTATTATCTCTTGTTTTTACACGGCTGCGTCTAACATCGGTTTTATCAGCTATTATTAATGCGGAAGCCAATGAGTTAACAGGTATCCCTGTTCCCTCGTCATGATTTCCTATGGCTCCTATAACTTTTGCTATCTCAAGCGGCGCCATTCCCATTCTGGTGAGAATATTAAACGCCATCATAGCGCTTGACTGAGCATGGTCAGCACGGTTTATTACATTTCCTATATCGTGTATATATCCTGCTATACGCGCAAGTTCAGCTGTGCGCCTGTCATAGTTCAACGATATAAGTATCATATGCGCAATCTTCGCTACTCTTTGAGCGTGAAGCAGTGAATGGTTTGTGTATCCTAAAGTTCCCAGATATTTATCTCCCATTTCAAGATATGTCTTTATTTCTTTATCCTTAACAATATCCTGAAACGTTATCAAATGTTCTTCTTCCTGTATATTCTTTAGATTATTGTTTATATTTTCATTTTGACCTGACACAACCATTCACCTCATTCTCAAATTTATTTTAATATCAATCCGCCAGTGCCGCCTTAGCATATAAACTGCATTCAACTCTCTTTTTCATCATTTGACAGCTTAATTTATGAGGCTTATTCATATCACCGTTAATCAAACAAGCGTTAGCAATACATCCTCCGCTGCAGAAAAATTTAGCAAAACAACTGTCACAGTCAGGTTTTGTATAAACATTGCATTTTTCAAAAGTCGAACGCAGTTCTTTATTTAGCCCGTTGGAATCGTAGAGACTTCCCATCTTATATTCCTCGCTGCCAACAAACTGATGACAGGGATAAACATCTCCGTTCGGCGCCACAGCTAGGTATTCACAGCCGCAGCCACAGCCTGACAGCCTCTTTATAATACAAGGGCCTTCTTCAAGGTCAATCATAAAGTGGAAAAAGTTAAATCCATTTCCTTCCTTTATTCTCTTTACATATTCTTTTACTAAACTTTCATACTCATTAAAGATTTTCGGCAAATCTTCTTCTCTTAAAGAATAATCAGTCTCTTCGCCGCAAACAACAGGTTCTATAGAAATCTGCTTAAAGCCTAAGTCAGCTAAATGAATTACGTCTTTTGAAAAATCCAGGTTTTCTCTGGTAAAAGTTCCTCTGACATAATAATTATCCTGGTTTCTGCTTTCAGCAACTTTCTGAAAAATAGGAACTATTTTATCATATGAACCGCTTCCGTCAGCCCGGTATCTCATTCGGTCATTTACTTCTTTTCTTCCGTCAATACTGAGTACTATGTTTGACATATTTTCATTAATATATTCAAGTTTTTTCTCATCAAGAAGTATTCCGTTAGTTGTTACTGTAAAACGAAAAACCTTGTTATGCTTTTTCTCCAATTCCCTGGCATATTCCACAACCTCTTTTACAACCTCAAAGTTCATTAGAGGTTCACCGCCAAAAAAATCAACTTCCAGATTCCGCCTGTGCCCGGAATGCTCAACCAAATAATCCATAGCGCGTTTTCCGGTCTCCGCAGTCATAAGTTCACGTTTTTCAGTGTGATATTTACCCTCGTCGGCAAAACAATATTTGCATCTTAAATTACAGTCATGGCTGACATGAAGACACATCGCTTTTACCGGCGCGTTTTCTTTTAGATTTGAAGCGATTTCAAAATCGTCCTTTGCCCACAGCATACCGTTTTCATATAATTCAGCAATATCTGCAAGTGCGTCACTGATTTCACCGCGGTCATAATCATATTTCAAGTCGTCAATTAGCTTAAACTTTGCTTCTGAAGAAGTTGGAGCAAAATTCTTCACATTCAAAAAATTAATTATATCATAAGAAAGTTTGTCCATATCGTGAACACAACCGCTGTTAACATCAAGAGCTATATATTTGTCAAACATTTTAAAAGTATGTACCATAATAATCTCCTTGTAAATAAACGTAAATCGGACGTCCTATGTTAAACAAGGACGCCCGCAATGCTATCTTTATTTGATAATTCAGAATATCGGCAAATACTAGACTTGCCTATTTATATCCTATTTATTATCGTTCTCGCATTTTTGGTTGGCAACCGTACAAGATGTCTTGCAAGCTGATTGGCAAGATGTCTGGCATTCGCCGCAGCCGCCCTTGCATGCGCTGTTTTTCAGTGAAGCACTGTTTAATGTCTTTATTCTCTTCATTAGTAACCTCTCCTTTATATAAACTAAAATTATTAATTTACTATTATAACTTGTATGTATCAGCGTTTGCGTTTTTTCTTGGTATATCTGTTTATACCAACAACTCCGCCTAAACCGCTGACAGCTCCCCCTACCGCAAAATTAGCGATAGCCTCGGGGGAAAACGAAATACTTTTAAATCCCAGCCAGCCAATCAAATATACGATTACCGCATAGACTACACCGGCTATCACACCTATTAAAAGACCGTTTTTACCATTATACCCGGCGGCTTTAAAGCCAACCATAAATAGGCAGATAAGAGATACAGCAATAACAATATAGTTTAAAACAAATTCCGGAATATCATAAAATGAAGCCGCAACCGAAGTCAGAAACAGCAAAATTAAAGCCGCTCCAAAACCTATGCAGATACTTTTTATGAGAGAAGAAATTGTTTTATCTCCTCCTGACGTTTCACCGCCGGATTGCTCACGCTTAAATCCCCCGGGAGAAAATCCTCCCTGCCTCTCGCTTTTTTGAAAAGCACCGCTTGTCATACAGCACACACCCTTTGCAATAATTTAAAGTTATTAAACTATATGCAAAGAGTGAATACTAAATGTCAAATTTTAAAAACTACTCGGCATCAGCAGCTTCTTCCAAAGGAGCGACATCGCTTTCCTTGGATGTTCCTTCGCTGATAAGACGCGCTATAGCGCTTTTCTCAATAGTAACATAAGACTTTGTTGTTCCAACGCCTGTCTCCAAAATGAAAAGATTGTCTTTAACTCTGTTAATCTTTCCATGGATACCGCCGATTGATGCAACTTCATCTCCAACTTTTAATGAAGAAATCATGTCCTTCAATGCCTTTTCCTTCTTCTTCTGCGGTCTAATCAAAATGAAATAGAACACAACAAGAATCAAGGCCATCATAAGAAACGGATAAAAGTTCTGTAATTGACTTGCGTCCATTGCTTAACCTCCTATTAAAGTATAATGACGTTATTATAACCTTATCAAAATCAATTTGCAATAGTTTTTTAAAAATTTATCAAAAATGTAACAAACTGGATTAAAATATATGTCTAAAACCTTACAACTTTGTCTTTATTTCGCCATTCTTAATATTTCAAGTATATCGTTCTCTTTTAATTCAACAAAATTTCCCTGTTTGCCTCCGCCTATTTCAACAGCTTGTTTTGCCATAAGCTCAAACTTTTCATCTCCAATATTCACTTCCGATAAAGTTTTCGGCAGACCTAAAGACTGCAAAAATCTCTCATAAGCTTCTATTCCGTTCATAGCAGTTTTGGTCGGATTAAAAACATCGTTTTCAACATTAAATACTCTTGTCGCAAACTGAACAAATCTGCTTACATCATGTTTAAGCACATATTTCATCCATGCCGGAAATACAATCGCAAGCCCTGCACCGTGAGCAATATCATAGTGAGCGCTCAGCTCATGTTCAATGTTGTGTGAACCCCAGTCTCCCACTCTGCCGGTGTTTAATAGATTATTGTGTGCAATAGTTCCGGCCCAAACGACCTGTGCCCATGTGTCATAATCTTTGCTTCCGTCAACCATTGCTTTCGCATTATTTATCACTGTCTTCATTGCAGCTTCAATCATTCTGTCCGTAAACTCAACGCCTTTTGTATTAGTAAAATACCTCTCAGCCAAGTGTGCGAATATATCTGAACAGCCGTTTGCTATCTGCGTCTTCGGCAATGTATACATAAGTTCAGGATTGATAATTGAAAATGTCGGATACATACAGCCGCTGTGAAGCCCTCTCTTTATCCACCCATCCTCATTGGTTATAACGCTTCCGTCGCTGGACTCGCTGCCTGCCGCCGGAATAGTCAGAACTGTACCTACCGGAAGCATTCTTTCAGGAATAGCCTTACGCGCATGAAAGTCCCAAGGGTCACCGTCATACAACGCACCTAATCCGATAGCTTTTGCAGAGTCAATTACGCTGCCGCCACCAACAGCTAAAATTGATTCAACATTTTCACGCTTACAAATATCGACTCCTTTTTTTACAAGACTTAATCTGGGGTTCGGCTGAACTCCGCCCAGTTCAATATACTCTACGCCGGCAGAATTAAGAGAGGAAATTATTTTATCATACAAACCGCTTCTCTTTATACTTCCGCCCCCATAGTGGAGTAAAACTTTACTGCCGTATTTCTTGATTTCTTCGCCGACGGTTTCTTCCGTCTTTTTACCAAATATTATTTTAGTATAATTATCAAATACAAAATTATCCATATACTTTAGTCTCCTTACAAATTATTTCTATGTAACAGTCATTATATCATAATGTTAATAAATATCAAGTATATATTTATATTTAAGGCTTATCAATATAGATTTGAGTTTATTTATCAATAAAATTATTAAAGTCAGTTATGCGAGTGAAAATATAAAATTAACGCTTTATAACTTGTAAAAACTTTTAACAATAGTTTTATTCATGCCTTTAACCCACGCTGTTGCAGCATCTTCTGCTATTATTTATTACGGTTATTCAAAATGTCAATAAATATCTAGTATATTTTGGGGCTTTTATATATAAATTACATTGACACCCTTTTTTAGCTCTGCTATAATGTTTGTTAAGTTGCTTAACCATTAAGCCGCTGTTAAATTTTAAGGAGATAGGAGTATATGTCTAAAATTGGCTCAAACCCAAAAATAAGCCAGGATACATATGTAAAAAAGACACAGATATTAATCTTAAAGATAAAAGAAGCGCTTAATTGTCTTTTATCTGTATTGCCGATATCCAACAGAGAATATTTTATCTTAAAAACAATAGACGAAAGTATGTCTGAAGGAAATAAAATAACTTCCAGTGATATCAGCAGACAATTCGGCGTCTCACGCGCGGCGGTCTCACAATATATCTCTTCTTTAGAATCTGAAGGGTATATTCTCAGGTATAACAGTGAAAACGATAGACGCAGAACTTATCTTATCACCACCGAAAAAGCTAAAGACATAACTAGAAAAATAGATTCTTATCTTAATAAAAATTGCATCACAGTTAAAGACACCATGGGTGAAGAAAAATTCCGAACAATGCTTGAATTAATTGAAGAATCCATAGTTATTATAAAAAATATTTCAGAAAAAGACAAAGACATTTTCAGTTAAGAGGCTCAGAACATGAACAAATTTATTTTAGTACGTAATAAAATCAAAGATTTCACTTTTTTCATCGGAGGCAAACTTAAAATATTTTTTGCCGCCTTATGGAAACTGATGAAAAACCATAAAATTTGGAGCGCTGTCATCTGTATTGTATTAGCGCTTGTATTATTTATTGGGATAAGTACAGTCAGGCTAGGGAAAAAATTAGAAGACAGCAATCTTTTAATTAAAGTTGAAAAGCGAGATATTGAAGAAAAAATAAATGACAGTACTGTTGTTGAACCGAATAACGAGTATTCAATCACAGCAAATGTAACAGGTGAAATTTTGGATGACCCTTTTGAAGAAGGCGACACTGTTCAAAAAGGCGATTTAATGTACACAATTGACGCCAGTACTATCGAAAACAGTATTCAAAGCGCCGATATAGCTATAGCTAAAGCCAAAAAGAACTATGACGACGCAATAAATGAAAATTCTAAAACTGTACGCGATACAGCTACCAGCGCCAGTTCCGTTGAAAGCGCCAGAATTGCCGTTGATAAAGCACAGCAAGCGTATAATGACGCACTGAAAGCAAGAGATGATTTGTCTCTCAAATCAAACCACACAGGCATAGTTACAGAGATTCACATCTCTGAGGGGGACACCATTGCTGCCGGTACAAAAATTGCTGATATAATTGATAATTCAAAACTAAAGATAAAAGTTCCGTTTAATACAGCTGATGCGGATAATGTGCATGTTGGCGAAGCGGCAGATCTTACTTTAACTAAAAACGGCTCGTCTGTACGCGGAGTTGTCACCGAAATCGGCGCTTTAGTTGAAAGCGGAAGCGGTTTTACTTCATATAAAAAGGTCACTATTGAAGTAGATAATCCGGGAGCTATATCATCGGGAGATACTGCTACGGCTATGGTTGGAGATATAGCTTGTAACGATGCCGGAACTTTTGAAAACCTTACCGAAGATAGCATTACAGCTTCGTCAGGCGGCAAAATAAGCTCTCTGTACATATCGGAAAACAGTCATGTTTATAATGGTGAAAAAATTGCTATGCTGGATTCTGACTCTGTTGAATCACAAATCTCATCCGCACTGTTGTCTTTAAATGACGCAAACCAGGCTCTTGAACGCGCTAAGATTCAGCAGAATACTTCAAACGCAACTACAAGTCTCGGCGATGACAAACTGAATTCCGCTGTTAAAACTGCGAAAATGACGTACGATGATGCTGTTCTGTCAAAAGAAAAGCTTCTGAAACAGCTTGAAGACTACACCATTAAAGCGCCGATATCAGGAACAGTTGTTACCAAAAACAAAAAGAAAGGCGACAATCTCGGAAGCGGTTCATCTTCTACTTCTTCTTACAGCTCATCGGGAAGCAGTTCATCGTCCTCTCAGTTGACTTCTGCCAGCGCTTCCAGTTCAGCTATGGCGGTAATCTATGATATGAGTGAACTTAAATGCACTTTAAACGTTGATGAACTTGATGTTAAAAATGTTAAAACCGGTCAGAAAGTTACAATCACTACCGACGTTACAGATAAAGAATATACCGGCGTTGTAGAAAACATAAGCGTTAACGGAACTGCAGGTTCAAATGGAGTAACCACATACCCTGTCAAAGTAAATATTATCGACTTTGATGACGCGCTTCTCCCCGGAATGAACGTTGAAGCCAACATTATTATATCCAGTGTTCACAATGTTTTGGCTATACCTGTCAGCAATCTTAACCGTGGAAACACTGTATATGTTAAGGGTGATAAAACCGAAGAAAACGATAAAGCTCCTGAAGGTTATAAGACTGTTTCAGTAACCACAGGTTCCAGCGACGGCGAATATATACAAGTGTTCAGCGGGGTTGAAGAGGGTGAAATTCTATACTCCACGGCAGGAACCGGAAATTCTATGGAAGAAATGATGCAGCAGAGCCACGAAAGAATGAAAGACAGCGCCGGCGGCGGTTCAGGCGGCGGCCCCGGCGGAGGTGGAATGTAATGGAAACGCCTCTTATAGAATTTCAAAATATTTATAAAATCTATATAATGGGAGATTCTGAAGTCCATGCTCTTGACGGAGTTTCGATGAAAATATATAAAGGTGAATTTGTCGCTATCGTAGGTCAGTCAGGAAGCGGAAAATCTACATGTATGAATATTATAGGATGTCTTGACGTTCCAAGCAGAGGAAAATATTTTCTCCGTGGAACTGACGTCAGCACCATGAAAGATGATGAACAGGCTGAAATAAGAAATAAAGAACTTGGATTTATATTCCAGCAGTATAATCTTATCCCCAAAATCAATGTTCAGCAAAACGTTGAACTACCTCTGATGTATGCCGGACTTTCTGAAAAAGAGCAGGAACGCCGCGCTCTCATTTCACTTGACAGGGTTGGGCTGAAAGCAAAAGCCAAAAATATGCCTCAGCAGCTGTCAGGAGGACAGCAGCAGCGTGTGTCAATTGCAAGAGCCCTGGCCGGCGACCCGTCCATAATACTGGCCGACGAGCCGACCGGCGCTCTTGACTCCAAAACCGGTAAAGAGGTATTGAAGTTTCTGAAAAAGATTCACAGCGAAGGCAATACAATCGTGCTTATCACTCATGATAATACAATTGCCGCCCAAGCCGAGCGAGTTATCCGGATACAGGACGGGCGCATAACATACGACGGCGCGCCTGAAATAGAAAAATTTGCAACAGTAGCCCATGCCGGAGATGACGAGGAGGACGACAACAATGACGCTTAAAAAATCTTTCGGGCTTGCCTTCTCTAATCTTATGTTTGATAAAATGCGTTCACTCCTTACAATGCTCGGTATAATAATAGGAGTTGGAGCAGTTATTATACTTATCAGCCTCATGGACGGAATGATGGGAATGATGACAGATCAATTTTCAAAGCTGGGAACAGACACAATAACTGTCAGCGTTCAGGACAGGGGCGGAAGCCGAACAATTGACGAAAATGACATGTATACTTTTGTTGACCAAAACCCCGAGTTTTTTAAGGCTGTCAGCCCGAGCGTTATGGTTGCTTCTGCTAAAGTTAAAGTTGGACGTGATGATTTATCCACCTCTGCAACAGGAGTTGACGAGAGCTACTGCAGTATAAAACAGCTGGAGCTTGAACAAGGCAGGTTCTTACAATTTGTAGATGTAGAGAAAAAACAAAAAGTTTGCGTTATCGGTACATATATTGAAAAAGAAATGTTCGGACGCGGAAACGGACTGGGACAAAAGCTTAAAATAAACGGAGATACTTTTTCCGTTATAGGAGTGCTGACAGAAGAAGGCGATTCAACCAGCGGAGGACAGGATGAGGTAATCTATATACCTTATACCACCGCTGTATCAATGTCCAACAGTTCATTTATCAGTTCCTACACTGTTCAGACAAACAGCGTTGATATAGTAGATGATGCAATGACAAAAGTAAAGCAGTTTTTGGCTAACAAAATTGGCGACAGCGATTACTATAATGTTACAAGCATAAAGCAGATAATGGATATGGCAAGCACCATGACAAGCACTATGAGTACTCTTTTGGTTTGTATTGCCGGTATTTCTCTTTTAGTCGGTGGTATTGGAATAATGAATATAATGCTTGTGTCCGTAACTGAAAGAACTCGAGAAATTGGTATACGTAAGTCTTTGGGCGCCAAATCGAGGGATATAAAATCTCAGTTTGTTATTGAAGCTGCAACCGTAAGCGGTGTTGGAGGTCTTATTGGAATTGTGGTCGGGTCAATCCTCGCCGTTTTATTTGGACGGCTCTTAGGTTTGACCGCGCTACCATCACTGACAGCAATAGGAGTTTCATTCGGCGTTTCTGTAGGTATCGGAATCATGTTCGGTTATCTGCCTGCTAAAAATGCCGCTAACCTTAATCCTATTGACGCTCTTAGACATGAATAAGATAAAACCACAGAGATTGGAGGAAATTATGAACTATATATCCGCAAAAATTTTTAGGCCTATACTTTCATTTATTTTAGCCATATGCCTTGCTGCTTCTGCTTTTTCAGTAACGGTCTTCGGCAGTGATAATTCTCAGCAGGATGTTTTGGGATTATTATCTGAACTTAAAATTATGAACGGCGACCCTGACGGGAACTTTAGACTGGATGACTTTGTAACAAGAGCGGAATTCACAAAAATAGCTGTAGCGTCTTCTGATTACCGCAACAGCGTAGCATCAAACCTTGCAATTTCTCCGTTTTATGATGTTCCATATTCAAACTGGTCTGCTCCATACGTTCGTGTTGGAGTTACAAACAATCTTGTATCAGGATACCCTGACGCTTCTTTTAAGCCTGATGATATAGTTACTTTTGAAGAGGCTGTAACAATTATGCTCAGGGTTTTAGGATATTCGGACAGCGATTTTGGCGTAGCCTGGCCAAGCGGTCAAATAGGAATGGCTGACAGTCTTGATATGACAGATAACCTAACAGATATCAGTATCGGTACTAGCATGACAAGAAAAGACGTTTCTACATTAGTATATAATACATTAAGAACCAAAAAGAAAGATTCATCCTCAAAACTTATATCTATTTTCGATGTCGCTTTTGTTGAAGATGTGACGCTGATTTCCACTTCAAAAGAGGACAGTTCTATCCCCGGCGATGAGGTCTTCACCGACAACGGCACATATAAAATAAGGTCTGATTTTAATTATTCATATGTTGGAATGAAAGGAGATATAGCTTTAAAGGACAACAAAACTGTTATAGGCTTCTTTCCAAAGGCGGACAGTTCTCCTAATGAAAAATATGTGGTATACTCCGTACTAAGTGACAACATAGTGGTATACAAAGGCGGCAATATGACAACTTTGGATATTCCTGCCGGCACCGTCGCTTATGACGGAACAACCAGAACCACCTACGGAGCTATAAAAACATCTTTTGAAATGGGAGACGTTCTTAATATTAAAAAGACTAATGGAAATATAGATTACGTAGTATACGAAAAAGGTAATATGCAAGGTCCTTACACAATAAACTCAGAGAATAACTGGGCTGAAACTCTCGGAATTAATTCATCTACTACTATCATGAGAGGCGGAGTTGCCTGCACAATTTCAGATATAAAAACCTACGACATACTCTACTATATACCTGAACTTAATATGGCCTTTGCGTATACTACCAAAGTCACAGGTGTGTATGACAAAGCAAACCCAAATAAAGATAACCCTACCGAAATTGTTGTCTCAGGTGTAACATATAAAGTTGAGGGTTCAAATGCTTTTAATAAGCTGTCTTCAAGCGGAAACCTCGCACTGGGAGAAACGATAACTTTGCTTTTGGGAAAAACAAATGAAGTTGCAGACGTTGTTACCTCAACAGTAACTGATTCGGAAATAGTCGGATATGTCTTTGAAACGGGAACCAAGACTTATACATCAGAGGACCTAAAGGATTATTCAAATTATTATATCAAAGTAGCTGCGGCAAACGGTGAAACTTACGATTATACGTGCAGCCAAAATTATGAGGATTATAAAAATTCTGTAGTCACGGTTAGTATAAATGAGGGAATAGCTAAAATTTCCAGAACGGACAGCGCAAAGGTCAGCGGTTATTTCCGTTGGGACACAAAACGTTTCGGCGACGATTATTTGGCAAGCGATGTAGAAATTTTGGACGTGGGAACAACAAATAAAAATGACCCGTCATTATATAAAAAGATTTATCCTACCCGTCTTAATAATGTGAATATTAATTCAAACAAAATTCTATATTGCCACAAAAATTCAAGCGGAGAAATAGATAAGCTTATTTTAAATGATGTAACCGGAGATTCTTATACGTTTGGAGTAATGACCTCAGCACAGAATATGAGCTTTGGAACATCTGTCAGCGGCTCATATTCATATATAGTAAACGGCAACAGTTATTCATTTACAAGTCCGTCAACAATATATTCAGTGAACAGCGGTCAGGGAGTAAGGCTTTCATCCGCAAGCAATCCGTCAATAATGTCACCGCTAAGCGAAGTAAAGGGCACAGTAACAGTTACAAGTGCCGGAAACCTTACAGCCGACGGAAAGAGCTATGATATATCTGCTGACGTTCAAGTATATGAAAAGGAATACTCCTCTTCTACTTTATATAGGCTGAAGCCAATCAGCGACATTATAGGCAGTGACAATTATACACTGTATGCGTACTACGATAAACTGCCCTCAAGCGGCGGACGGATACGTATAATAGTAGCAGTAATGAAGACTGTATAAACAAAAAAACTGAAGGGTTTTGCCCTTCAGTTTTTTTATGTCACATTTTATTGTATAAGACGTTTTATATCACATGTCCGTCAACCGAAATTGTAATAACTTTTAAAGATATATCTTTATCGGAGTTTGACAGAGCTACCTTAACAGCATTCTCCAATCCTCCGCAGCATGGTACCTCCATTCTTACCACAGTTACACTCTTTATTTGATTCGCTTTAAAAATCTCGCCAAGCTTTTCGGAGTATTCAGTCATATCAAGCTTAGGACAGCCTATTAATATCACCTTATCTCCCATAAATTCCTGATTAAAATTTGCATGTGCATATGCGGCGCAGTCTGCGGCAACTAAAATTTCAGCATTATCAAAATATGGTGCGTTGACCGGAACTAGTTTAATTTGTACAGGCCACTGCTTTAATTTGGACTCATAATCAGATTCGGAATAATTACTCTCACTGCGCGCAAATTCTTTTAATGCGCTGCCCGGACATCCGCCTGTATGTACCGGCTTTTCCATGTTCTTTTTAACCAATTCTTCATTATATTCTGCCGCTTCTCTCTTCTCAATTGTTATCGCGTCAACCGGACATGAAGGCAGACAATCACCTAAACCATCGCAATAGTCATCACGTATTAATCTAGCTTTACCATTAATCAGTTCTATAGCTCCCTCATGACATGCTGAAACACAAAGTCCGCAGCCATTACATTTATCTTCATCAATTTTTACAATATTCCTTAACATTATATCTTCCTCCTATATTTTTTGAATAATTCTACATATAAAAAGATTATCATTGAATTTCAAACATATTTTAATTTATTTCGTATTCAAACTATATCATTTTTTTAAATGTATGTATGTTGCGATTGCAACAAATAATAAACTGTGTTAAAATATTTATAGTTTAATTAACGGAGGACGATTTTATGGAAATCACTCAATACACAACTGAGCTTCCACTGTTTGAAGGAATAAAAAAAGATGAAATAAGTTCGGTTTTAGGCTGTGTAGGAGCATATAAAAAGACTTTTAAGAAGGACAATATTATAATGGCTCAGGATGATAACGCTTGTCTTGTAACAGTTTTAAGCGGCACAATACATATGACAATGTGTGATATTAATGGCAATCACACTCTAATAAGCGTACTTTATAAAGGCGACTTTTTTGGTGAAAACAGTCTTTGCTCAAACAGTTTTTCTGATTCTATCTCATTCTACAGTGAAACTGACTGCGAAGTCTTGTTTCTCCCATTTGCAAAAGTATTAAATTCCTGCTCAGCTGCGTGCGAATTTCACCACCGATTAATAGAAAACGCTGTAAAACTTATGGCGTCTAAAAATATTGAGCTTGTTCAAAAACTTGAGATAATATCTAAAAAAACTTTGCGTGAAAAGATTCTAACCTATCTATCAATTATTGCAAATAACTCCGGAAGCTATTTTAAAACTGATATGAACCGTTCTGATCTCGCTGATTATCTCTGTGCTGACAGAAGCGCTCTTTCAAGAGAACTTTCAAAGATGAAACAAGACGGGTTAATAGATTTTGATAAAAATACCTTTCGGCTGCTTAAAAAGAATATAAATTAAATTTACTTAATTACATTTTTAAGACAAAACACACTAAAACCAAAATTCGGCATATCCTGATACTAACAGCAGAACTTTTTGTTGGGAGGTATCATGATATGCTGTTTTGTTTTTTGCTTGCGTTTATACTTAGTTTCGATTCCCTGGGCATTGGAGTTGCCTATGGTGTAAAAAATATATATGTACCTAAGACAATCCGTCTGATAATAAGTTTAGCGTCTTTCACATTATCCTTCATATCCACAGCGGTGTCCCGTTTGGCTATTTCAGTAATATTTTCGCCATTTGTCTCCGACTTAATTGGAGCCATAATATTTTTTGTTATTGGAATTTATATGCTTTTGTCGCTGAACAAATCTGATCTTAGCTTCGGCGACACGGATAATTCACTTGATATTGACAGAAAAGAAGCTCTGTGCATAGGAATCGCGGTTTCTATGGATTCATCGGCAACTGGGCTTGGACTTGGCACAAACGCTTCGTTCTGGTTTCCTGTAGCAATATTTTGTATGCAGTATCTTATGCTTAGCCTCGGAATCTTTTTAGGCGGAACAGTCAAAAAATTTCCAAAGATAAATGATAAGTTTCTCACTGCAATACCCGGAATAATACTTATAACTTTAGGACTTTTGAGACTGTTTAATATAATATTTTAAATACCTAAAATTCTTTCAGTGTTTTTATGAAGTATAAGTTCTCTTTCTTCATTTGTTAAATCAAGTTTCTCTATGTATTCAAGTTCGGTTCCAGCATCCCACATCGGATAATCGGAACCGAAGAGTACATGCTCCGTTCCATACTGTCTTATCAGCTCATTAATATGTTCAGGAGGCACACTATACATAGTGCTGGACGTATCAACATAAATATTTTTTCCTTTAAAAACTCTTGCCGCGTCGTCCCATTCAGACCAGCCGCCAAAATGTGCTCCTATCACTGTCATTGCCGGAAATTCATCCATCACTTTTGCCATTCTTTCAGGTTTGCTCCATTGGTATCTAAAATCACCCGTATGCACTAAAAGAGGCAATCGTCCTGAAATTGCTTCGTATATACAAAATGCTTTATGGTCGTCGATATGAAACCTTTGAAAATCTGGATGCAGCTTAACGCCTTTTAATCCCATAGAGATACATCGCTCAACTTCATCATTTATATTCTCAAAGTCTGGATGCAAAGTCATAAATCCTATAACCCTGTCGGGATATTTTTGGGTACAGTCATATATAAAATTATTCACTGATTGAACCTGATGAGGAGTTGTTGCAGGAGAATGAATAACAACTTTATTCACTCCAGCTTTGTCTGACAGTTCCAGCAGTCTTTCTATTGTCCCGTTATTAGGCACGTCTATATTATAAAAATCTTCTATTCCCTGTGACGCTTTTTCTGCAATTTTATTCGGAAATACATGCGCGTGTATATCTATTATCATTTTTTATCCCCTATCTGTTATTGTTAATGTTTCATATAAAATTATAGCATTATCTATTTTAAATGTCCAGTCACTTATTTGTTATCAATAAAATAATTTTACAGTTTTAAATAGAGTATTATAATTATATTATTTTATTTATGAAAACTCTGTCGTGAGCAAAATAAAATTATATTATAAAAAAACAAAATAATATGCAAAATTTATATAAATTTCAAATAAAATCACCCGTTAATCAGGTGTTCTATAACTATCTCATAATTCATATTACTGTACAATAAGAACATCTGTAATAAAAAAACATTATCAGCCGAGTTTTTATTTTGCTGATTTAGTCAATATTAAACTTATTAAAGATTTATTCCCCATTTTGCTATTGCTTTTTATTGCCAATTATGATATACTATTTAGGATTATTCTTATGTAACAATTATTATATTTTTTATCAAGGAAAGGAGTTGTGCCGAAGGCAAAAGCCTCCGCGCACAAAAAAATTATGGACAGTTCTTTTGGACTTGTTATTATTCTTGCACTACTTATTGGCTGCTCGGCTTTTTTCTCTGCCACTGAAACAGCCTATTCTTCTCTGAACCGTATCCGAATCAAAAATCTTGCAAAAGAGGGCAATAAAAAAGCTCTTTTAGTCGAACGTTTATCCCTGGATTATGACAAACTTTTATCTACAATTCTAATAGGAAATAATATTGTTAATATACTCGCGTCTTCTTTAGCAACAGTTCTTTTCGTCCAATATTTCGGAAACGCCGGAGTTACTATATCCACTATTGTTATGACAATATTAGTCCTTATATTTGGCGAAATATCACCAAAAAGCCTTGCAAAAGAACAGCCTGAAGGCTACGCAATTGCTGTTTCCAAAATAGTTGTGATTCTGCAGTTTATTCTAACTCCAATAAATTATTTGTTTGGATTGTGGAAAAAACTTCTTGGCAAGCTTTTTAAATCAAAAAATGACAGCGGTATTACCGAGGAAGAACTTTTGACTATAGTTGACGAAGCCCAAAGCGGCGGTGAAATTGACGCTGATGAAAGCGACCTTATAAAAAGTGCTATTGAATTTAACGATTTGGAAGCCGGGGATATTTTAACCCCGCGTATTGATGTGTGCGCGCTTGAACTAAATACGTCAACCGAAGAGATTATTGAAATGTTTTTAGAATCCGGATTTTCAAGACTTCCTGTTTATCGGGATACAATAGATAATATTATAGGTGTTGTTCATCAAAAAGACCTGTTTCATCTAATACAAAAAAACAGCGGCGGAAATATTGAAGAAATAATTTCACCGGTTATATATGTTTCCCCTTCTATAAGCATTTCCGAATTAATCAGGGTTCTGCAGAATTCAAAAAGTCATTTTGCTGTAGTAATTGACGAGTATGGCGGAACAGACGGAATTCTTACCTTGGAAGATATACTTGAAGAGCTTGTAGGAGAAATATGGGATGAACATGACAAGGTTGTAGAAAACATTTCTGAACTGTCTGACGGGATTTATGAAATACTCGGAGGTACTGATTTGGATGACTTCCTTAAACTGATGGACGAAAAACCTGGTGATGACGACCCAAATACTGTTTCGGGCTGGGTTATGGAGAAACTCGGGAAAATGCCGGAACTCGGAGACACTTTTGAATATAACGGACATCATATCTATGTCATAGAAATGGAAAACCGGCGTGTAGCTAAGATAAAAGTGAAAATATTGCAAAATAAATAATTTTTATGTTGACGGCGCCGTGTTTTTATATTAAAATAGTCTATGGAAATTGAATTTTATATTATAAATGTGGAGGTATTATAAATGTTTAACAACATCCCGGAAGTTAAGCTGGGTATCGTTGCGGTGAGCCGTGACTGTTTCCCTATTGAGCTTAGCAAGAAAAGACGTATAAATGTGGTAAAAGCTTGTGCGGACAAGAATATTGACATATATGAAGCACAGACTATTGTTGAAAATGAAACAGACATGCTTGAAGCTATTGACGAAGTAAATAAGGCAGGAGTTAACGCTCTTGTTGTATATCTCGGTAACTTTGGTCCTGAGGGTCCTGAAACTTATCTTTGCAAGAATTTTGACGGTCCCTGCATGTATGTTGCAGCCGCTGAAGAAACACAAGAAGATTTGATAGACGGCAGAGGCGACGCATACTGCGGAGTTCTTAACGCTTCCTACAACTTAGGCCTAAAGAACTTAAAAGCATACATACCGGAATATCCTGTTGGTCTGCCTGATGAAGTTGCAGATATGATTGCGGAGTTTGAAAATATTGCTCGTGCCATTATTGGTGTAAAGAGTTTAAAAATAATTGGATTTGGTCCGCGCCCTTATGACTTCCTTGCATGTAACGCTCCAATTAAACCATTGTTTGACCTTGGTGTTAATGTTCAGGAAAATTCTGAACTTGATTTGCTGGCTTCATTTAATGAACATGAAGGCGATCCTAGGATAGAAGCTGTTGCTAAAGAAATGGCAGACGAACTTGGGTCAGGAAACAACTATCCTTCACTGCTTACTAGACTTGCTCAATATGAAATTACTTTGCTCGATTGGGCTGAAGCTAACAAAGGAGCTTCTAAATATGTTGCGTTTGCTAACAAGTGCTGGCCTGCATTCCAAACTCAGTTTGGATTCTGTCCTTGTTACGTTAATTCCCGTCTTACATCAAAAGGTATTCCTGTTGCTTGTGAAACAGATATATATGGAGCATTAACTGAATTTATTATTGCCTGCACAACCGGCATAGCTCCTACTTTGCTTGATATTAACAACTCTGTTCCAAAAGATATGTTTGAAGCTAATTCAGATAAATTCAGCGGTTATACATTAAAGGACACATTCATGGGCTTCCACTGCGGAAATACTGCTTGTGATTTATTGACCGATTATGCTTTAAAATATCAGTTGATACAAAAGAGAAATCTAGAGCCTGAACTTCCTGAGCCTAATGTATCAAGAGGAACATTAGAGGGTAATATTCGTCCCGGAGACGTAACTTTATTCAGACTTCAAAGCACAGCCGGCGGTCAGCTCAGAAGCTACATTGCCAATGCTGAGATAATAGACGTTGACCCGAAATCATTCGGAAGTATTGCAGTATTTGCTGTAAATGAGATGGGTAGATTCTACCGCAACGTTTTAATCAATAAACAGTATCCTCATCACGCAGGTATAGCATTCAAACACGCCGCTAAAGACTTGTTTGAAGTAGTAAAATATTTGGGCGTTACTGATATAGAATGGAACCGTCCTGCAGGATGTTATTACGAGGGCGAAAACCCATTTGCTTAAATTATTACTGCTTTGTAATTAAAAATTGCTATTGTTATATATTTAAAGACTGGATTCGTGATAGTAACGAGTCCAGTCTTATTTTTATTTAGTCAAGATAGTATCTTAATATACATTATATAAAAAAGCCAAAAGTCACCAATAGGTGACTTTTGACTTATAAACAATTTAAAATATAACTAAACTCTTATTCTGCTGTAAGATTAAACACAGAACAATAAGGATTTAAATTTTCGTCCCATACAAACACTTTTGCTCCATCCTGTAATAATCCGTCAAAAGTAATTGTTTGCTCTGCTCCGCCATCTAACACTGCGGTTTTCGTCTTAGCATTTTTAATAATTTTACCATTCGGTTCATACTGAGCGACAAACACCTGAACAGATTTCGGCTCATTAGAATTGTTCTTTAAGTTAACCGAACCGGTTCCATCAACAATTTTCTGGTACCCATTTACAATTACGTCTCCTGCCAATTTTGTCTCTACTGCCATATTTGCAAAATAAGGCTGAGCACTTCTGGCAATCAGACGAATTTGCTTTAATCCGGAATCAATTCCGTCTATAGCGGGCATTGAAGTATTTACTACTTCCTCTCCCGCCGCATTTTTAATTATAACTGTAATAAAGTTATCAGATGTGCTTTCTTTAGTATAATCCAAAGTGATGTCAATATTGAACCACCCTGCCTGTTCATTTGAAAAGTCATAGACAGCATTTGCGGCTCCCATAGCAGGACCTACGCACAAAGAACCATTTGAGGAATTTAAAACCTCTGCAAACACTCCGCCTAAACTATTTGAACTATCCTGATAATTCTTTGCTTTATCATTTTCAAGATATATTCTGAATCCATTTTTATCAGACGGACTGAGATACATATCAGTATTAAAAGTTACTATATCAGAATTTTTCACTTCGCTGAGAGCTGTATAAATATTTCTGCTGTTAATTTTTACAGCCGTTTTACCTTCATACTCAATTTGTACAGCGTCTCCGTCAGTTCCCGCTGCACTAACCTGACCAACATTCCAATCAGGATAATCGGTGAGACCTGCGTCAGGAGTCGGAACCGGCTCATCTGTAGCGCCCGGGTCAAAATTCGACTGGTTTTCAAGCTTTAAATTACTGAATTTCGCCATCGAGTAATATGCCTGCGGCGATGCGTCAGACTGTCCCTGCTGTGAATCAATAGCAACCCCGACATAAAGTTTATTTGCCAAACCGCTTATTTTCATTGTATACGGCTGTCTAGCATTATCTTTCCAGTCAGTTCCGCTGTCCGAAACTGAGAACAAAAGATTATCTCCGCTTCTTTGTATTCTCAGATAGTTTGGCAAATGATATTTTCCGTTTTCAGCTGTATCATAAGGGTGTTCACCCAAAATGTTACCGGAAACTATCTCGCCTTCCTTGCCTCTCATAAATATTCCCATTTTATTATCAGTAGAATTTGAGTTTTCACTATCGGTGGCTATATTGGCGTTTTTAGTAGTGCGGGCAACAATACGGTCATTTCTGCCATATTTTATCCAGCCGTCTACCAAAGCAGCCATTCTTGAACCGGCGTCAAGAGATTCGCGGAGCATCAGTCCCAAAACTGCTCCATTCTCATTTGCCATTATATCTTCCATTTTTAAAGATATGTCAAAGTCGCCTGTAACCTCTTTATACATAAAATCAAGCTTATCGGACTTTCCGCCTATCTTACCGCTGCCGCCCATAGTATAAATATCTGTATCAGCATCATATGAAACTATTCCTTTTCCCGAATATGCAGGCGGCCCGATTTGTTTCTGAGTCCAGCCCTCAGGCTTGTTTGTGCCTGTTACATAAACAATTGAAATAGTGCTTCTGGTCTTCTCACCTTTATCATTATGCGCAACGCATGACAGATAATGTGTGCCTATACCGAGAGGAAGTGAATCATCTATTGAAGAAACTCCGTCGTATGTTTTAATCAATGACTCGTCATCGTAAAGTTCCATTTTTGTTATATTTGTTCCGTCAGCAGCTTTTGCAGACGCTTTATAACTTAATGTATCCGTGTCTTTTATAACAGTCCAGTTTCCCTTTTGAACAGTCTGACCATCAACGGTGCTGTTTATAGAAGCGATAACCGGGCTTGTAACAACTATTTCAGGATTTGTCGGAGCCTGAACGCTTTGCTGCTCAGTCCAATCATTTACATAAGCTTCAACCCATGTATATCCTGCCCATACACCGCTTGTCACTATATCAGCTTCAGCGACGCCGGCTCCCATACCATTTGCAGCTTTCCAATCTGCAGGGATTTCAAAGGTTCTCTGTGAACTTTCGATATCGGAGAGTCCTCCGACCTCCTCTTCATTGTTAATAATTCTTCCGGTCTGATTTAAAACATCGGCAATAACACGAGCGTCAGTTGCGTCTCTTTTTGGAAGAGTAGCTCCAACGTCAGGCAAAAGATTTGACATTACGTCTTTTCCAGGCAATATATTTCCTTCTGTAATATTCAAATCCGGATACAAATCATCGCCTAAAGAAAATGGCGTGTCAACCTTTTCCACCTGGTCAGCCGCACTGTTGGTGCCGTCGTTAGACCAGTTATTATTAGTAACCGTTGAGCTTCCAACCACATAGTTATCAGTCATATAGAATTTGCTTTTATAAGTCACTCCGTCAATAACTTTAGCCATCTTTGCAAAATCATATATACGGTATCTCTTGCCTGAAACTGTACTCGGACCGTACTTATAATAATTATTTGAATAATTAACCTTTGACGGATTTATAACCTTATTATGCGGTGAAGTAGGCTCGCCGCCATAGGCTGAATTGGTTACGCCCCAGTTATAGACAACGTTATTTCTAAAGTCTGTATTTTGCAGAACTCTGTCAAGTCTCGGCGAACGGCTGTCGTGATGAGCAAACAAGTTGCGGTAATATGTGGCGTTGGTTCCTCCAATAATTGCGCCATAACCGTGTGCGCCTTTAAAATGCCCCGACATTCTCATACTTTCAGATGTGATAGTATTTTGAACTGTCAAACGCTTTCCCTGCTCATATGTATCAGATTCAGCCGAACCTGCATAAAGGGTCAGCCCCTCGTCAACACACCAGCTTGTTGAGCAATGGTCAATAATAATATCCGAGTTCCATTGACCGCCTAAGCCGTCAACTTCCTGACCATTTTTATTCGTCGGTCTAACACGCATATATCTAATAATAACATTTTTCACGCCATTGCCTATACGCAAATCACCGCCTGTAAGTGTGATTCCATCACCAGGGGCTGTCTGACCCAGGATAGTTATGTTATCGTTATTGATATAAACGGTACTCGGAACGTCTATAACTCCGCCCACATCAAACACAACAATTCTTCCTGACTGGCTTATTGCGTCAGTAAACGAACCTGGACCCTCACTGTGTAAATTTGTAACATGATAAACCTCTAATTTACCTTCACCACTATCCAAAATTCCGCGTGCGCCTTTTGTATACTTACCGCCGCCCTCTGCTCCGGGAAAGGCTGGCAAAGCGTTACCCTGCAGTTCCGCATTATCCGCAAAAACGGACACACTGACGAAACAAACAGACAGAACCATACAGATTGCTACTGCAAATGATAATATCCTTTTCATAAAAATTCTCCTTGCTCCAAAAATTTAAGAACTTAATATTATACCGTCAACTGTTATTCCCCTCTATAAAAACAGCACCTCCAATATAATTTGTATGCCGGTACAATTAAAATCATATAGATATATTACCATAAACAAATGTTTTTTTCAACAAGAATTATTGCTATTTTACATAGATAAATGACTATTTTTAAGCTAAAAGGTTAATTATTGGCAATATAACAGTATATTGCGCAATTAATCTGTATAATATTTCTGTATATTAAAATAAAATAATGTCATCCATTGACATAATATTTTGATATGAAAACATAAGGGATTTATTATTAATAAAAATATAAATTTATAATTTTCTTATTTTGTTTAATTGCATAATCAAGTGTACGCTTTGCACCACCGTCTTTATAAACATAACACAGACAAATATCACAATTATTTACAATCCATTTATTCCTATTTGGTATATCAAATTTATAATAGGCTTTCGCTCCAAAAGGACATATTATAGCATCATACCATAATTTATCCTTTTTTTTAATCTGTTTTATATTATATGGAACAAATATTATTTTTCCACCTAAATCTTTAACTGCCACTTCACACATTTTATCAAAATTTCCCATTCCGCCACTATAAAAGTCTGTAATCCCCATTTTTATTAATTTTTCTATCTCTGTATAAATTTTATTTTCAATACCAAAAATATCTCTATGACCTATTATTGCAACAGTCTGTCGTTTATGCAAAACAAACATCTCCTAACATAATTTATGATTCAATTATACTCTATTTATCGACAATTGTCAACTTAGCGATAACAAATTAGACTATTTATATTAGGAACTACATGAAAGGCAGAAACTATTATGATTAATTATAAACCATTTTATAAAACCTTGCAGAAAAAAGAAATAACTACATATAGATTAATAAATACTTACGGTGTGAGTAGAAGTCTAATTGATAGGCTTAAACATGATAAACCAATTACAACTGTCACTATAAATGATTTGTGTACAATATTAAATTGTAAAGTTGAAGACATTCTCCAGTATGTACCAGATGAAAATTAAAGCTATTGTCTACTTTAAGAGAATAGATATATACTAACATTTTGATATGAAAATAAATCAATAAAACTAATAACATTCAAGTTAGACAGGAAATAAAAATTAATTTATAAATTATATATTGAACACTACGTGTTCAGATGATAGCTCACCTAACGCGCTTGCTATCGCAAGCCTACCGATGTTCACTGAAAAACCTTCTTTTTTAGTGAATTAAATAAATAGGAACTCGAAATATCTTTATTCACGGCAGTACACAAAGTCAACGGGAAAGTTACAAGGCTTTTTCATCTTGAAACTGCGTTTCAAGATGAATTTAGCGGGGTGCGAGCGCCCCTTGGAGCCGTTAGGCGACCTAAGCGAGCAAGCACTTTTTCTTTGGTGAAGCGTTTCTTTTTCTTGCCAGAAAAAGAAATGGTTCAAACACCTATTAAAAGTAAAATAATATATATTATATGGGGTCATATACAAAGTTGATTTTAATGAATATTTTCTTTATATAATGAACACTGCGTGTTCAGATGTTAGCTCACCTAATGTGCTTGCTATCGCAAGCCTACCGATGTTCACTGAAAATCCCAGTTTTTTATGTAATAATGAAATGATTCAAACACCTTATTATGTAATAATAAATTTTTTATATATGGTCATATACATAGTATATAGATAGTTCTTTAATAAGTAAAATAATAAATATTATATGTGGTTATATACAAAGTAAATATTAGTAATTAATAACAGTAATTCTATCAACTATATTGATAAAAACCATAATCCAACAAAAGTGCCCTTCTGAATTCAGAAGGGCATTTTTATAATAATTAAAATCTCCCGCGCTCTTTGTACGTCGTGTGCAGCAGCTCATGCGCAAGATGTGAACCCGGTTTTTCAAAAAAGTCCTCATACAGCAATGTCATATCAGGATTCTCGTGGCTCTTTCTAATCTTGCTTCCTCTGTCTTCCGAATATAACGCTTTTGCTCGCTCCGTTCTGACATCAATATCCATTTTCAGCCTCGACGGAACTATAGGCTGTCCTCCGCCGTTTACACAGCCGCCCGGACAGGCCATTATCTCAATAAAGTGATAATCCGCCTTGCCTTCACGGATATTGTTTAAAAGCTTTCTAGCGTTTCCTAAGCCATGAGCAACAGCAACCTTAACATCAATACCGCCCATATTTACTGTGGCCTCTTTTATTCCTTCAACGCCTCTTACGTCATCATATTCAATCTCTTCAACAGATTTTCCGCCTAACGTGTCTGCCGCTGTTCTCAGCGCCGCTTCCATTACTCCGCCGGTTGCGCCGAATATAACTCCGGCTCCGCTGGCACGTTCAAACGGAACATCAAATTCCTCATCAGGCAGTCTGCCAAACATTATACCAGCCTGCTTTATCATTCTCGCAAGCTCTCGAGTTGAAATAACCGCGTCGACATCTCTAAGTCCGTCAGACTCCATCTCAGGACGGCCTGCTTCAAACTTTTTAGCCACGCAAGGCATCACTGAAACAACAAATATCTTTTTAGGGTCTATATTGTTTTTCTTTGCGTAATAAGATTTTATAACTGCTCCGAACATCTCATGCGGTGATTTGCATGATGATAAATTATCCAAAAAGTCCGGGAAGTTATGCTCACAAAATTTTATCCAGCCTGGACTGCACGACGTTATCATCGGCAGCTTTCCTCCGTTTTGTATGCGCTCTAAAAGCTCGTTTGCCTCTTCCATTATTGTCAAGTCCGCACCTGTATCAGTATCAAACGTCTTGTCAAATCCCAAACGCCTCAGTGCGGCTGCCATTTTTCCTGTCACCGGAGTTCCTATCGGGAATCCGAACTCTTCGCCGAGACCGGCTCTCACAGCCGGAGCTGTCTGAACAACAACATATTTGTCATCGTCCGCAATTGCGTCCCATATTTCTTGTGTATTATCTTTCTCTCTCAAAGCCCCGGTTGGACATGACACTATACACTGGCCGCAGTTTACACAGGCCGTATCTGACAGCGCCTTTTCAAAAGCTGTGCCAACCCTGGTATTAAATCCGCGCTGCATGGTGTCAATAACTGCAACAGTCTGTACGTCTTTGCACATATTAACACAGCGGCGGCATAGAATACATTTATTATTATCCCTCACAATTGACGGTGACACGTCGTCTATTTCGAAACTGTTCATATCGCCTTCAAACGCTATTGAATCCACTCCCAGCTCTTCTGACAGCGACTGCAGTTCACAGCTTTTGTTCCTTATACAGCTGAGACATTTTTTCTCGTGAGTTGACAACAAAAGTTCAAGTGTGACGCGCCTTTGGTCTCTGACCTTTTTAGTGTTTGTCATAACCTCAAGCCCTTCCGACACCGGATAAACACATGCCGCCTGAAGAGCCCTCGCACCTTTAATCTCAACAATACACATTCTGCAAGAACCGGTTTTGCTGATGTCTTTCAAATAGCACAGGGTAGGTATATCAATGCCATTTTCACGTGCCGCTTCAAGAACCGTATAGTCGGCAGGAACAGATAGTTCTATTCCGTTAATTTTTATATTTACATTATCTGCCATCTCTATCTCCTCCTATTTGGTTATTGCCTTAAAGGGACACTTCTCAAGACAAGCGCCGCACTTAATGCATTTTTCACTGTCGATTTTAAAAGGATTTTTAACCTGTCCCGAAATTGCTCCCACCGGGCACTGTCTGGCGCAAAGCCCGCAGCCCTTACACTTTTCAGGGTCAATTTCATATTTAGCAAGCCCCTTACAGACATGTGCTGGGCAAGTCTTATCAATAATATGCGCCTCATACTCGTATCTGAAATACTTCAAAGTTGAAAGCACCGGATTTGGCGCCGTCTGTCCGAGACCGCACAGCGAACCGGCTTTAATAGCTTCAGCCAGGCTTTCAAGACGATCTAAATCTTCCATTGTTCCGTTGCCGTCTGTAATCTTAGTCAAAATTTCAAGCAGTCTCTTGGTTCCGACACGGCACGGAGTACATTTACCGCAGGATTCGTCAACTGTAAACTCAAGGAAAAACTTAGCTATATCAACCATACAGTTGTCCTCATCCATAACGATAAGTCCTCCCGATCCCATCATTGAACCAATAGCTATCAGAGAATCATAGTCGATTGGAGTATCAATCAATTCTGCCGGAATACATCCGCCGGATGGTCCGCCGGTCTGTGCCGCCTTGAATTTCTTACCGTTTGGAATTCCACCGCCAATATCTTCAACAATTTCACGCAGGGTTGTGCCCATAGGCACCTCAACCAATCCTGTATTATTGATTTTTCCGCCCAGAGCAAACACTTTTGTGCCCTTACTCTTTTCGGTACCAATTTTTGAGAACCAGTCTGCGCCTTTTAATATAATTCTCGGTATATTAGCGTACGTCTCAACATTGTTAAGTATAGTAGGCTTTCCGAACAAACCTTTAACGGCCGGGAACGGAGGACGGGGACGCGGCTCGCCTCGATGACCCTCGATTGAAGTCATCAGAGCAGTTTCCTCACCGCAGACAAAAGCTCCGGCGCCCAATCTAATTTCTATATCAAAATCAAATCCGCTGTCAAATATATTCTTTCCAAGCAGTCCATATTTACGGGCTTGTTTTATGGCTATATTAAGTCTCTGAACCGCAATCGGGTATTCGGCTCTGATATATATGTATCCCTGGTTTGAGCCTATCGCATAGCCGGCTATAGCCATAGCCTCCAAAACCGCATGGGGATCTCCCTCCAAAACGCTTCTGTCCATAAATGCACCCGGGTCGCCTTCATCGGCATTACAACAGACATATTTCTGCTCGTTTACCGAGTTAGCCGCAAATTGCCACTTCAGTCCGGTCGGAAATCCGCCGCCGCCTCTGCCGCGAAGTCCGGAATCTTTTATAGTATCTATAACTTCCTGAGGCTTCATCTCAGTAAGCGCTTTACCCAAAGCTTCGTATCCGTCTCTTGCTATGTATTCATCTATATTTTCAGGATTGATGACACCGCAGTTTCTCAAAGTTATACGGTGCTGCTTTTTATAAAAATCAACTTCATTCAGCGACTTTATTTCGTCAGTGCCCTCATGTACAGACTCATCATACAAAAGTCTCTGCACTATTCTACCTTTTAAGAGATGCTCTTCAACAATCTCTTTTACATCTTCCTTTTTTACCATGCTGTAAAATGCGCCTTCAGGATAGACAATAACTATCGGTCCCAGCGCACACAGACCAAAACATCCTGTCTTAACAACTTTTACCTCATCATATAAGCCGTTTTCTTTCAGCTGTTTTTCAAACTCGTCTATAAGCAGTGCACTGCCTGAAGAAGTACAGCCGGTACCTCCGCAGACAAGCACTTGTGATCTATATATGTTCATTGGTTAATTACCTCCAGTCTGTGCCGCACCAATAGTATATTCCATGACCGGCCTGCCGTTTACTATATGTTCTGTCACTACCTTAGCCACCTTATCCGGCGTCATTTTAACATATGTGACCTTCTCCTCGCCGGGTTTAAATATTTCAACAATCGGCTCCAGCCTGCACATACCGATACATCCCGTTTGGGTAACAGTAACGCCGCTTAGACCGCGTTTGTTTATCTCCTGCAAAAATTCATTCAGCACCGGTCTGGCTCCTGCCGCGATTCCGCAGGTTGCCATGCCAATAACAATCCTTGTATCATTATCATTGTCATTACGCAAATCCATCTGGTTTTGAACCCTGTCACGGATTGCTTTCAATTCTTCCAAACTCTTCATTTTTTGACCTCCTACTGTCAATAAATCTATATATGGAATTTATTATTTACTAATTTATTTGTCTTCTCTTATCTTCCCGAGCCCCTCTGTGATATAATCCATTATCCAGGACAGAACCTCTGTTGAATCCAGTGGAACATCGCCTAAAATTTCTTTTATTTCCTGGGTGTCAAACACAAACTCCGAATCATTTACCCTATGTATATAAATAAAATCAATCTCCGGATTAACAGACACTAAAGTGACCATTGTTCCTGCCATATCGCCGACGGGAGCTCTGTCAATATTATTATACTGGAATCTGGCAGTGACACAAGTGCCAACGCCCTCGTCGGAAGTAATCTCAAGGCTTCCCCCCGCCTGCTGTGCGGCGAGTTCAAAAAGAGGTATTCCCATACCAACCCTGCGTGTTGTTCTTGTCGTTGTAAACGGGTCTCTGACACGGCTTAAAAATTCAGGACTCATTCCGCATCCGTTATCAGACACAACAATCGTCAGTTTATCATCATCAATATTTTCATCAATAATTATTTCAATCAATGTCGCTTCCGCTTTTACTGAATTCTGAACAATATCCAAAATATTAAGAGATAGTTCTTTCAATCAGCTCACCACCAATCAATTATTTATCAAATAGTTCTATTTATTAAACAGTTCATCAACACTGTTAAGTTCAAGAAAATTTTTCTGTCCCGGCATACTCTCAAGATAGTGAGCGTCCGAGTTTCTAAGTATTTTATACTTTTTCAAGTCAGGACGCATGCGCAGATAAGCTTCCAAATCCTCAACGTTCTTTGAAACTTCTATCCACTTCACAGGTATGTCTTCCGGGATAAATCCCAGGTTAGACAGCACGCTGTATGAATCCCTGTCGACATGGGCCGGCGAAAACAATCCGCCCGCTTCACTAACTATATAAAAAAGTTCGCTTATAGATATGGAAGCCGACGATATGAGCAGTTTTTTCTCATAGTCAATAATATTGTCGTTTTCATCCATATAAGCCTGAATTCCAAAAATCTCCGGCTTATTTTCTATATCCGGAAGCCGGCTGTATACAAAATTCGAAACTTCACTAGCACGCTCCATATTCGGATACAGAGTAAGCACATGAACACCCTCGGAAGTTTCCACCTCCATACCCGGAACAACAGATACGCCTATATTTTTTCCTGCCTTCATAACAGCTTCAGCATTTCCAATAGTGTTATGGTCAGTTAGAGCTATGGCGTCAATCTCTAAAAGCTTAGCCATATTAACTATATTACCCGGAGTCATATCCATACTGCCGCAGGGCGACAATGCCGAATGAATATGAAAATCATAGCTAAACATTTTTACTGCTTAATTTATAATAATCAACAGCCGCTTCATAACTCGTTTTTGCTGTCTTCAAAATAACAACGTTTTGGGAATTGGCCTTATCTATAATTCCGCTTTCAACATCCACATCCTCGGCAAGAACAATACATGAAGCGTCTGACAATGTGGCAACAGCAACAATGTTTATATTGCTCATAACGGTAATCCACATATCTCCGCTGTTAGCTCTGCCCATTACCCAGCTCAGCAAATCACCAATATAACAGCCAGTAATTTCTTTATCCTCATAGTCAGGATTGGTTAAAACTTCATACTCGCCAAATTTAACTAAATCTGATATTTTCATAGAGTTACTCCTCCTCTTCACGGTTATCTTTATCTGACGCCAAAAGCTCAGTAGCAAGTTCCTGAACCTTAGCTTTCATATTTACTATACAAAAACTCTCATCGGCAAAACCTCTCACTATATCCTCGGCCAAAGCTTTACAGGACGGAGCGCCGCATGATCCGCAGTCAAGCTGAGGCAGAGAATCATATATTTTCTCAAGCTCATCCATCATTTCCATAGCCTTGTCAAAATCATCATCCAGTTCCATAACCGGCTCATACTCCAGCTTTTTTGAACATGACAGAGAACCCAAATCTATATCTTTTGTTTCGCATGGTCTGTTGTGTAAAGTTTTTGATATATTCTTTATATGATTTTTAGCTACATAGCTATTGACAACATTCAAAACGCCGCCCACACATCCGCCGAGACAAGCTGACAGTTCAATAAAGTCAATACCGGAAACCTTATCGTCTTCGATTTCCTCAAGTATTTTAATAACATTTTCAATTCCGTCAACAGCTATATAATTTTCTATAGCCGCGCCGTCCGCTTCCCCTCCGCTTCTGGACCAATATACTCCGCTCAGGGAAGATTTCATAAGAGCTTTTGGCTCCTTTATATCTCCTATAATCGGAAAAAGCTTTGCAAACACATCATTAACTGATATTGCCCCGCTTATTTCAGATTTATCCAAAGTCAACGGAGATTTTATACTGGTCATTTTGGCTGGACATGGGGTTATAAAAAACACCCCAATTTCTTCATTTTTAAGTCCGGTCTTTTGGACGGCTTCTTTCCTTGCTAAACGACCGGCAGTTTCCATTGGTGAAATAAGGTCAATAATGCTGTCAATCAGATTAGGGAATCTGACCCTGATAAGCCTTATAACAGCCGGACACGCACTGCTTATGAATGGCTTTGAACCGCTTCGTTTTTTATATATCTCTTTTGTCGCCGCGCTTATATACTCGGCTCCCCTGGCAACCTCAAAAACATCGTCAAATCCTATTTTTAAAAGGCCGGTGAGTATAACGTTTATATCGCTTACATCGCTGAACTGTCCGTATAAAGAAGGCGCAGGCAAGGCGATATTATATTTATAATTTTTCAGTTCCTCAAAATCATCTGTTACCGCCCGTTTTGCATGGTATGGGCAAACCCTAATACATTCGCCGCAGTCGATACAGCGGCCTTTTATTATCTTGGCTTTTCCGCCTCTGACTCTGATAGCTTCAGTAGGGCAGCGCTTTATACAATTTGTACAGCCCCTGCACTTATCTTTATCAAGTGTGACGGAATGAAAGTATGACATACCCTCACCTCATATATTTATAATAAGTTCTACCGTTGTACCTACCCCAACTTTTGAATCTATATTCATGCCGTCCGTATATTTTTTAATATTAGGAAGCCCCATTCCGGCGCCGAAACCCATTTCACGAATTTGGTCGCTGGCGGTTGAATACCCTTCCTGCATGGCTAAATCTATATCTTTAATTCCGGGGCCATGGTCTCTGAAAGTAATCGTAATTCTGTCCTTTGACACCTCGGCGTCGCATATTCCGCCGCCGCCGTGTATTATTGTATTTATTTCAGCTTCATACATCGCTATGGCAACTCGGCGTATAACCTCAGGCGCTATACCCAGCTTCTTAAGATAACTTTTAAAATTGCTGGAAGCTTCCCCTGCTATCGAAAAATCATGGCCGTCTACATCATAATGTTTCTGCATCTTTCCTGCCCTCCAAACCCTTTCTGTAAAGTCTGCCGCATGCGGTATACATAGGCAGCTTTGTGCTTAGAAGGACTATTCCCTGCTCTTTCGCAAGCTCAATAAGACTTTCGGGCGGAGTTTTTCCTCTAACAAAACATATAGCTATGATATCCATCATCTCTGCAGTTCTAACGACCTGTGGATTAACAAGCCCGGTAAGCAAGAGACTTTGGTCTTTAACAAAAGCCAACACGTCGCTCATCAAGTCACTGCCGCAAGCGTTATGTATATCAACCGCTCCAAGGCTTTCATCATTTTCTCCGGTCAAGACCTGAGCATTTATTTCCGCTTTAACATCAGATAATAGCATAAGCCACCCCTTTATACTTGGTTATAAACAGAGTTCAAAAATTTGAACAAATATATTAACTTAATGCACAACTCACAACTCATAATTCATATATAAAAATGAATTATAAATTATAAATTATGCATTAACTTTTATTCTACTGATACTGTTTTAATATATCCTCAACCTGGTCGGCGGTCAATCTGCCGTGAACATCGTCACCAATAGTAATAACAGGAGCTAAACCGCACGCTCCTATACACCTGGTAGCGTCCAATGAGAACTTGCCGTCAGCTGTGCATTCTCCAACATCTATGCCTAATATTTCCTTCATTTTATCAAGTATTTCTCCGCTGCCCTTGACATAACAGGCTGTTCCAAGACAGACTCCTATAGGATAAACCCCTTTAGGATTAAGAGAAAATTGGGTATAAAAAGTAACGATTCCATATATTTCTGCAAGAGGCACGTCAAGACCCTCAGAAATCATTTCCTGAACCTCAATAGGAAGATAGCCATATATCTCCTGGGCTTCGTGAAGCACCGGAATAGTGGCACCTTTCTCTCCCTTATGAGATTCAATCACCGCTTTCAGCTGTTCCTCTTGTTCCTTTGTTCCCTTAAATGGTATAGCCATTTTATGAGACCTCCCGTATGTAATATTTACTGTATTTCCTATATTTAGAATGGTCTGAAAACCACATTCACAACATAGCCCAGACTTTATAAGTGTATCACAAAAAATTACCTTTTGCAACACTGATTTTTAATTATATGTTATATATTTAACACATTACTTTTTATAAATTAAAATAATATATATACCTTTAATACAAATAATATAACTAAAATATAATTAAGGTTGACAAGCTTTTGCCTTGATGTTAAAATAATCTCACATGATGTATTATGAAATGGAGAAAGCAAAATGGAAACAAGATATAAATCACATTTATACGTATATTTAATAATCTGCGGAGCATTGTACGTAGTCTTTTCTACTCTCAGAAGCGGCGGAGATTTACAAGGATGGTTTAAAGGCGTTTATTTCTTTTTATCATTAATGGTAATGGTGTTTGCATATTTTAACATCGCAAAAAAAGGGGATAAATACATAAAGACTTATCATCACGACCTATATGACAGATATTATAACGTTCTTGTCACTGGAAAGAAAGAAGTTAAACGTCCTATTTTCATTGGTCTTCAAACTTTATTTAATACGGATTATGAAAACGACCCAAACTTAAAGGCAATACGAAAAGAAGCTAAATTATATATCTGTGCTTTGATAATAATATTTATACTAACGTTAATGAATGTTGCACTGTAACAAAAAATATTATTGAATCTGTTATTATATTAAAAAATATAATAAATTAAAAAGAACCAAACAGAATATAAAAAGACTATAATCAGATTGTCATACAGCACAATAAAATATATAAATAATAAAAAACCATTGTATTTAGACAATAAAAGTCTTTTTACAATGGTTTTTATTGTTTTTCTTAAAAATGACTTTTTACAGTCATTTTAGAGTTTCCAAAACTTATTTCTTATTCGTACTCTACCACGTTAACCCATCTGTCTAAAAATTCCTTTTCTTCAGGCTTGCCCTTTACAGACTGCGATGCCGCAACAACAGGCATCCATTTCTGAACATACTGTTTTGCCGTGTCGCTCTTTTTGCAGAACAAATCAAGATATTTGTCAGCAAGCTCCTCCTTGCCGTCTAAACAAAACAGCAAATATGTTCTTGCAACATCAGCGCTGGCGTTTCCTTGTGTAGCGTGTGACCAGTCAAGAATATATGGGGTTCCGTTATCGGTGACAATAATATTGCTCGGGTTAAAATCACCATGGCAAAGCTTTGTATGCTTTGGCATACTCTCAAGGCGGGTGTGCAGCTCATATCTCGTAGTAGCGTCGTACCCGGACTCGCTTATTTTTCTGTTCATCTTATCTTTTAACTTGTTCAAAAGAGGAACAGTCTCCTTATTCATTTCCAGCTGCAAATCAACAAATAAGTTAAGATATTCATCAAGTTTCTCAGGATTCTCATCCATTAACTGGGCAAGCGTTTTTCCTTCAATAAATTTTGTGGAAATAACCCACTGTCCGTCAATCATTGTAACCTGGTTCAGCGCAGGTATATTTAATCCAGTTTCCTCAACTCTGGCCTGATTCAACGCTTCGTTCAATATATCTGCTTTAGAATAATTGGAATTAAAAACTTTTAAAGCATTTTCGCCGTCTTTATAAATAACCTTATCGGGTCTCTCGGCAAGAATTTTTTCGTACTTCATAATTGTTTGCTCCTTTCAGAATCAACGTGACCTATTGTTAACAATATCAAATAATGGGTTTTGCCCTTTATCCAATGTATCAGCGGCGGTTTGCGGCGCTGAAAATTTAAGCGGAGCTGCCAACGGCAGGATACTCTTAAATTAATTCAATAAGGGGTTTTGCCCCGTTATTCAATGTTTCAGCGGCGAATTTTCGACGCTGAAAATTTAAGCGGAGCCCGCCAACGGCGGGATTCTCTTAAATTAATTATAACAAACCAACAACGGTTAATCAATATTTATTTGCCGTAGTAAGCCCTTAAATACATCTCTTTAATTTCTTTCATAAGCGGATATCTCGGATTTGCTCCGGTGCACTGATCATCGAATGCCTGCTCTACCATTTCGTCAAGCGTATCCAAAAATACTTTTTCGTCCACTCCATAATCTTTTATTGTCTTCTTGATTCCTATTTTCTCTTTCAGTTCATTTATGCCTTTGATAAGATTCTCAAGTTTTTCTTCATCAGTCTTTCCGCCAAACCCCAGATAATCAGCAACTTCTGCATATCTTGCCAAAGTATGAGGATGGTCGTATTGTGAGAATGTTCCCATCTTTGTCGGAACCTCGCTCGCATTAAATCTCATAATCTCTTCAAGCATCAATGCGTTTGCAACACCGTGCGGCAGATGATGGAAGGCTCCAAGCTTATGCGCCATAGAGTGGCAAATACCTAAGAAAGCATTAGCAAACGCCATACCTGCCATAGTAGCGGCATTTCCCATTTTTTCACGCGCTACCGGGTCATTTGGACCATTATCATAGGCTCTAGGCAAATATTCAAATATCATTTTAAGACTGCGCAGAGCCAAACCGTCAGTATAATCAGTTGCCATAACCGAAGCATAAGCTTCAAGAGCATGTGAAACAGCGTCAATACCTGACGCGCTCGTTAAACCTTTGGGCGCATTCATCATCATATCAGCGTCAACAATAGCCATATTCGGCATAAGCTCGTAATCAGCAAGCGGATACTTAACACCGCTGTCACCGTCGGTTATTACTGCAAAAGGAGTAACTTCACTTCCGGTACCGGCAGATGTTGGAACTGCTACAAACATAGCCTTTTCTCCCATTTTCGGGAATGTGTACACACGCTTGCGAATATCTATAAATCTCATTGCCATATCCATAAAGTCAGCCTCAGGATGTTCATACAGAACCCACATAATTTTACCGGCGTCCATTGCGCTTCCGCCTCCGATTGCTATAATACAATCAGGCTCAAACGCCGTCATAGCTTTGGCGCCGTCGATAGCGCAGGCAAGGGTCGGGTCAGGCGCTACATCTGAAAATACGCTGTACTTAATCCCCATTTCATCCAACTTGTTTGTAACCGGGTCGGTATAACCATTGCTGTACAGAAAACTGTCAGTAACAATAAACGCCTTTTTCTTACCCATAACGCCTAACTCTTCAAGAGCTACCGGCAGACAGCCTTTCTTAAAGTAAACCTTCTCAGGAGCCCTGAACCAAAGCATATTCTCTCTCCTCTCAGCAACAGTTTTTATATTAATAAGATGCTTAACTCCTACATTTTCGGACACAGAGTTGCCGCCCCATGAACCGCATCCCAACGTTAGTGACGGGTTTAAATCAAAGTTATACAGGTCTCCTATACCTCCGTGAGATGACGGGGTATTAACCAATATACGGCAGGTTTTCATAGCGGCCTGGAACTTGTTGAGTTTATCTTTTTCAGTAACTGCATTCAGATAAACGCTTGAGGTGTGTCCATATCCGCCGTCAGCAATTAAATGCTCCGCCTTTTCTATCGCTTCATCAAAATCTTTCGCTTTATACATTGCAAGAACAGGAGACAATTTCTCGTGTGCAAACTCTTCGCTGAGTTCAACACTGCTGACCTCACCAATTAATATCTTAGCAGTTTCAGGAACGTCAACTCCTGAAAGTTTCGCTATTGTATAAGCAGACTGACCAACAATCTTTGAGTTAAGCGCTCCATTTATCAAAATGGTCTTTCTAACCTTGTCAATCTCATTCTTTTTGAGGAAATAACATCCTCTGTCGGCAAACTCTTTTTTAACCTTTGAATATACGGAATCAAGCACGATAACCGACTGCTCAGAAGCACAAATCATACCATTGTCAAAAGTCTTTGAATGAATTATTGAACTTACTGCCAAAAGAATGTCGGCAGTATCATCTATAATTGCAGGCGTGTTTCCGGCTCCGACACCGAGCGCCGGCTTTCCTGATGAATATGCAGCCTTAACCATTCCGGGACCACCGGTTGCCAAAATAGTATCAGCTTCTCCCATAAGCATGTTTGTGAGCTCAAGCGACGGAACATCTATCCATGAAATAATATTTTCAGGCGCACCAGCTTTTACAGCGGCTTCATATACAATTCTCGCCGCGTCAATAGTACATTGCCTTGCTCTGGGATGAGGGCTTATGATAATACCGTTTCTCGTCTTTAAAGAAATCAAAGTCTTAAAAATAGCTGTTGAAGTCGGGTTAGTAGTCGGTATTACTGCAGCTATTACGCCTATTGGTTCAGCTATTCTCTTTGTACCATAAGCGGAATCTTCTTCTATAACACCGCATGTTTTTGTGTTCTTGTATTTATTGTAAATATACTCGGCTGCATAGTTGTTTTTTATTACTTTATCCTCAACTACTCCCATTCCGGTTTCAGCAACCGCCTGCTTTGCAAGCGGCAGTCTTTGTTTATTGGCGGCTATAGCAGCAGCCTTAAATATTTCATCAACCTGTTTCTGTGAGAACTTCGCAAACTCCTGCTGAGCTTTCCTTACCTTTTTTATTTCCTGCTCAAGTTCCTGAACTGTACTTACCATAAGTTCTTACTCCTCTCAGATATATAAATTAATTAATTTTCTTAGTGAAGCCTAAATTAGGCCTAATAACAATTATATCCATAATATGCTAATCATAAATCACTTTTCTGTAAATATTATAAAAACTTAACTTTTACTATAAATAATTAATGAGATTCACAGAATAAAGTGTTTTGCTTTTATTCTTTATTACGGAATAAATTGTTAAATATTTGTCAATCTCTTTACAATACACATTATACACACTTGTTAAATATTTGTCAATCCAATTTAAAAAACATTTTTCACAAAAAATAATTATGACAAATCAGCTGCTTTGTTAAACTTTTATCTAACTTATTGTTTAGATAAACTATCTTATAAATTCTGAAATTTAACAATAGATGACATATGTTTTTATGATATAGAAGTTAACTATAATTAAAATAATTTCCGTTACCACTCATCTTTCACGGCTCTTATCAACTTCTTTTAAATACGCAGTGCGAAAGCAGTTTGCTGCGTAAAGTTCACAATATCGGAAAAATTTATTAGTAAAAATATTTATAACAAATAGTTTTAAATATTTTCACGCTAAGCGTGATATGATAGCTCACCTAACGAGGTGTGCTTACGCACACCCTGCCGATGTTCACTAAAAACACCTTCTGATACTAATCTTTCGTTTTAAATTTAATATAATTAAAAAAGTATTGTATTTATACAAACATTTTCAGATTAAAATTGTTTGTCGCAGTTGAAATTTAAACAATTTTTTCTAAATAAAACTTTATAAAACATTTACTGCCGCTCCTTGCTATAATCGGAATGATAAAATCTTCAAATAAATCATATAAAAATTTTAAAATTCTTTCTTTATTGATATTAGTAAATATTTTGTAATATTAAAACTAAAAATATGGATTGAAAAAAATATTAAAAAGCGATATAATATATAATGTATTAATGTGGCAATTTAAACATATATAGGAGATAAATTATGCTTTCGAAAAAAATAATCTGGAAACTAAATATAATAGATATCTTGCTGCTTGCAATTATTATTCTCAGTGTCGCCGCTCTTATATACAAATCAGCTTGGGGCAGGGGAAACAATAAATATGAAACCTACACTATTACCTATGTATGTGAAAGCTCGCCAATCGACCTGTTAAACAAAGTTGAATACGGCGACATTTGCATTGACGGAAGCTATGGTAATGAAATAGGTGTGCTTGATAATATAAATCTTACTCCAATAACTGAAAATTATTCCGTAGCCGCAATATCAAACGGGAGCGTTGAAAATAATGAAAACGATGATGAAGACCAGCCGTCTCCCACACCTTTTCCAACGCCTGAGCCTGTTCGGGCTAAAGCAGAATTTGTTACAACGGTTGAAGGCATGAAGACAGACCACGGTATAAAAATTGATAAAAACATTTATTTGATGGGTCAATCTGCTCAAATCATTATTGGTGACGTAATTTTTGATGTCTATATCAGCGATATTCGTTAATGAGATTTTTGGAGGATATAAATGTGAGACAAGAGATAATAGACATATATAAAAACAGTTTTTTATATGAGATAATTATGTGGATCACAAATATTCTGATTCCGCGTCTGAAATACGATTTTATTCACAGTAAGACTTTAGCAATTATAACTTGGTTTGAAAAAAAAATTATGAATAATAAGTATCTTGAAATATTTTTTAATACTAAAGTTGTCGGCGAAGCCTGGTATGCAAGTGCGTTTTACAGATATACCACAATAGGCATACGCCGGTTTGCTTTTTATATTCCCCGTTCAAGGCTCAAGTTTCATCCTATATATATAGGTGTGTTTCTGCTGTTTGTGCTTTTATTCCCATCATCTCTATGGGATAATTTTTATATGGTCCCGGCTTTCATGCTCGTATCGCTGATTTATATTTCTCATAACTCCACTCAGCGCACAGGCGTTATATTTATTCTGATAAACATAATTATATTCATGTTTATAGCTATGATGAGCATGTCAATACCGATTGCGGCTTGCAAATCCCTTTCATACTTTTTATTGGCTGTTGATTTATTTTTTCTGATATCATTCACAGTCAGAACTCAGGATGATTTAGAATTAATTTTAATGTCTCTTTTCCTGGCAATGGTCGTTTTGTGTATAACCGGAATAGTTCAGGCTTATCATGCCGACAATCCGAGCATAGCTATACAAGGCGTTTACGGGGATTCGACAATTTTTGCTGAGATATTGGTGCTGCTTTTTCCTTTCGCATTTGTTTATCCCATAACTTTAGAATCTAAAATCAGACGGTTTATATATTCAATACTGGTTATGGGAGTATCTTTTTGGGTTATCTCGGCCACACAGTCTAAAGCCGCGTTCATTGCTTATTTTATCGAGCTTGTTATCGTAATCATTTTGACTGACAGACGTTATATACCAATGATTCTGTTTTTGGCGCCGTTCTTTTCAGGGCGCGTACTCAACAACATTATATTAATGTGGCAAAACGGCAGCAATAATGGAAATATTATTGAAAACATTGTCTATACTTTGAGAAATTTCTGGACAAATGGATTTGGAGTGAGCACAGACAACTTTGTCAACATATATAATTCCACAGCTCAGCATTACGGGGAAGGCGGCACTTTGATAAACATACCCAACCTTCACATCAGCGCTGTGTACTTTAACATTCTAATAGATGTCGGCGCTGTATTTATGATTGGATTTATGTATTATATTTTAAGAATTGCACACTCTTCCATAACATGTATGTTCAGAGCCACACCGCGCCAAAAAATTATATTTGCCGCTGGACTTGCCGCTCTGCTTGGAATTTCTATTTCTTCACTGCTGGATTCTAACTTGTTTGAACCTCGTATTCTTATAATGTATTGGGCTATGCTGGGGCTTCTTCGCTCCGGAAGAATTATAAAACTTGGGGTATTAGACTAAAAACCGACAAAATTTCTAATTATGTATTGACGAAACAAGTTATTTTTATTATAATAAAACATACGTAGGCAAGGAGGGTTAACGAATGAAAACAGAAAAGCTTTTCATAACAGCTTTGCAGAAAGTTAGTTTTAAAGCATTTGCGATTGCTGCCTATATTTTATTGTTTATCTCACAGCGCTTGCCGATGTTTGGAATAAATTCGATTGAACTGAATGATGTAACTGAAGGGTTCAGCATTTCATCAATCGTTTTTGGTATGGTTTCAAAGTTTTTTGACTTTTTTGGTGTGACTACTCCGCCTGAAATACAGCTTTTGATGATAGGCTGTATAGTGCTCCTCGTTTTTGGTCTTGCTGCTCTTATAATGTCTTTATTTGGATTTAGACTTATTCAGGTTATAAACTTTTGTGTATCGGCCGTTGGAACACTTTTGAGCATAGGATTTTCTGTATTGGTTACACTTGGTATTTCAAGCATAAATTCATCTGAAATTGGTGAAATTTTAGAGTTTCAACTATATGCGTCAATTTGGCTGCCACCGATATTTTTCTTAATCGGAACGCTGTTTACATATGCTTTTGCCAAAATGCCTGACTACGCTTTGGCTGAAGGAAGATTTTTCAGAACTATCGGCGCCGCTCTGAATCCTAAATACTTTTTGAGAACTTTTAAAAAGGATGATAACACAGAAGCATTATTCCGTGCCAGAACTCCTTTAAAAAAGAAAAAGTATGTTACTGTCTCGGAGCCAAAAATCTTGAAAAAAGCTAAAAAAGCTGAAAAAGCCGTAAAGAAAAAAAAGAGAAAGAAAAAAACTGAGCCTGTTACGATAACACCGCCGGCAAAAAAGCTAACAGCTTTAGAGCTTGCTTTAGCCAAACGAGAACATGCTGAAGCGCTTGCAAATATGCAGGCGGATGAGGAGAACAAGGCGTTATTTTCAAAAAGAAATGCTGCTCCAGATTATAACAAAACATATTCAAGTAAAAATCAAATTCAAAACAGAAAGCAAGTTAAAAATAAAAGAGCGCTGGAACTGGCAAAGTTAAAAGCCTCCCACGCTGAAGAGATTGCAAGCAGAAACGAAGATTTATTTTAATCAAAAGCACCGAACTATATATGTTCCGGTGCTTTTAATTTATATATTCAATTCAAAATTATTATATCTATATTTTAATTTCTAAAAAGATACGTAAAAAGTTTAAGTCAGACAATAATAACACCTTCATCTTAAGTGTATTATATACACTAATTTTCTTATATTACTACTAAAATATCTGTAACCCAAACACAAAAAATATTATATATATTTTAATGGACACTTTGTACTTTAGATTGGAAATGCAGTACAGTATATTTTTCAAGTTTTTATTACACTTTTCATTTTTATATTAACGCTGTTCATGTTATAATATATCATAAAAAAATATCTAACTCGTTTTAAAAAATATTATTTCGTCTTCAAAATATTAACCTTAAAGATATAATACAATAAATTAAATTGTAATATACACATTCCAGTATTGTCCGCAAACATTTGAAAATCTATAATAAATTAAACGGCTTTTTATCTAATTTATTTCAAATTTCAAAGGCTTAAAAAACCTCTTTACAGCCCTTGACACATCCTTTAAATTAGTATACAATATTAAGGTTAATTATCGAAAAAATTAATGAGTATATAATTTTGTTAAGAATTAATTTATTATAGAATTGGAGGGATTTAAATGTATCGCAAAGTATCAACCGACCTTTCTTTTGTTGACAGAGAGAAGGAAATCGTTGACTTTTGGAAGAAAAACGATATATTTAAAAAGAGTATAAAGAATCGCGAGGGAGCCGAAATCTTTACTTTTTTTGACGGACCGCCTACCGCTAACGGAAAGCCTCACATAGGTCATGTTCTTACTCGTGCAATTAAGGATTTGATTCCAAGGTACCGCACGATGAAAGGATACTTGGTTGAGAGAAAAGCCGGCTGGGATACCCACGGTCTGCCTGTTGAACTCGAGGTTGAGAAAAGCCTTGGCATCAGCGGCAAACCTCAAATAGAAAATTACGGCGTTGAAGACTTTATCAAAAAGTGTAAAGACAGCGTCTTTGTTTACCAAAGCGATTGGGAAGAAATGAGTGACCGCGTTGGCTTTTGGGCCGATATGGACAACCCATATGTAACATACCACAATGATTATATTGAGTCGGTTTGGTGGGCTCTCAGACAAATTTGGGATAAGGGACTTCTCTATAAAGGTCATAAAATCATGCCTTATTGTCCTCGCTGCGGAACCGCTCTGTCCAGCCATGAAGTTGCACAGGGATATAAAGACGTTAAAGAAAATTCTATTATAGTAAAATTTCAGATTAAAGATGCTCCGAAAGGCGAGTATATTCTCGCATGGACTACCACGCCATGGACCCTTCCCTCAAATGTTGCCCTATGCGTGAATCCGTCAGAGAAATATGTTAAAATCGAATGCGGAGATGAAAAGTATATTTTGGCAAAATCCCTGCTTGAAAAGGTTCTGCCTAAGGACTGCGAATATAAAATTTTAGAAGAATATATTGGCACAGACCTGTGCGGTATGCATTATGAACCATTGTTTGATTTTGCAAAGCCTGAGGGAGACGGATATAGGGTTGTTGCGGATAATTATGTCACTATGGAAGACGGTACCGGTATAGTACATACGGCGCCGGCTTTCGGTGAAGATGATAACCGAGTTGGAGTTGAAAACAACCTTCCTTTTATAAATCTTGTTGACAGTCAGGGTAAGTTTGTTGACGGCACAGGAGACCTTAGCGGACTTTTTGTTAAGGATGCGGATAAGCTTATAATTCGTAATCTAAAGGACAGAAACTTAGCTTTCTCAGTAATTCCTTTTGAACACAGCTATCCGTTCTGCTGGAGATGTGACACCCCTCTTCTGTATTACGCTTGCGACACATGGTTTATAAAAATGACTGCCGTACGCGATAGACTTCTCGCTAATAATGAGACCGTAAACTGGATGCCTGACAATATTAAACACGGACGTTTTGGTAACTTCCTGGAAAATATTATTGACTGGGGTCTGTCACGCTCAAGATATTGGGGAACCCCACTGCCTATTTGGGAATGCAGATGCGGACATAAACATGTTATCGGCTCAATAGAAGAGCTTAAAGAAATGGGAATAAACTGCCCTGATGATATTGAACTTCATAAGCCATATGTTGATGAAGTTAAATTAAAATGCCCGGAATGCGGCGGTGAAATGACCCGAGTTCCTGAGGTTATTGACTGTTGGTTCGATTCAGGCTCTATGCCGTTTGCACAGCTGCACTATCCATTTGAAAATAAAGAACTGTTTGAAAAGCATTTCCCGGCTGATTTTATCAGTGAAGCTATAGACCAAACCAGAGGATGGTTCTACACATTAATGGCAATAAGCACATTGCTGTTTGATGAATCTCCTTATAAAAACGTTGTTGTAATGGGACATGTTCAGGACGAACACGGAAAGAAGATGAGCAAGCACCTCGGCAATGTTGTCGCTCCGATGGATGTTCTAAATCAGCAGGGCGCCGACGCTATACGCTGGTACTTTTATTCCAACTCTGCTCCTTGGCTGCCGAACCGTTTCTCAGAAAAGAACGTGTCTGAGTCACAAAGAAAGTTCCTGGGCACTCTATGGAACACTTATGCTTTTTATGTTCTCTATGCAAATATAGATGAATTTGACCCGACAAAATACACGCTGGATATTGATAAACTTTCAGTGATGGATAAATGGATTCTTTCTAAATTAAGCGGTGTAATAAAAGAGGTTGACAATAACCTTGCCAATTATAAAATTGTTGAGTCAGCCAGGGCTATAACACAATTTACAGACGAGCTGTCCAATTGGTATGTCCGCCGCAGCCGTGAAAGATTCTGGACGGTTGAAATGATTCAGGACAAAATTAACGCATATATGACGCTTTATACTGTCTTGGTAGAATTTTCTAAAGTATGCGCTCCTTTTGTACCGTTTATGACTGAGCAAATATATCAGAACCTAGTATTGTCGGTTGATAAAAACGCTCCCGAAAGCGTTCACCTTTGTGATTATCCGTCTATGGATGAAAAGCTGTCTTTCCCTGAAATTGAGAAAGATATGGACGCTGTCAGAAAAGTGGTAATGCTTGGCCGCGCATGCCGTAATGAAGCTAACATAAAAAACCGTCAGCCGCTTAAAAAGCTGTATATTCAATCAAATACTGAAATTAATCCGGACTATATTTATATAATTCTCGATGAACTCAATATTAAAGAAGTTGAGTTTGTTGAAGACGCCAGCGGATTTATATCATACAAATTTAAGCCTCAGATGAGAACAATGGGTCCGAAGTATGGTAAACTAATGCGTCCAATATTCGACGAGGTGGCTAAGATGGATGGAGCAGAGGTTATGTCTGTTCTAAATTCAGGAAGCCCGCTGAAGCTCAATGTACAAGGCACTGACGTTGAAATAACAAAAGATGATGTTTTGATTGAAACCCAACAAATGAATGGGCTTGTTTCAGACAGTGACGGTGGATTTACCGTAATTCTTGACACAAATCTTGACGACGCTTTGATTGAGGAAGGCTTCCTTCGTGAGATAATAAGCAAACTTCAGACAATGCGTAAAGATTCCGGATTTGAAGTAAAAGACCGTATAAATATCCACTTTAGCGGAAGTAATAAAATAAATGATATATTTGTTAAATTTACTGATGAAATAAAAACACAGACTTTAGCTGATGAAATTCAAAATCAAGACAATGACGGAAAAGAATGGGATATTAACGGTGAAAAAGTTATAATCTCAGTTGAAAAAGTATAATATAATAGTATAATAAATAATCTAAGGGTCACCGATAGAATTTTTCTATTATGTGACCCTGATTTTATACTTTAGGAGGAGTTTTATGAAAGCGTTGGTTACAGGTGCAAGTTCCGGTATAGGACGTGATATAGCCGAGAAATTAAGTGATTTAGGTTATGATATTATACTTGTCGGAAGAAATAATGAAAGACTTCAAAAAACAGCGGATTCGCTTAAAACGAAATCATATATAATATCCTCTGATTTATCGGACAGAAACGCTTGTCTTGAATTATATCAAAATGTTCAGGGAATCGCTAAGGAAGACGATTTGGAAATAGTCATAAATAATGCAGGGTTCGGTTTGTTCGGAGAGTTTAACAATACAAATATAAATACTGAACTTAATATGATTGACACTAATATTGCCGCTCTTCATATTTTAACAAAGTTATTTCTAAACTATTTTATAAAAAAAGACAGAGGATATATTTTAAATGTGGCCTCTTCTGCTGCTTTCATGCCGGGGCCGCTGATGGCAACTTATTACTCAACAAAAGCATATGTGCTAAGACTTACCCAAGCTATAGCTATGGAACTCAGGCAGAGCAGTTCAAATGTTTACATTGGCGCGTTATGCCCCGGTCCGGTAAACACAAGTTTCAACAACACCGCCGGAGTAAAATTTGCTATTAAAGGACTTAAGAGCGCTGACGTGGCTTCGTACGCAGTTAAGAAAATGTTTAAGAAAAAGACTGTCATAATACCCGGAACCACAATGAAACTAGGAAAATTCGGCCTTAGGTTTTTACCTGACAGGCTCGCCGCAAAAGTCGCATACAATATTCAAAGAAGCAAAGGTTAAATTTTTATATAGCATTTATACTAATAATTAATTTGCAATAATAGCTTGCTTATCAGCAATCTCAGACTGAAAACAAACGCCATTGCGGAATATTCCACAATGGCGTATTAGACTGTTATTAAAGTATAAAAGTTTTTGTAATATGCGCAAAAGCCAAATCTTTAAACCTCTAGTCATAGTAGTAAAAGAACGTTCCCTTAACATCAATGACAGAGTTTTTTAACATATAAAAATATTAGGATAAACATCTTATATCCAAAACTCATTAGTAATTCTTAGGATAACTGTTTATCCTTCCATTATTTTCACATATACCGTTCTTGAAGTCTTAACCCTTTCAAACTCACATAGATAAATCCCCTGCCAAGTTCCAAGAAGCAGCCGTCCGTTTTCTATAATAATATTCTGTGAAAAGCCAAAAAGCCCTGACTTAATATGAGCTGCTGAATTTCCTTCATAATGATGAAAGTTGGGGTCATCATACGGCACAAGCCTATCTAAAGTCATCAAAATATCACTTTGCACATCAGGGTCGGCATTTTCGTTTATAGTCAATCCGCAGGTGGTATGAGGAACATAGACGGTGCAAAGACCTGAATTAACGCCTGACTCCTTAACCGATTCCTGAACCTTTCCGGTAATATCTATCATTTGGTCTCCTCTGCCTGTGTGTATATTTATCTTATATAGCATAAAATCCACCCCTAAAACAAAATATATTTATTGTAATTGTATCACAATGACAAAAAGCGGTCAAGTATAACAAAGATGTTAAACTCGACCGCTTAAATATTTAAAAACTAATCCTCAATCTTTCTCAGATTTATTTTACCATTCGGCTGAATCTCAATAACTTCAACTTTAATCATATCGCCCTCGTGAACGACGTCAGTCACTTTTTCAACTCTGCCTTTTGCCAGCTTTGAAATATGGACAAGACCGTCAGTTCCGGGAAGTATTTCAACAAATGCGCCAAAGTCCATAATCTTAACAACCTTACCGTCATATATTTCTCCGACTTCGGGTTCCCTAATTATATCCTCTATCATCTTTTTAGCCAGCTCACCGGCTTTTGTGTCAACGGCTGCTATATAAATACGACCGTCTTCTTCAATATCAATTTTTGCTCCGGTATCGGCAACAATACCCTGTATAACTTTACCGCCGCTGCCTATTACCTCACGGATTTTGTCAACCGGGATAGCCATATTAATGATTTTAGGAGCATACTCTGAAATATCTTCTCTAGGCTCAGCTATAGCTTTAAGCATAACTTCATCAAGAATATAGAATCTAGCGTTTCTTGTCTGTTCTAATGCTGTTTTTATAATATCAGGTGTAAGACCGTCAACCTTAAGATCCATCTGGATTGCGGTTATACCTTTCTTAGTTCCGGCAACCTTAAAGTCCATATCGCCAAAAAAGTCCTCTAATCCCTGAATATCTACCATAGTGATAAAATTATCATCATCTTCAGGGTCGGTTATTAGACCTACAGAAATACCGGCTACAGGTGCCTTTATCGGAACGCCTGCATCCATCAATGATAATGTGGAGCCACAAATACTGCCCTGTGAAGTTGAACCGTTTGAACTCAAAACCTCAGATACTACACGAATAGCATACGGGAACTCATCCACGCTAGGCAGTACAGGCAAAAGCGCGCGTTCTGCCAAAGCACCGTGTCCGATTTCACGTCTTCCAGGACCGCGTGACGGTCTGGTTTCACCAACACTGTATGACGGGAAGTTATACTGATGCATATAACGTTTTGATTCTTCAAGACCAACACCGTCAATTGTCTGAGCGTCTCCGATAGGAGCCAATGTGGTTACAGACAAACACTGGGTTTGTCCTCTGCTGAACAAACCGCTTCCATGCACTCTAGGCAAAAGACCAACTTCTGATGAAAGAGGTCTAAGTTCCAGGATTCCCCTGCCGTCTACACGTTTCTTTTCATACATTATCCAGTTTCTAACTATTGTCTTCTGGAGCTTATAAAGAGCCTCATCTATTTGGTCTTTATATTCTTCCTGCGGATATTTATCCTCAAAATGAATATAAACGTCTTCATATACAACAAGAAGTCTTGCGTCTCTGACAGTCTTGTCATCTGTGTCGAGCGCCTGTTTAACCTGCTCCTCTGCATAGTCTCTTATATCATCAAACAAAGCCTGATCAACTGTAACATGCTCATATTCAAATTTCGGCTTTCCGATTTCGTCAACTATCTTTTGCAAAAAGGCACAAATCTTCTTGATTTCTTCATGAGCAAACATTATAGCGTTATACATATCAGTCTCAGAGACCTCATTGGCGCCGGCTTCTATCATAACAACTTTCTTAGCGCTTCCTGAAACAACAAGGTTAAGGTCGCTTGCTTCTCTCTGCTCAACAGTCGGGTTGATAATGAACTCACCGTCTATCATTCCAACATATACAGCGGCAACAGGACCGTTAAACGGTATATCCGAAACGCTGACAGCTATAGATGAACCTATCATAGCACAGAATTCCGGTGAATTATCCTGGTCAACCGAAACAACTGTTGAAACAATAGAAACATCGTTTCTCAAATCCTTTGGAAACAAAGGACGCATAGGTCTGTCTATAACACGCGACGTCAATATAGCGTGGTCTGACGGCTTTCCTTCACGTCTGTTAAATCCTCCCGGAATTTTTCCGACAGCATACATTTTTTCTTCATAATCAATGCTGAGAGGGAAGAAATCAATACCATCCCTCGGCTTGTCTGACGCAGTAGCACATGAAATAACAACTGTGTCTCCGTATCTTACTATTACCGAACCGTTAGCCAGTCCAGCAACCTTGCCAAACTCCAAAGAAAGGGGTCTTCCGGCAACTTCTGTTTCATAAATCTTTGACATAAATAAACCTCCTAAATATTTTAAAAGAGAGGCCCGTTTAGCACTTAAAAACAGGCATTATCAGCGCCAATGCATATTTTTAACTGCTAAAGTGAGCTCACCTCTTTGTTTACAAAATAAACCAAAGGCAACCCACGCTGAAAAATGCGCAGGCTGCCGTCAATTGTTTTTAATGTCTCAAGCCAAGCTTTTCAACGATAGCACGATATCTTGTAATATCTTTCTTTTCAAGATACTTCAAGAAGCTACGTCTAACACCGACCATTTTAAGCAGACCACGTCTTGAATGATGGTCCTTCTTATGAATCTTCAAATGCTCATTTAAGTGATTAATTCTTTGTGTAAGAAGAGCAATCTGAACTTCAGGCGAACCAGTGTCGCCCGGGTGTGTAGCGTATTTTTCAATAATCTCCTGCTTTATGTCCTTATCCATGTTGTGTCACCTCCATATTATATTAGCCCCTTAAAGCTTAGTAGAGGGCGGTGAATCCATATCCCAAAACTTAAGCCATAGGTTACCGCAGGTTATAATAACACAATTAGAAATTGTTGTCAAGCATTTTTTCCAAATCTTCTTCAGATATAACATTTATTCCCAGCTTATTTGCCTTGTCCAGCTTACTGCCGGCTTCGTCGCCTGCCAAAAGGTAGTCTGTCTTTTTTGATACGCTTGACGATACTTTACCTCCGTTGTCCTCAATAAGTTTCTTTGCCTCGCTGCGTTTCATTCCTGGCAAAGTGCCGGTTATTACAAACGTTTTTCCTGAAAATATACCGCCTTTTTCCACTGCTTCATAAGTCATATCCACTCCGCATTTGCGCAGATGTTCAATTAACTCAATACTTGCAGATTCAGAAAAATAATGTTCTACACTTCCAGCCATTTTTTCGCCTATATCAGGGATTTCTGCAATTTGCTCGGCGTTTGCTTCAGCTACACTTTCTATGGTGCCAAAACGTTCCGCTATCAGCTTTGCAGCTCTGGAACCAATCAGCCGTATTCCCAGCGCAAACAAAAGTCTGTCAAGGCCTCTGGATTTGGAGTTTTCAATAGACTCAATAAGGTTTGAAGCGGATTTCTCAGCGAACCCCTCCAAACTTACTATATCGTCTTTTTTTAACTCATACAAATCAGCACAGGTCTTAACCAAACCCTCATCAATAAGCTTCTCAACTATTGCCGGACCTAAGCCGTCAATTTCCATGGCTCCCTTAGAGGCAAAGTGAATTATGCTTCTAAGCTGCTGTGCCGGACAGTTTGAATTCGTACATCTAGTAGCCGCTTCATCATCTATTCTCTCAAGAGGTTCGCCGCAAACCGGACAGTCATCCGGCATCTCATATTTGGCAGCGTCAGGCTTCCTCTTATCTTTTATAACCTCAACGACCTCAGGTATTACGTCTCCGGCTTTTTGAATTATTATATGGTCGCCTATTCTTATATCCTTTGAATGAATAAAATCTATATTATGAAGAGTGGCCCTTGATACCAACGAACCTGCAACTCTCACAGGCTTAAAAACAGCGTTAGGCGTCACCGCTCCGGTTCTCCCAACTTGAAGCACTATATCAATCAACTCAGTTTCCTGACGCTCAGGAGGATATTTATAAGCTGTTGCCCATTTTGGCGTCTTAGAATTTGACCCAAGTAACAAACGCTCTTCCAAACTGTTTACTTTTACAACCGCTCCGTCAATTTCAAAGTCTAAATTGCCGCGCATTTCACCAAGCCTCATTATTTCATCATAGACCTCATCAATCCCGTGCTGAATCCGCCTGTCAGGAATAACTTTAAATCCCAATTTCCGCATATAATCAAGACTTTCGCTGTGAGTGACAAACTCCATTCCCTCAACAGCCTGTACGTTAAAAATAAAAATATCAAGGCTTCTCTGCGCCGTAACACTGCTGTCCAATTGTCTGAGCGAACCGGCGGCGGCGTTTCTCGGGTTTGCGAAAAGCGGCTCCTCCGCCACTTCTCTCAATTCGTTTAAACGAAGGAACGCGGGTTTTGGCATAAACACCTCTCCCCTTACCTCTAAATATGGAATTTGTTCCGTCAGCTTTAGAGGGATACTTTTTATTGTCCTGAGGTTATTAGTTATATCCTCGCCAATATTTCCGTCGCCTCGGGTAGAACCCCGAAAAAACATTCCATCCCTATATTCCAAAGAAACCGAAAGTCCGTCTATTTTAAGCTCTGTTACATATTCAACAATATCTAAACCGAGAGATGACTTTGTTCTATTGTCAAAATCAAAAAGTTCCTCTTTATCAAACACATCAGTAAGGCTTTGCATCTGAACGGCGTGAGTAACCTGTTCAAATCCCTCAAGCACGCCGCCGCCCACTCTCTGACTGGGTGAATCCTGAGTTTTATACTCCGGATATTCTTCCTCCAATACAATAAGCTCTCGTATGAGCTTATCATATTCAAAGTCACTGATTTCAGGAGCGTCTAGAATATAATAACTTCTGTTCGCTTCATTCAGTATTTCTTTCAGTTCGTCAATACGCTGTTTAGCTTCTGTTTTTTCCATTTTTTCACCTTTATAAAGTTAAATTATATATTTGATATTATAACCCAAAAAACTTTTAGATTCAAGATGTATAATAGCACAATAAAATCCCGCATAACAAGTCACAGGATTTTATAATTTTAAATTATATCAATTTGTTCCTTATCCTAAAGCCTTGTCCTATTACTTCCTTTGCGTCAGTTACAATCACGAAGGCGCCTTCGTCTATATTCATAACCATTTTTTTCAACGGCGGAAGCTGATATTTTCTCATTACACACATTAAAACGTCTCTGTTTTTTCCGCTGTACATTGAAAATCCGGAAAGCGCCGTTGAACCGCGGTTAAGTTCAGACGCAATCATTTCGGCTATTTCCTTATTATGGTCAGAAATAACGTACACAATCTTTGCAAAATTTACGCCCTCGAGCATTGTATCTAAAACATACGAGCAAACAAACAGCATAACTATTGAATACAAAATCGTGTCTAATCTCTGAAACGCCAATCCTGCCGCCAATATTACTATACCGTCAATAGCTATAATAAATTGACCTACAGACATTGACGGAAACCATTTTTTCAGCACAAGAGAAAGTATATCCGTACCGCCAGTTGTACCGCCCGAACGCATAGCTATACCAAGACCGACGCCATATATTGAGCCGCCGAATACCGAACAGAGCAGCATATCATTTGATATTGGCTGAAAGCTCCTGAATATTTCAAGTTCAAAAAATTGAGCTGATACTGAAAGCGCAACTGTTCCTATCAGAGAAGTGATTAAAAATCTAGAATTAAATGTTATAAACCCTAAAATAAAAATAGGAATATTAAGAACCAATACCATTAATCCAATAGGCAGGTTAAACAAATAATACAATACTGTTGATACACCGCTGACACCTCCGGCAGTGACCTGAGACGGAACAAGGAAAAAATCCAGAGCAAAACCCATAATACTTCCGCCAAGCAATATTAACAATATATCCTGAACTTTTTCTTTCAATTATACCGCCCCATTTGTTTTATAATAATTGCTTTAATTTTATTGTTATGTAAAATTCTACGCAAATTGTTCATTGCGTTATAAAAGCAAACAGGCAAATCTATTAATCAAAAATATGTTTAAGTAATTCGCATATCCGCTCTTCTTCTCCCGAAAGATAAAGAAAACCAAACAGCGCTTCTACTCCGGTTGCCACACGGTAATCCGACATTTCAGAATTTTTCGGAACATGTGATTTTGTATTTCTTCCGCGCTTAAACACAGACATTTCTTTTTCTGACAGCAAACTTTCTATTTTCCTGAAAAACTCCGCCTGTCCCTTGCAGCAAACATATGTTGTAGCTGATTTATGAAGCTTGTTTACATTCTCATTTCCATCCTTAACCAAATAGCTCCTAACATATAACTCATATATACAATCACCCAAATAAGCTAAGGTTAATGGCGAATACTGCTCCGGCGGCAGCTTATCTATACCCAAATTCTCTAAAATAACATTTATCATATCTTTTAATTTATAACAAACCGAGACGTAATAATATTTTGTGCTATATTACAAAACTTATTCACTTATATCTCACTCTGTATCCCCTATAAGAGATGGTTCCTCCAAATCGTATTTTAATTTCTTATTTTAACAAATACCGCCTCAAAAAGAGGCGGATATAATAATATTTAATTAACTAAACAGGTTTACCTCTCAGATTATAAATTTACCACTCATTTAATAATAAAATCTGATTAATTTCTAATTTCCAAAAGCGGTAATCAATTTAATTATAACTTAATCAACTGCTGCCCCTGAGCTGTATCCTTAACTGAATAGCCAAAGTCTTTCAGCTTATCCCTGATTAAATCAGACTTTGCCCAATCTTTATCGGCTCTCGCATTTTTTCTTTCCTCAAGCATCTCTTTTACTTCATCCGGAACCGTTTCCTTCTCTTTGCGCCCAAGTATTCCTAAAACGCTGCCAAGCTCATCAAAAACTGACAATATATATTCTATAAGATATTCGCTCGGCTCAGAAGCGGAGGTAATATTTTTGTTTACTTCCGACACTATCTCAAATATAACTGATATAGCGTCCGCTGTATTTAAATCATCATCCATAGCGTCTATAAATTTCTGCTTATAACCATTGACCGCTTCAAGCACGGGAATCTCTTCCGGTCTCGCGTCTTCTCCGCTTGCTGTCTTCTTTAAGAATTTTAATGTGTCTATACATGTATAAATTCTCTCTAGAGCAGAGCTTGCCGATTCCATTAAATCTTTACTGAAGTTTATCGGACTTCTGTAATGCGCTGAAAGCATAAAGAAACGAATAACTTCATAATCAAATTCTTTGGCAACGTCACGAACAGTAAAAAAGTTGCCCAACGACTTAGACATCTTTCTATTGTCAACGTTTATATAACCGTTATGAACCCAATAATTCGCAAACTGACAGCAGTTTGCCGCCTCGCTCTGAGCAATTTCATTTTCATGATGCGGGAAAATAAGGTCCTGACCGCCGCTGTGAATATCAATAGTCTTGTCAAGATATTTGTTAGCCATAGCGCTGCACTCAATATGCCATCCCGGCCGTCCCATACCCCACGGACTTTCCCATGCAGGTTCTCCGGGTTTTTGCTTCTTCCAAAGAGCAAAATCCATAGGTTCGTGCTTATCCTCATTAACTTCTATTCTTGCTCCGCTCTCCAAATCCTCAAGCGGCTGGTGCGATAGTTTTCCATATGATTTAAACTTCTTTGTGCTGTAATACACATCTCCGTCAACATTATACGCATAACCGCTGTCAAACAATTTCTGAATTATATCTATTATAGCGTCAATATTTTCAGTAGCCCTCGGATGAACTGTTGCATGATGAATGCCCAGTCCCTTTGCGTCAATAAAATATTCTTCTATATATTTATCAGCCAGTTCTTTAACAGTGATTCCAAGCTCATTAGCTTTGTTTATCATCTTATCATCAATATCAGTAAAATTCTGAACGAATCTAACCTTATATCCCTGATACTCCAGATAACGTCTTAACGTATCAAATATTATAAACGGACGCGCGTTTCCTATATGGAAATAGTTATAAACCGTCGGACCGCAGGAGTACATCTTAACCTCCCCCGGTTTTATAGGAACAAATTCCTCTTTTTCTCTAGTAAGCGTATTAAATAATTTCATATGTAGAAAACCCTTTCATCTAATTTATTATATCCAATCAATCGGTTTCATCTTCTTTATAATCACCGCACTCAATATTCTCAACTTTCCTATACAAACGCTCTATAGAATTTCTCAAACTGCACAAGTCCATAGATACCGGATCGGGAAAATGAATTTGGTCTAGGTCTGCGACATAAACCTGCTTTGCAGGAGCAATTTTAACTCCTTCTCTTTTTACAATATGCGCCGGAACGCCAACACATGTGCTGTTCGGCGGTATCTCATTGAGAACCACCGCATTTGCGGCAACTTTTGAATTATCCCCAACGGTAAATGGTCCTAAAATCTTAGCGCCGCTGCCTATTGTAACATTATTACCTATCGTTGGATGACGTTTTCCTTTGTCCTTACCGGTTCCTCCCAGAGTAACACCCTGATATATGGTACAGTTATCACCGACAACAGCAGTTTCTCCAATCACCACACCCATACCATGGTCAATAAACACATTCTTGCCAATTTGAGCGGCGGGATGAATCTCAATACCGGTAACTTTTCTGGCGTGCATAGATACCCAGTCGGCTAAAAAATATCTTCCCATACCATACAGCTTATGTGCAATTCTATGGTATATAATCGCCTTAACTCCGGGGTAAAGAAAGAATATTTGAGCCTTGGAACGAGCCGCAGGGTCACGTTCAAAAGTCAAATGTATTTCATTCTTGATTAACTTAATAATTCCCATAAACATACTCCATTATGCCAAACAGGGCAATTTTTTGATATAATATATTTATATTGAACCTGGCAACAATTATAACACTAATCTTCTTGTCACACAATAGTTAATGGATAAAATTTTCCGTTTTTTTCTCTGTAGTATTTATAAATTATATCAAATTACTAATATATAGACAACGTAAAATGCTGTTGTTTAAAAACTCAATAAAAAGATACATAAAGAATAAAGATTTATTTTGTTATATTGTTTGTATGAAACGTACAGGCATAATATTTAATTTGGAAAGTCAACAGAAAACTAGACAAAAAATTAAAGGTGTGAATAGGCTACAATTAATTGGACGAAAAAATAAAGGAACGTCTCAGTGAACAACGGTAGGGCGTGACCCACCTGCAAGGAGCGTGTGATACAAAGTGACTTGTTTTGAATAACCTGTAATGTCATTATTATGAATACTCAAATAAAAGAAAAAGTGCTTGCTTAGGTCTCCTACGGCTCCAAGTGGCGCTCGCACCCCGCTAATTTCTTTTGTGCGTGGAGCACAAAAGAAAAAGCCATGTTACTTTCCCGTTGACTTTGTGTACTACTGTGAATAAAGATTTACAGAGTTCCAATTGATTTAATACTCAAAAAAGTTGAGGTGGTCAATCTAATTTAAAATACAAAAAACTGGTTTAAAGTGAACATCAGTAGGTGTGACCCCACCTTTGGTGGGTGTGATACAAAGTGACTTCTTTTATTATAGCCTTCAACGTCAATAAATTACTTAGTTGTGATGTATTGCGTGCAAGCACGCCGCGTTAGGTGAGCTGTCATCTCACGCGAAGCGTGAATTAATTATGGTAGATTATCATAATCCTTTTTATTACAAATTTTCCCATGACTGCGCACCTTACGCGGCAGATAAAATCTGCCCTACCGAAGCTTGCGAAACCACATTTTTATATAATTTATTATAGAATAATTAAATACTTATTATCTAATACGGTGTTTATAGTGAATATCGGGAGGTGTGACCCCACCATACTGGTTGGGTCACAGACATTGAAGGTAAATCAAAACAAGTCACTTTGTATCACACCCACCAAAGGTGGGGTCACAGTCACAGCCCTGCCGAAGCTTGCAAAACCATATTTATGTAATATATTTATAGAAATATTTTCTATAAATATTTTTATATACAGTTTTTCTGTTTGGGTTTCTTTTAACTTTTCAAATGTCTAATGAAATACGATAGACATAAGCACATAATTCCAACATATATTTAATATTGAATAAATTTAATCAGAGCTGGTGGGGTTTAAATGAAATGGTTTAAAGCGGTTGTCGTCTTGATTCTGTGTTATGTGACTTTTTGTTTGGTTGTCTTCCCCGACGCTTGTATAACAGCGGTGAGCGGAGCGCTGAAGTTATGCGTCACTGCTGTTATACCCACGCTGTTTCCGTTCTTTGTATGCAGTTCACTGCTTATAGCGTTTGGATTAGGCGAATTTGGAAGCAGGTTTTTGAGCGGAGTGATGAGACCGCTTTTTAAGGTCAGCGGAGCGGGAGCTGTGGCGGTAATTTTAGGTGTGGTGAGCGGCTATCCTGTGGGTGCTAGCTGTGCTGTTGAACTTTATAAGACTGGAAAGATAACAAAACCTGAGGCTGAAAGGCTGTTGAGTTTCTGCAATAACTCCGGTCCTCTTTTTATAATAGGAACGGTTGGGTTTGCTATGAATTCCAGCGTCGCTTTGGGCGGAGTGCTTTATATAATACATATCACGGCGGCAATATCAGCCGGAATTATATATGCGAAAATTACATCAAAAAAGAATATTGAAAATAATCTGATAAATCCGCTGATAGTTGATATGTCGCCGGACAAAAAACCTAAAAAACTGATAGAGTTTTTCGGTGATGCAGTGTCAAAAAGCGTTATAACTATTTTGAACGTTTGCGGTTTTGTGGTCTTTTTTGCTGTGGTGGAAAAGACTATTCCTGAGTTTATAGGCAGTCCTTTTATCAATTCATTGCTGGAGATAACCGGCGGTATAAATGGCATGTCTTATATGGGAATAGAACCGGTTTTGAAGTTTTCATTAATTTCTATGTTCCTGGCTATGTCGGGCTTATCAGTGTTTTTGCAGGTGTCGTCTATTATATCTTCTGCGGATATATCTCCAAAGTCATATGCGGTTGGCAAGCTGATACATGGCGGAGTAGCGTTTATTTTAACATATGTTGTGATGCTGGTGTTAAAGCTGACCGGGTGGCTCCAGCAGATAATTGGTTCCGGCAGTGCTGCGTCAGCTTTTGCCATGAGTGAGGGCTGGATAGTACCGGCGGCGTTTAACAGCACTTGTCCGCTTGACTCTGTTTTGCAGTATGCTTGTCTTATGGCAGGTTCCGCACTCTGGTGCCTACTTTCTATGGCGGTACTGGCGGTGGTTTCTGCCTTTTTCTGCAAGGATTGACATAATATTTTATATATGGTATCATGCTTACCAAAAGAGATTATTATGGAATTTTGAGGTAAGCTAAATGGCGGATAAAAATGAACGCTCCGTATATATCGGCGCTGTCAGCGGATGTAATGTGATTTCTGCAGAAAAGGCGGTGGTTCCTGCCAACTATTCAGCCGTCAACTCCACTACTGGTCACGGGCTGATGGCGGAGGAAGCTTTGACTGTGATAGACAAATTCAGCGGCAGAAGCGCCGAGGTGGTAGGACGTACGAATATAAAGAACGGACCTGACAGAATGGTTGACGGAGCTGCTCTGCAAACCAAGTTTTATAATTCCGGCAAGGGATGCGTTCAGGCGTGTTTCGACAAAGAAAACGGCGGTCTGTACCGATATTTGAATAGTGACGGCAGTCCGATGCCGGTTGAGGTGCCTAAAGATATGTATGACGACGCTGTGGAGGCGTTTAGAGCAAAGATTTCTCAGGGTAAAGTTCCCGGGGTGACAGATGTTAATGAAGCAGGGAATTACGTGAGGAAAAGTGATTTGACTTATGCTGACGCTATGAATCTGTGCAAGCCTTTTACTGCTCAATCTCTGCTTTATGACTGCGCAACCGGGATAATATATTGCTCGTTTGCGTTTGGAATAAGCGCTTTGGCTGCTTTTATTCTTGAGTATAGCAGAAACGGCAGAAATAAGAAAAAGGCTTTGTTTTCCGCTGTTAGAACAGGAGCTAAGGTCTTTGGGCTTTCATATGTTGCTCATATTCTTTGTTCGCAGTTTGCTAGAACTGAACTTTTTAAATCTGTTTGGGATATTACCGGATACATAAACAGCGAGGACTTTTTCGGCGGAGCGGTTAAGTCTGTAAACAATGCTGTGCGTTTCAGCGTAGGCGACAGCGTTTCTTCTGTAAGCGCTTCGCTGACGCAGTTTTCTAAAATGTTCAGAGCCGGGATTTTTATGAATCTGTTTACCATGCTTATATTTTTGGTTCCTGATACTGTCAGAGTATTTGTCAGGGATATTTCGGGGTTTGAATATTTAAACAGGGTGTTTATGATAGTTATATCAAGAATTTTTTCAACAGTGTTTTATATAACAGCCGCTTTGATGCTTGGAAGTTTCAGCAGTCTGCCATATATGGTCTCAATGACTGTGTGCCTGGCGGCTTCATGTATCGGAGGAATAACCGGGCGGGCTGTTGTTTCAAGACTGACAGAAAGATTTATGATACTTCGGGCTTAAACTAAAGAAAGAGGAGTGAAATTTTTATGGCTTCAAAATGTGATGAATGCGTTAACTATGAGTATGATGAGGATTATGAGTCATATGTTTGTTTAGCAAATTTGGATGAGGACGATATGGCGAAATTTATCAGCGGAAATTATAATGAATGTCCGTTTTATCGTCCCGGTGACGAATACACAATTGTCAGAAAGCAGAATTGATTTAGGGATTAATATCTATGTAAGTGAATATTCTTTAAGTTGAATATTTTAAAATGGGTTTATTATTACTTAACAGAGTTTATAATATTATGCTTGAATATGTTAGGGGATTATCTTAGATTTGTTATAATACGGAAGTTATGTAGTGTCAAAAGAAAACTAGGCAGAAAATATAAGAGAGTTGTTTGGTAAACATCGGTTGGGAGTGCGTATGAGGTATGACACGTGAGGTGTGCAGTCGCTGAAAAGTTTATTATTTAATAGGATCATGACAAATTGTTTGTATATATGTTCACGCTCCGCGTGAGATGAAAGTTCACCTAACGAGGCGCATAAATGCGCCCTACCGGCGTTCACTAAAAATACTATTTTTTGGAATATTGATTATAAAAATTTTATAAATAAAGTGGTTTTGCAAGCTTCGGAGGGCTGTGACTACACTTTTTTAAAGTGTATGTGATACAAATCCCTTTGTATTGATAAACCTTCAATGTCAATTGTGGCTACACTTTTGTTTAAAAGTGTATGTTATAAAAACTATATTGTGTTATACAAACTATAAACGCCAATAATTAACTTAGTTGTTATATAATAAATCACTTAGGTGTGATGTGCAAACGTTGTTTGCCTCGTAAGGCGCGCAGTCATGGAAAAGTTTATATAAAAAGAATTATGTTATACTGTTGAATATATGTTCACGCTCCGCGTGAGATAACAGCTCACCTAACAAGGTGTGCGCAAGCACACCCTACCGACGTTCACTAAAAACACGGTTTTTGGAATATTGATTTTATAAATTTTTTAAATAAAGTGGTTTTGCAAGCATCGGAGGGCAAACGTTGTTTGCCTCGTAAGGCGCGCAGTCATGGGAAAGTTTATATAAAAAGGATTATGTTATACTGTTGCATATATGTTCACGCTACGCGTGAGATGACAGCTCACCTAACGAGGCGCATAAATGCGCCCTACCGCAGTTCACTATATACAGCGCATGTTAGATTATAAATATACAATTATTCTATAATAAAAATATAAAAATGTGGTTTTGCAAGCTTCGGAGGGCTGTGACTATACTTTAAAAAAGTGTGGTCACATCTTGCCGATGTTCACTAGAAACACCTTTATTTTTTGTCTGGTTTGTTATATCTTATTCATTGTTTTTTTTTGGATTTTATTGCGGAGGTCTGTGAGGTAAGGCAGGTATGTGTTATTTGTTTTATAATATTGATGAGGTACTGAGAATTAAAGTATATAGGACAAAAACGTTCTGAACTGTTTAACACTAATTTATATAAACGAAAAATGTTTGCGGCGGCGTGTAAAACTATTCACGCCGCCGCGTTTTTTATTTTATATTTAGGCTTGTAAATTACGTTTAAAAGAAATATAATAGAATCATATAATTTAAGGATTGATTCATGGTGATAGAGTAATAGATAAGACGTCTTGTTCTATTGCAGTGAAATGTTTTTTTTATATGACAGCATATTGCGTGAAAGATATGTGATATATTTTAATTAAGATTGATGCCGGTAAAGCATCAATGCGTACAGTAGTCTGTGATACTATTGTGAAAAACGATAAAATATTTTGAAAAACAATAGATATATAAAACGTCTTATTTTCTCTGACGTAATATTTTATTTATGTGTGCTGTGTGTAGAAACGTAAATAATATTTTATATATGCTGGTTTTAAAATAAAGCATTACATAATAGGCGCCTTTTATTACGAAACAAAGCTAAAACCGGCAGATGACGGTTTGGTAAATGAAATCCGGAGAATATTCCGGCAGAGATCGTATATAACAGAAAGTGCGGTAAAGGGGATTTTAATATATGAAACGGATATTTTTAGTTGAGGATGATAAGGCTATTGCTAAAAATCTTATGCTTCTGCTCCGCTCAGAGGGCTACACGGTTACTCACGCCCCAACACAAAGCGAGGCTATTGATTTGGTCAGCGTGAATAGGTTTGATTTGGCGCTGGTCGATATTTCACTGCCTGACGGAAATGGGTTTACGGTTTGTACGGAAATTAAAGAAACTCAGGATATTCCTGTTATCTTTCTGACGGCTTCGGGGGATGAGGCCAGCGTTGTTACAGGGCTTAATATGGGAGCGGACGACTATATCACCAAACCTTTCAGACCCCGTGAGCTTATAGCCAGAATCAAAACCGCGCTGCGAAAAAGCGGCCGTTCTGGGTCTGCGTTTGAAATCTGCGGACTTAATGTTGATACTGCAAGCGGCGTTGTTAAAAAAGACAGCAGCGAGATTTTTCTCTCAGCTTTGGAATACCGTTTGCTGCTGGTGTTTATAAATAATCCCAAAAGTATTATCACAAGGGGCAGACTGCTTGACGAACTTTGGGACGCGGCAGGTGAGTTTGTCAATGACAACACGCTGACTGTTTATATTAAACGCCTGCGTGAGAAGATAGAGAACGACCCTGCAAATCCGCAGATTATTCTTACTGTACGCGGAACCGGCTACAGATTGGGGGACGGATATGTTTCGCAATAGGGAGTTTAAGAGGTTTTCAGTTCTATTTCTGATTATAGCTGCGGTTTCCGTAACGTTTAGTTTTGTATTCAATACGGCGGCAGGAATTATTTCTATCATTTCCGCCGCCGCTTTTGGCACGGCATTTTTTATCTTTACCAAATCAAGATATGAGAGTATTGCGCAGATTTCAGACCAAATCGACCTTGTGCTTCACAATGCCGACCAAATCTATATCAGCGAATCCGAGGAGGGAGAACTTTCAATATTGCAGAGTGAGATAACAAAGATGACTATGCGCATTCGTGAACAGAACAGCGCTTTGAGAAAGGAAAAGGAACATTTGGCGGATTCATTGGCAGATATAGCCCACCAGCTCCGCACTCCTCTCACGTCTGCTAACTTAATTTTGTCATTGCTGGAGAATGCTCCCGATGAAAATGAGCGAAAAAAGTTGATGAGAGAAACAGAAGAATTGTTTGTGCAGATGGATTGGCTTTTAACAACTCTGCTGAAATTATCACGGCTTGACGCCGGAATTGTGGTTTTTCAAAGCATACAGGTAGACGTGAGCAGTCTGATAAAATCTGCGGTCCATCCGTTTCTGATTTCTATGGAGCTTCATAATATTGATTTAAAGTCTGACGTACCGGACGGCATAAAATTTATAGGGGATTTAAGCTGGCTTTCTGAGGCGGTACAAAATATACTTAAAAACTGTATTGAAAGTGTGGGCAATAATGGGAAGATAGAAATTAGCTGCACTGACAATCCGTTATTTACTGAAATTTCCATTCATGACAGCGGAGCAGGTTTTAAAAAAGAAGACTTGCCGCATTTGTTTGACAGGTTTTATCGGGGAAACAGTGAAAACGCCTCCGGTTATGGTATAGGACTGGCTCTGTGCAAAATGATTATAGTGCGGCAGGGCGGAACAGTCAGTGCAAAAAATCATTCTCAGGGCGGGGCGGTGTTTACTATTCGTTTCCCAAAGTGACAAATCTCTCACCTAAAAGTCACAGAGATGTAAGCTGAAGGTTCTATTATATGGGTAGACTAAGAAAAAGGAGGCTCACATAATGGAGTTCTTAAGAGTTGAAGATTTATGCAAAGTTTATGGCAAAGGTGAAAATAAGGTCACCGCTCTCGACCATGTTTCACTCACAATCGAAAAGGGTGAGTTCACTGCGATTATTGGTTCTTCCGGCTCCGGAAAGTCCACCTTGCTTCATATTATCGGCGGCGTGGACGTGCCGACCAGCGGAAAGGTATATCTGAACGGACAGGATGTATATGCCGGAAGCAATGAAAAGCTCGCCATTTTCCGCAGACGGCAGGTAGGGTTGATTTATCAGTTTCATAATCTGATTCCAACTTTGAATGTGGTTGAGAACATCACACTGCCTATACTTATGGACAAGCGGAAGGTTAACGAGGAGCGTTTGAATGATTTGCTCGGCCTGCTTGGTCTTCAGGAGCGCAGAACGCATTTGCCCAATCAGCTTTCAGGCGGACAGCAGCAGCGTGTTTCTATCGGCAGGGCTTTAATGAACGCGCCGGCGGTTATGCTTGCTGACGAGCCGACAGGCAGCTTGGACAGTCATAACGGTCATGAAATTATAAAACTACTGAAGCTGAGTCAAAAAAGATACAGGCAGACCCTTATAATCGTAACTCATGATGAAAGTATTGCCCTGCAGGCGGACCGCATTATCGGCATATCAGACGGCCGGGTAGTGAGAGACGAGAGGGTGGTGCGGTCATGAATATTTTCAACAAGGTCACTCTGCAAAGTATGAAGAAAAGCCGTACCCGTACCATAGTAACAATTATCGGTGTCATACTGTCAGCCGCAATGATAACGGCGGTTGCCACCTTTGCCGTTTCACTCCAAAATTATATGGTCAACGGGGCAATTCAGAAATACGGAAGCTGGCATGTCGGTTTTTTGGACGTTCCGCCTTCGTTCGCTGAGGAACGGACAATTGATGATAAGGTTTTAAATTCTGCATCAATTGAAAATATAGGTTTCGCCAAACTCGACGGCGGAAAAAATCCAAACAAGCCATACATTTTTATAGCAGGATTTAATGAAAGCTCTTTTGATAATTTGCCTATAAAACTGCTTTCAGGCAGACTTCCTGAAAACAGCGGAGAGATTCTTATTCCGCAGCATCTTGACGAAAACGGCGGGGTGAAGTTCTCGGTAGGAGATACTGTTACGCTTAATATCGGGAGCCGAGTGCAGAATAACGGGGAACTTGGTAAAAATGCCGAAACAGACGGCAAAGTTAAGCTTTCGGTCAAGGCGGAGCATTCGCTTGCCGATAAAAGATTCATAGACCGGGAGGAGAGACTCGGTCAGCACGACCCTTATATTCCGGAAGAAGAGACGGGAAAAGCAGGGGAAACATTTGTGCCGGAAACTGAGAGAAGTTACACTGTTGTGGGAATCTGTTCAAGGCCTGCATTTGAGGAATATTCCGCGCCGGGATACACCTTAATAACAGCGTCGGACTCCGAAGCAACGGCAGACAGTCTCAGTGTGTTTGTGACTCTTAAAAATCCGTGGCAGGTTCATAGTTACGCAAGAGACACGGCCGGGAATGGGGCTTATATTTTTAACGATGATGTACTGCGTTTTATGGGCCTTTCGGATGATAATTTGTTTAACGCGCTCTTGTACTCAATCGGAATTATTTTGATAATCCTAATCATGCTGGGCTCGGTTTTTCTGATTTATAACTCATTCACAATTTCACTGAATGACCGCACACGCCAGTTCGGAATACTTATGTCTGTGGGAGCCACAGAAAAACAGCTGAGGAAGTCGGTGCTGTTTGAGGGGCTTTGCATTGGAGCTGTGGGAATACCGATTGGTATTATTATCGGAATACCCAGTATAAAACTGGTGCTTTCTATTGCGGCAAAATATTTTGGCAATGTTTTGTACAGCAATGTGCCTTTGAATTTGTCAATCTCGGTTCCGGCGCTTATAGCCGCAGCTATGATAAGTTTGGTCACTATTCTGATTTCGGCATATATTCCTGCGCGGAAGGCGGCAGGTATTCCTGTTATGGAGTGTATCCGCCAAACAAATGATGTCAAGGTTGAACCTAAAGCTGTTAAAACGTCAAAAATCTCAGAGCGTTTATTCGGTTTGGAAGGCATTTTGGCATTAAAGAATTTTAAGAGAAACAAGAAGCGTTATAAAAGTATTGTGTTGTCGCTCACTTTGAGCGTGGTACTGTTTGTGGCGGCAAGCTCTTTTGGAATGTATCTGAAAAATGCGGCGGAGAGCACCGTTGTAGGAACTGACTATGATTTATGTTTCTATTCACAGGATATTGACGAGGAAGAAATGTTCAGGCTTTATGACGAATTCAAAGCTGTTCCCGGAGTTTATGACAGCTCATATCAGGCAATTTCATCATACTCATGCTCAGTAAAACCAAGTGATTTTTCGGATGTTTATCTGGAATCAACGGATTATGACCGAGACGGAGAAGCTATGGATATGCCTATGGATGTTCAGTTTCTTGAAGACAGCGTATATTTGAGCTTTATTGAGGGGTTGGGCTTGCCGGCTGAGGAATACACAGGTCAGAACGCAAAAATGATTGCTGTTGCCAAAGCTAAAAGAGAGAGCGCCGAGCAAGAAGGCAAAACCGAGCTGATTGATATGTTTGAAAGCCGGGATATGAATTTTCAGATTATTCCCGAAACCAATAACGCGCCGCAGGCAGAGCAGGGACAGAACATAAACATAACGTTTGTAGACACAATTCCGACTGACACTCTTCCAAAGAAGCCGTCTGAGGTTAAACCATACGTTTTTATGGCGGTTGCACCTTATCAGCTGAAAGAGAGATTTGTTACCAAGGACACCCATACAGAAATGGGACTGACATTTTTATCAAACAGCCCGTCTCAATCCGCTGCAGAGATGGAAAATATTATAAATAATTATGGGATTTTATCTGATTATACTCTTTATAACGTGTATGAAATGTTTGAACAAAACCGCAATATTATCTTTATTGTCAATCTGTTTACTTATGTATTTATACTGATGATTTCACTGATAGCGGTAGCTAATGTGTTTAACACAATTTCCACCAATATCAGGCTGCGGAGAAGGGAGCTTGCCATGCTTCGCTCTGTGGGTATGTCGGACCGTGAAATCAATAAAATGATGAATTTTGAGTGTATGTTTTATGGAATGAGAACGCTGATATTCGGAGTGCCGACAGCGGTGCTTATCTCCTGGCTGATTTATAAATTTTTATTTGTCGGCGGAGCGGAGGTGAGTTTTGTATTCCCGTGGGTCAGTCTTGTTATCAGCGTGCTTGGAGTGTTCCTTGTTATTTTTATTACTATGCTGTATGCAGTCGGCAGGATAAAAAAGGAAAATATTATAGAGGCCCTGCGCGACGATATGACTTAATGCGGTCAATATTTGTTTGATTTATTTGAAAATCTTGTCAGCATACGTACGGCTGAGATTATTTAATGAAAACAACAGCAGAGTTTAATATTTTTATCAGTTTGCCCCGCCTATTTTGGCGGGGTATTTTAATTTAAATATCATTATCACGCAAAATTTGCATATGATGTATTAAAACAAATAAAGGGCTGATAGAATGTCAAAAAACAAACCTAGCAGGAAAAGAGACAATCAGAATAACCAACCGTCGCTTAAAGAAAAGCTTGCAGACGCGATTGATATTTCCAAAAACGTCATGCTCGGCGTTCCTCTCGTGACTATGGTTGGAGACAGAGAGCTTACCATTGAAAACTATGTTGGCATAATAGAATATGGAGAGGATATTATCAGAATAAAATGTAAGGCGGTTAATGTAAGCATAACCGGAAAAAATTTAGAACTAAAAACTATGACTGATGAATTTTTATATATTACCGGGAGGTTCAAATGCTTTTCATACGAATACTAAATTACATAAAAGGTTATCTTATTATTACAATTAACGGAGTTTTTGCCGAGAGATTTATAAACATATGCGTCCACAGGAATATTCTGATTTGGGATGTAAGCCGAAAAAACGGCGGGTTTATGGCAAAAATGGCAACAAAGGATTTTTATAAGATTCGTGATATTGCGCGGATAACAAACTCAAAAGTTCGGATTAAAAGGAGACAGGGACTGCCTTTTTTATTGATTAGATACAGAAACAGGTGGCCTATCTTTTTTGCTGTAATCCTCTTTATAGCTATTGTGCATTTTACTTCTACCCATATAATGAGCGTTGATGTGGAGGGAAATCAGAGGATACCGACAGAGCAGGTTCTGAGCGAGCTTAGGGATGTTGGGGTGAGTTTTGGAAAACGCGTAAGCGGACTGAACGCTGATACTATAAGAAACCAAATGATAATTAACAATGACGAAATAGCGTGGCTGGGCGTAAATGTCCGAGGCTCCAGGGTGTATGTTGAGATAACCGAGAGGATAGACACTGAGAGCGTGCCGCATCTGACGGAGGAAAAATGCAACCTGGTCGCTTCAAAGGATGGGGTTATAGAAAAACTTGAGGTAGGCCAGGGACAGACTATGGTTAAAAAGGGCGACGGAGTGCGCGAGGGCGACGTTCTTGTCAGCGGCATAATGGACAGCGCATACGGCGGCTTCAGGTTGGTTCATTCATACGGCGAAGTATATGCAAGAACTGAGTATACTGCCACCAAGGAATACCAGCTCAACTATATTGAAAAGGAATACAGCGGCGAGGAAAAGGTCAGATTTGGTCTGAATCTTTTTGGAAATAAGATAGAGCTGTATCCGCCGTCGATGAGACCGGACGATAATTACGATGAACAGGCGGAAGAATATGTGTATCGCGGAAGCTGGCTCGGTAATAATGTTGAGTTCGGAGGTGTTGTTGAAAAATTTCTTGAATATAAAGAGGTAGAAAAGCAAAGAACTATACAGGAGGCGGTTGAGACAGGCAGAAAGGAAATGACAGAGGAAGTTGAAAACTCTGTGCCCAAAGACGCTGAGATAATTGCAAGAAAAACAGACCATAATATTATTTCCGGGGATGCGGTGTCTGTGACCGTAACCTATGAGTGCAGGGAAAATATTGCAAAAGAGAGCGAAATTGATAAAAGTCTGATTGACAAAAACGACAATTTGGATTATGATATAAAAGCCGAGGAAGATAATTCCGGCGGCAGATAAAATCATAGGATTTTGAAATACAAAAGAAAAACAGAGGTTTTTTAATGGAGAGACATATAGAAGTTGAAAAAATGGATCTCGTTATAAATCTGTTCGGCAGTTTTGACGAGAATGTTAAGATAATAGAGAAGGAGCTTGACGTTGCTATAATCAACCGTGGTTCTGAAATTAAAATAGGCGGAGAACCGGATAAGGTTGAAAAGGCAGTGGCTGCTGTAAACCAGCTTTTGGCCGTGGCTTCCCGGGGAGAAACGATAGGGGAGCAGGAAGTCCGTTATGTCATGGGTCAGATTGACGACGGAAAAGAAGAGGAACTGGCTGATTTGGGGAAAGACGTAATTTGCATCACCTCTAACGGTACCCCTTTAAAGGCTAAAACTCTAGGTCAGAAGCAGTATGTTGAGATGATAAAGAAAAACCCTATTGTGTTTGGAATCGGGCCGGCAGGAACGGGAAAAACCTATTTGGCGGTAGCAATGGCGGTGTCGGCTTTTAAAAATAAGGAAGTCAACAGAATAGTTTTAACGAGACCGGCAATTGAAGCCGGGGAGAGCCTGGGATTTTTGCCCGGGGATATGCAGGAAAAGGTTGACCCTTATCTGAGACCGCTGTATGACGCTTTGGGGGAAATGTTCGGCTTTGAAGCGTTTCATAAGATATTGGAGAGAGGGCAGATAGAGGTCGCTCCGCTGGCTTATATGAGAGGAAGAACTCTTGACGACGCTTTTATAATCCTGGACGAGGCGCAGAATACCACCCAGGAGCAGATGAAGATGTTTCTGACCCGTATGGGATTTGCTTCTAAAATAGTGGTTACGGGCGACGTTACTCAGGTTGACCTGCCGAGGGATAAAAAGTCGGGGCTGAGAGACGCGGAAATAGTCCTCAAAAATATTGAGGGCATAGAGTTTATGTATTTGTCTGAAAAGGATGTCGTTCGTCATCCGCTGGTGCAGAAGATAGTTAAGGCTTATGAGAAAAAGACTATGGAGCGCGAGAGGGTTTTAAGGCAGAAACGTGACAGAAACAGCAGGGAGAGACGCGCGCAGAATTAATATTTGATATACAAAAGAGGCATTGCTTATGAAAGTTGCAATTTTAAATCAACAGGATAAGATAAAGGTTGGAAAACCGCTGAAAGATTTGATAAAAAGGTCGGCGGAAGCGTCGCTTAAATTTTTTGATTTGAGAACCGATGTTGAGATAAGCGTTATGCTGACAGACAACGACGGTATACGCGACCTTAATAAACTTCACAGGAATATTGACAGGGCGACCGACGTCCTGTCTTTCCCAATGTTTGAGTATAATGAAGCCGGGGAGATAAACGAGGATTATGCTGAGCTGAATGAAATGGGAGAAATATGTTTGGGCGATATTGTTATTTCTCTGGAGCGCGCAGAAGAACAGGCTGAGGAGTATGGTCACTCGTTTGAGAGAGAGGTCGGGTTCCTGACTGTTCACTCTATGCTTCATTTGCTGGGGTTTGACCATATGACAGAGGAAGAAGAGAAAGAAATGTTTGACTATCAGAGAGAGATACTTGAGCAGATGGAGCTGACGAGATGAAAAAACTGATAAAGAGTTTCGGTTACGCTTTTTCGGGACTGTGGGCGTGTATAATATACGAGAGGAATTTCCGTATACATATCACTGCCGCTTTGGCGGTATTTGTTTTTGCGTGGCTGTATGGCGTTGACAATGTTCATCTGGCGGTTTTGGTGCTGACGGTTGCGCTCGTGTTTATAACCGAGGCGGTCAACACCTCGATTGAGAAGGCGGTGGATTTTTTGTCGCCTGAAAGATCGGAAACTGCCAAAATCGCCAAAGATGCGGCGGCTGGAGCTGTTCTGCTTTCGGCAATAGCGGCAGTGGCTGTTGCGGTGATGTCATTTAACGATCTTGACAGGCTGAGCTGGACTTTTCTGCAGCTGTTTACTATGCCTAATTTAATTTTTACTGTGGCTTATATAATTTTGAGTATCGTATTTATATTTTGTATAGTACCTAAGACTAATATTGAAAGGAAATAATTATGAAATCAGGATTTGTCGCTATAACCGGAAGGCCGAACGCAGGGAAGTCTACTCTGCTTAATCGGATAATAGGAGAAAAGGTGGCTATAGTTTCTAAAAAGCCGCAGACAACGAGAACAAAAATTTTAGGGGTGCACACTGAGGAGGACTGTCAGATTGTCCTGATTGATACCCCTGGTATACACAAACCCCACAACAAGCTGGGTCAGCGCATGGAGAAGTATATATACTCAGCGACCCAGGATATTGACGTGCTGGTCTATGTTGTGGACTGCAACATTTCCGACAGGGAACTTGAGCTTGAAAAGGAGTCGCTTGACGGGCTGAAAAAATCAAATGTACCTGTTGTTTTGGCTGTCAACAAGATTGACTCTGTTCAAAAGCTGAGTTTGCTGCCGCTGATGGACAAGCTGAAGTCAATATACAATTTTGATGAGATTATTCCCATATCAGCGCAAAAGGGTGAAAATGTGGACAGGCTGTTAAAAATCCTTGAGGGATATTTGAGCGAGGGTCCCAAATTTTTTCCGGATGATATTATAACTGATCAGCCGGAGCGGCAGATAGTTGCTGAGTTTATCCGTGAAAAGGCTTTAAGGCTGCTTAATAAAGAGGTGCCGCACGGTATTGCTGTTGAAATAGAAAAAATGAGCCAAAGAGAGAACGGGACTTATGATATTATGGCGGCAATATATTGTGAAAAGCAGAGCCATAAGGGGATAATAATCGGAAAAGGCGGAGAGAAGCTGAAAGATATAGGCAGGCAGTCGCGCCAGGATATTGAGAGATTTTTAGGTGAAAAGGTTTATCTTGAGCTTTGGGTAAAGGTGAAAGAGAACTGGAGAAATCTTGATAATTTCATCACCGAAATGGGATTCGATAAAAAATAACAGTAAAGACTTTTATGTGATTTGTGAGGATATAAATATGTCGTTATTTAAAGTTGCGCTTCTGCAGATGACGTCTGCAGGGACAAAGGAAGAAAATCTGCGCAAGGGCGTGGAGTTTTGCAGCAATGCGAAGGCTATGGGGGCGGATTTGGCTTTGTTTCCTGAGATGTGGAACAACGGCTACAGTCTTTCCTATGACATGGAGGTTATGGAAAGAAATTCAGAGGACCAGGACGGCTTGTTTGTCAATACTTTTAAAGAGCTGGCTGCCGAGCTGGAAATGGCAATAGCTGTGACATATTTGGAAAAATACAAGCCTCTGCCAAGAAATACCGTGACGGTTTTTGACAGGCACGGCAGAAACGTGCTTACATATGCGAAAGTGCATACCTGCGATTTTGATATAGAGAAAAATTTAACTCCCGGCGATGAGTTTTATGTGACAGAACTAGATACTGAAAACGGGAAAGTAAATATTGGGGCTATGATTTGCTACGACAGAGAGTTCCCGGAAAGCGCCAGGATTCTGATGCTGAAAGGTGCGGAAATCATTCTTGTTCCCAACGCCTGCCCGATGGAGATAAACCGTTTGTCACAGCTCAGGGCAAGGGCGTTTGAAAATATGGTGGGAATCGCCACAGCAAATTATGCTTATGGCCAGCCCGACTGCAACGGTCATTCTTCAGCTTTCGACGGCATGGCTTACGGAGAGATACGCCCCGGCACAGTTGAGGCCAGAGACACGCTTATAGTTGAGGCCGGAGAGGCTGAGGGGATATATTTGGCGCAGTTTCCTATGGATAAGATACGTGAATACAGAAAGAATGAAGTTCATGGAAACGCCTACAGACGTCCGCTTAAATATAAAGAACTGATTTCTGAGAAGATAGACGAGCCGTTTATAAGAGATGATTACAGAAAGTGAAAACAGAACTCTGATTTATAGCTATGAAATACGAGCGTTATGATTACAGCGAATGAATAAGGAGGGCTTTGATGCCTAATATTGATGTTTGCGGTTTGGTAACCAGGGAGGTCAAATATGGTGAAAACAGCAGGATACTGACTGTTTTGGCTAAGGATATAGGCAAGGTTTCGGTTCTTGCCAGCCGTGCGAGAACCAACCGTTCAGGTTTGCTGACTGCAACACAGCTTTTTGCTTATTCTAATTTCACACTGTTTAAAGGGCGTGAGAACAGCCTTATGAAGATGAATGAGGGAGAAGTTATAGAGTCATTTTCTGAGATAAGAAATTCTCTAGACAATATGGCATACGCCTCATACTTTTGCGACATAGCCAATCATATATGCACCGACGGCACAGAGGAGAACGAACTGTTGGGCCTATTGCTCAGAGTATTAAAGAGACTGTCTGTAAAGGAAGAAAATACGGCGGAGTCGCTCAAAGCCGAGTGCGTTTTTCTGTTCCGTGCGCTTTCAATAGCGGGGTTTGCGCCAAACTGCGACGGCTGCGCTTCCTGCGGCAAAAATGAAAATATAAAATTTTTTGATATTCAGAACGGTATTTTTTTATGCGGAAACTGTTCCGCAAAACCCAGGCAGAACACTGTCGAGATTACCAGCGCGATGTATAACACGATAGATTATATAGTAAGCTCTGAGATTAAAAGGGTGTTTTCGTTTAGTTTGGGGGAGAAGAGTTTGAGATATTTGGCAGGTGTCGGAGAGGCCTGTGTAAGGAATCAGCTGGAATACGATTTTAAAACTTTGAAATATTTAAATAATGTGAGAGATCTATAGGAATTTAAAACAATATTATTTTATATAATTATTGCTGTGTATGCAGCAAGGAATTTTATATTTAAGTGAATATACATATTATTAATTTGTATATAGTGATATGTCTATGAGCCGGATTTTCAAGCACGGCTCATTTTTTAATTATTTGTTACATATACCCGAGCCTGCGCGCCTAACGCGGCGTCTATCAGCTTCATTGAGTATTCATAATATTCTTTGAATATTCATGTTATTATTTGCGTATTCATGTTATTGACATTGAAGGTTAATCAAAACAAGTCATTTTGTATCACACCCACCAAAGGTGGGGTCACAGACCTTGTAGGTTATGACAAAATAAAATCATATGTATTACACACACTTTAAAAAAGTGTGGTCACAGCCCTGCCGAGGCTTGCCTGAAAATGTGATTTATATAATTAAATATAAATATAAATGTAAATGTAAATAAGCTGGTGTTTTGGCGAACATCGGTAGGGCAGACGTCGTCTGCCGCGTTAGGTAAGCAACCATCTCACGCGAAGCGTGAACATACGTATAACATTTGTTATAATCCTTTTTATAAAATTTATTCCGCGGCTGCGCGCCTTACGCGGCGCTTATCAGCGCCCTGCCGAGGCTTGCCCGAAATTGTGATTTATATAATAAAATAAAAATATAAATAAAAATAAGCTGGTGTTTTGGTGAACATAGGTAGGGCAGACGGCGTCTGCCGCGTTAGGTGAGCAACCATATCACGCGAAGCGTGAACATATATATAACATTTGTTATAATCCTTTTTATAAAATCTATTCCGCGGCTGCGCGCCTTACGCGGCGCTGATAAGCGCCCTTCCGATGCTTGCTGAAACATAATTTTAATTTATGCAAAGCTATTTATAAAATACAAAACTCATATTTATAAAGAAATTTATTCTTTATTTATATGAGTTTTATGTTTTATTTTGTTTTAATAATATGATTAAATTATATATTGTTTTTTAGCTTTTGACTGGAAGCTCTATTTTTTTGTTTTCTTCAGATTCTTTATAGAGTACAAATTTGTTTCCTATAACTTGAACCACGTCCGCAGAGGCGGCTTCTGCCAGCTCTCCTGCCGCTTCCCGGGCGGTTAGCATTGAGTTTTCAAGCACGTGAACTTTTATTAGCTCTCTGGCTTCCAATGCGTCCAGAATAAGGGCGACCATGTTATCGTTTATACCGTCTTTTCCAACTTGGTATAGCGCCGGTTCTCTGTTGGCAAGGCCTCTGAGATAAGCGCGCTGTTTACTGTTTATCATATTGCTCTCCTTTTGTTTAGTTAGTTTTCAGCAGTTCGGCAGTCTTGCTGTCAGGCTGTCTGCCGGTCTGACGTATCAGTGCTTCCGAAACTGCGGCGTATACTTTTTTGGCTGTGATGTCCGGTTCGGAGTTTTTGAAGCATTCAATGTGTCTCTTTACTGTCTCAAAATCGCCCCGCTCTATAGGACCTGTCAAAGCGTTTATAGGTCCGTTTTTTAGAATATTGTTCATATTATTTTTCAGCAGAGGTCTTATGGCGGCGAAGGCGTCGTCATATGAAAAACCGCATTCCTCTAAAAGTTCGCAGGAAAGTTCAGCGAGAGCCACAACAAAGTTGCTTGCAAAAACAGCGGCGGCATGGTATTTGCTTTTGTTTTCGGCGCTGAGAATTTGAAAGCGGCTGCCGCACTTTTTTAAAACTTCCGCCGGAACGCCGCTTCCCTCAACGGTGAAAAATGCTTCTCTAAAATCTTTATAGCTTGTAAATTTATCATTCACCGCAAGCAGCATATGTATACTTGCGGTTTCAGCTTTTAATATTTTGAGTTCGGACAAAACTGTACTGGAAAGCGCGCCGGAGGTGTGACAGAAAATTTTATTGCTTATATCAATATCATATTTTCTGCATTCACTGGCTATATTATGGCTTACATCAGCAATAGCGCCGTCGTTCACCGTTATAAATATTAAATCTGAATCTGTGATTATCTCTTTCAGTCCGGTATAAGCAGAGGCAGAGCCGCCGATAAATTCTGCGGATTCCTCAGCCGAGCTTTGTGTTCTTGAATAAAAGCCGGAGACGGAAAGCCCGTTTTCGGACAGATATTTGCCGAGTGAAGAGCCGACCCGTCCTGCTCCTATAAATCCTATTCTCATATTTTTCTCCATTTTATTTAGCTGAATATTCGAAACTGTCAAACGAGGGATAAATAGTGCTTTCAGTTCCGCTGTAGGCATATAGACCAATCATAGCGCCAGTAAAGCGTTTGCCCTTGCTGATTGCCTGACTGCAAAGGTAATACAGGTTCTCGGCAGCATAGACCTCTGTAAAAGTTTTGCCGTCATGGCTGTAGCTGAATGTGCGTTTTAATCCTTCGGTTGAAATTTTCAGGTACAGGCTGTCGGTTACCTCTGTTATATCAACGGTGCAGGTATATTTCTCGTCCTCGTCTATTTTTTCAAACAGTTTTAACGCGTATCCGTCACCGTTCTTATATATTCCATATGTGAAGTATGTATTCTCATCATAATATCCGGTCATTCCATAATTTTGTTCGCTGTCCAGCTTGATTCCCAAATCCAGCTTGCATACAGCGTCAAAATTAAAGTCCGGCTGTCTTCTGACCGTAATGTTTTTGGCAGACGTTGAACTGAGCGGACAGCGTGAGCCTTTTATTATCAGCTTACTGTCCTTAACAGTGATTCCGTCTGCTTCCGGCGTTCTTGGGAATATCCAGTCAGGTTTTAATTTGTCTCCGTCAAAATCGTCAAATCCTGATTTTTCTTCTGTATCCATAGCCGGGAGATTTGGTTTTTTCTGCAGATAGCTGGGGCCGTTCAAGCTGTTAACGATAGGCCAGCCGTCGGCGGTCCATGTCACCGGGTCGAGACATGTCTCTCTGCCCAAAATTCCATACTCGCCGTCGAGCAGTCTGTTGCACAGATATACCATATACCATTCGCCGTTTTGAGTCTCAACAGGCTTGCCGTGTCCGCAGCATGTGATTGGAGCGTCATAATCCCTCTGGGTCATAATCGGATTGTATGGGCAGGGTTCATAAACGCCTTTTAAGGTTTTGCTCCTTGAAACTGTCACCTGGTGCATAAGCCCGGTGCCGCCCTCCGCTTCAAAGAGATAGTAATATCCGTCTTTATATAATAGATGCGGTCCTTCGGGAGCGCGTTTATTGGTTCCGTAGTATAAGAGCTCCGCGTCTGAAATCTTTTTTGTGCAGTCGTCTCCCAGTTCCAGTATTCTGGCACCCCTGTTCAGGAGCATATACCGTCTGTTGTCCTTGTCGGTAAATATAGACGGGTCGATTCCGTCCTCTTCAATAAATGCCGGTTCGGAGTACGGTCCCTCAGGTTTTTCGGATGAAACCACGATTTGGCGGCGCTTTACATCTACGTCATCATTATATCTGAGGGTGGCTGTGATATAAAACTTTCCGTTAAAGTACGAAATATCCGGCGCCCAGTAGCCTCTGCCGCCTTCCAAATCATCTATGTGCGCCCAGTCGGGATTTGTGATTGCATGGCCTATAACTTCCCAGTGCACAAGGTCTGTGGAATGAGAGATAGGTATGCAGGGGAAGAAGATAAAGGATGAGTTAACCATATAATAATCACTTCCCACACGAACGATAGACGGGTCAGCGAAAAATCCGCGTCTTATCGGATTGTGATACATATCCTCATATTTGGCTCCGATGACCTCTTCAAAATAGGCCTCTATCTCAGCAAGACCGTTTTCGTGAGCAAGCTGATACGGGGTCACAAGGTTTTTGTCAGCGTCGCAGGGAGACATTCCAACACGCTCAACCAAATACTTCACACATTCAAGACTGCCTGACATAACCGCTTCGTGCAGACAGGTTCTATGGTTCTTGTCTCCGATATTAAAGCTGGCGAAAGAGTATTCAATAAGAAAACGCAGCATTTCAAAATCTCCGGTTCGGGCTATATAAAAAGACATAGGAACGCCGTTTTCGTCCTCTTCATTTATTCTCTTTGGATTTTCGTTTAATAATTCTTTGATTTTATTCAGGTCACGGTTTTTTATAAGTTCTATCATTTCACTCATAACTTTTACTGCCCCTTTCAATATACAGATATTTCATAAATACATATATTCTAACAGTGTTTAAGAATAAATGCAACATTTATTTTAAGTATATAAATTGCTATATATATATCCAAAAATTAAAATGACAAATTGAGTGCATTTAACACATCGCTTGATGAATATCCGCCAAACATACGACGTGGATAATTGTGAATGTATTTTATTGTTTTTATATTTTGATTATATTAAGTATAAATCAACCTATCAGCCTGTTTAAACACTTATCTGTCGCTCTTTCATATATACTGTACGGAAGCGCATAATATAAGCTTGTGCGTTTCCAATTTATTTTTAAACTTACCGTATATGTATTCAAATCGAAACTGATTTTTACTTAATAGAAAAACAGACATGGGATAAATTATCAGCTTAAGAATCGTTTCTGCGGATAGTGAAAAATAGCGTTTATTCAGTATTTTTCAGGTCTGCTTGTTGACAAATTTTATCGTTTATGATAGTATTACAAAATAATTGATTAGAATTTTTGTCCGTATTAAAGCGGGCTTGTACTTTAGGATAAAACCAGCAGAATTAGGAGGAAAAACCATGGATTTTGTAATGAGTTGTTTGAGCGTCGGCGAAAATGGCAATCTTTCTATTGGAGGATGCGACGTTGCCGCACTAGCTGAGGAATATGGAACCCCGGCGTATATAATGGATGAGGACCAGATTCGTGAAAACTGCCGTGTTTACAACAGGGCGATGCAGGAGTATTACGGCGGTAACGGTATCGTTCTTTATGCCAGCAAGGCTCTTTCATGCAAGTATATATACAGGATGATGAAAGAGGAGAACATGGGTATAGACGTTGTTTCCGGCGGTGAGATGTACACTGCTTTAAAAGCCGGATTCCCGGCTGAAAGGATATACTTTCACGGCAACAACAAGACTGACGACGAGCTTAAAATGGCGCTTGAGAACGGCGTTGGCAGAATAGTTGTTGACAATGTTTTTGAGCTTGAAAGCCTTAACAGACTGTCAGGGGAAATGGGAAAGACTGCGGATATATTGTTTAGAATAAAACCCGGTATAGACGCGCATACCCACAGCTTTATCAGGACAGGGCAGATAGATTCAAAGTTTGGGGTCTCGCTTGAAAACGGCGAGGCTGAAAATATAATAAAGATGGCTGACGATATGGAAAACTTGAATGTTGTCGGCGTTCACTGCCATATAGGCTCTCAGATTTTTGAGCTTGAGCCGTTTGAACTGGCGGCTGAAAAGATGATGACGTTTATAGCCGACCTTAAAGACAAATATGATATATCTATAAAAGAGCTGAATTTGGGCGGCGGTTACGGCATAAAGTATACTGAGGGCGACACTCCTATTGATTATGACAAGTATATACAGGCGGTGTCTAAGGTTGTCCGCCGTATCTCTGAGGAGAGAGGAATCCCACTGCCTTATATAGTTATGGAACCCGGACGTTCTATAACCGCTGAGACAGGTCTCACTGTTTACAGGGTAGGCGCTGTAAAAGAGATACCGGGGGTCAGAACATACATTTCGGTTGACGGAGGTATGGGAGACAATCCGAGATATATACTTTATCAGAGCGAGTATGAAGCTGTCAGAGTAAATAATCCTTTAGCTGAAAAAACAGTTACGGCAACATTGGCCGGAAAGTGCTGTGAATCCGGAGACATTTTGATTAAGGACGCTAAGCTGCCTGAAATCAAAGTTGGTGATTTGGTAGCGGTTTTGGCTACTGGCGCATATAATTATTCAATGGCCAGCAATTATAATAGAATACCGCGTCTGCCTATAGTAATGGTGAGCGGCGGAAAATCAAGATTAGCCGTAAAGCGCGAATCATATGACGATTTGATTGCTAACGACCTGTAAACCGGAGGAATTTTTATGTTATTTAGTGTTTTGGGTGACGCTTCGATGAACTTTGGACAGAAGCTGCTCACCATATTAGTTTTGGTGTTTTGTGTGCTTCTGTCGCTGTCTGTTCATGAGCTTGGACATGGTCTGGCGGCTTACGCTATGGGTGACTATACTGCGAAAAGCAGCGGCAGGCTCAGTCTTAACCCTTTGCATCATCTTGACCCTATCGGCGCTATCTGTCTTTTTCTGTTTGGATTCGGCTGGGCAAAACCTGTGCCGGTTAATCCATATAACTTTAAAAATCAAAAGGGCGGTATGGTGCTGACGTCGCTGGCTGGTCCGTTTACCAATTTTATTTTGGCGTTTATCGCTCAAATCGGCGTTGCTGCGCTTGGGAGCATAACATTCAGGTCTGCGAATATTGGTTATGATATAGCTTCGGTTTTCTATATGATTTGCAGCTATATGGTTATTATGAACCTTGGTCTCGCAATTTTTAACCTGATACCGGTGCCTCCGCTTGACGGCTCAAAGGTGCTTAGCTCTGTGCTGCCTACTGATTTGTATTTTAAATATATGCAGTACGAACAGTTTGGTTTTATACTGCTTATCTTGCTGATAAACCTGCCGTTTTTCAGCAGATTGCTGAATATGTGCGTGTATGGGATAATGGGATTTTATTCTCAGATTATCTCACTGTTCATTCATTAGGGATAAATTTTAGCGGGGATTAGTGATTTTGATAAATGGAACAATTAAACTTTAAGGTTTTGGACTTTGAGGGCCCTCTGGATTTGCTGCTGGCCCTTATAAAAAAGAATAAGGTCAGCATTTATGATATACCTATCTCCACAATAGTGGAGCAGTATTTTGGCGTTATGCGTCAAATGAAGGAATATAACCTGGATATTTCCAGTGAGTTTTTGGTGCTTGCGGCTACTCTGCTGCAAATAAAGTCAAGAATGCTGCTGCCGAAACCTGTTGAGGAAGACGAGACTGACCCGAGAGAAGAGCTTGTGAAAAGGCTGGAAGAATACCGGCGCGTTAAAGCAGCCGCGGAGTATCTTGAAGCCAGAAAGCATATTGGGGAGTCGATGTTTTTCAAAGAACCTGACAAAATCGAGAAGCCTCCGGCTGAGTGGAATTATTCCAAGCTGACCCCTGAAAACCTGCTTTTAGCTTATAAACAGGCATATCAGAAGATGGAGCGGAAACTGCCGCCGCCGAAATATTCGTTTGACGGGATAGTGGGGCGTGAAAAAGTTTCTGTGCGCTCCAAGGTTAAGCAAATTTGGGGCAGGCTGTTCGGAAAGACAAAGGTCTTTTTCAAAGAACTTTTTAAAGGAACAAAATCCAGGCCTGAGGCCGTTGCTTCCTTTTTGGCGGTTCTTGAAATGATAAAGCTAAATCAAGTTAAAGTCGAGTATGATGAGAGCGGGGACATATCAAATCCTATCGTAACCAAAAGCGGAGACGCGGAACTTGATTTAAGCGCGATTGAGGACTAGGAGAAGATAAAGATGGAAATCAGGGAAATTCAGGCCATTGTGGAAAGCCTGCTGTTTGCGGCAGGGGAAGCGGTGGAGCTGGAAAAGATTGCCGATATAGTTGATGTTGATAAAAAATCTTTGAGAGAAATAATAAAAAAAATGATGGATACCTATAATTATGAAAAGCGCGGTATCCATATAATAAAGCTTGAGGATTCATACAGGATGTGCACTAGAGGCGAATATAAGGATTATGTTTCAATGCTGATGAAGCCGGGCAGAAAGCTGCAGCTTTCTAATGCCGCTATAGAGGTTTTGGCGATTGTCGCGTATAAACAGCCTGTTACAAGGGCTACAATAGAGCATATAAGAGGCGTAAACTGTGACTATATAGTGAACCGGCTTATAGAGAGAAGATTTATAGCCGAGATGGGACGGCTGAAAGACGCTCCGGGCAGACCGATACTGTTCGGCACCACTAAGGAGTTTTTGCAGACATTTGGTATAGAGAGTATAAGCGACCTTCCCGAATTTGAGTCTTTGGCCGTGCCTGAGGATACTGACATGGAGCAGATGACGATTGATGAGAAGCAGGAACAGCTGGAGTTTAACAGCGCCGTTTCTGAGGAAGCCGCGGTAGAGGAAGCCGCGGTAACTGAAACATCCGATAAAAATATTGAAAATGCAGGGGAGTAATTTTTATTCGGCAAGGGATATAAGTCTTTTTGTTTGAAACGCATGAGTTTTATTAGAAAACTGTTTAGACGTGAGACGATGTATAATACTGAGAGGTGGTATAATGCACGTAGTTTGGATAATACTTGGTATAATAGTATTTATCATTTGTTTTGTGCTATGGTCAACCGTTACGCTGGATATAGCCTCTAACGGTAAAAAAACTATTATTACCGCCAGTATGTACAAATTTCTTAAATATGAAATAGTTTTGCCGAGACCAACCGAATTCGGCGAGGACAAGCATACGCCTGAAGCGGAGCAGAAAGCTGATACCACAGAAAATGAAACTATGGAAAATGAATTCTCTGAAAAAGAATTTCACGGTAATAGAAGAAATATTGCGGAGCAGAAAGCCGGGACGGCTGATAGTGCAGACAATGATTCAATAGGAAAAGAATTTGATGAAAAAGAATTTCATAGTAACAGAGCAGATTTTAAAGAGCAGAAAGCTGATAAGGCCGGCGGCTCAGAAAATAATGAGTCAGATAATAATTCCTCTGAAACAGATAAAGGATTTTATGAAAATAAAAAAAGTTTTATGGGAACCTTTAAAGAGGATTTAAAAAGTATTTGGGACAGTGAAAACCACAATCTTGATATTCCGCGGATATATGAGGTGATTTTAAAATATACTAATATAATAAAAAGCGGCAAATACGGGCTTAATAAGTTTTTTGGATATATGAAGCATAAGATTAGGATTAACAGACTGGATTTGTATATTCGTTTTGGGACAGGCGAGCCTGATAAAACCGGTATGACATACGGTGCGCTGTATGGTTTGGCAGGAAGCATAAGTCCTCTGCTGAAAAAGTTTTTCAAGATGAAAGACAGCCCGAGACTGTTTCTTGACCCAAACTATGTGACCCGGTGCTTTGAATTTGAAGTGGGAAGTATAATTAAAACAAGGGCGGCTCATATTATCAATGCCGCATTTATAGCTCTTGTGGCTTATTTAATAAAAAAGAGAAAAGGAAGTGTTGAGAATGTCAGAACTATCGGACAAGCATCCAATTGAGGGGTTGATGTCTTCTGCAATGCAGGGACTCAAAGAAATGATTGACGTTAACACAATCGTGGGCAGCCCTATTACGACTTCGGACGGAACTGTTATAATGCCTATTTCAAAGGTGGCTTTGGGTTTTGGAGTTGGAGGCTCTGAGTTTCCTAAAAACAAAAAACTGCTCAGCGGTGAACAGGAAGAGGTCAATAACCTGTTCGGCGGCGGAACAGGCGGCGGACTGTCTTTGACCCCTGTGGGATTTTTGGTTGTTGGCAACGGCACTATAAGAATGGTTCCGGTCAGCGAGGAGAACAGTATCTATGACAGGATTATAGACGCGGTTCCGACGGCTATAGATAAGGTCAGCGAGATAATTTCCTCAGCTAAAGGAAAGAGCAATGTGGTGGTTGACCATGAACCAGCGGCGCCTGACAGTTATGTTCCGGATGATGAAAGCGATGATTATGTTGCAGGTTCGTTTGAAGGCTAGGCGGTCTGCGTTTTAGACTTAATGATTAGGAGTAATGTTATTTAATGCTGATTAGAGAGAAAGTTCTGCCGTTTATGCTGAGTATCTTTATTTTTGCGGCTTGTTTCGTGGGTACAGAGCCTGCATATGCGGCGGATAATCAAGTTATAAATATTGTGCTGGACCCGGGTCACGGCGGCACTGATTATGGTGCGACTTCGGTCGGAGGCCTGGAGTTTCAGGAAAAGAATATCACGTTTAAGCTTGCCCAGTATATACAGCTGGAATTGAGAAAATACAGCGGCGTATCTGTGAATATGACCAGATATGCCGACTACCATATGACCAACGCTGAAAGAGCGGATTATGCTCAGAGAGTTGGGGCTGATGTGGTAGTAAGCCTGCACTTTAACTCGTCTTCGGACAGGTCTGTTCATGGCGCCGCTGTCTGTGCGTCAGGGCTTTGGGAATATACTAAGCCCGATTTGGGATATAATATATTATCGGAGCTGGCGGGGCTTGGTATAGACACGTCCGCCGGAGTTTATACTCAGGCGTCAGCCACGGGAAACATGTGGTGGGACGGTGAGAGATTGGCGGACTATTCAGGCGTTATGCGTGAGTGCGCCTATCGTGATATACCGGCGATTTCTGTAGAGCACTGTTACTTAAGCTGTTATGACGAGCTTATTTATTATAATAACGACATTGCGCTGAGAAAGCTGGCGGCCGCCGATGTGAGGGGAATTGCTGAGGAATATGGTCTGCAGCTTCAAAAATCCGAGGGCAATGTTGACAGAACGTACGATAACGCATATATCAACGGATATGAGGACGGCACATTCAGACCGTCGGGAACAATAACCCGTGCGGAAGCCGCTACAATGCTGGCAAAACTCAGCGACAGTTTTGACCCTGAGCAGCAGTACAGCACTACGCTCAGCGACGTGCCGGCGTGGGCGTGGTATTATAAGTATATTGCGTTTTTGAATTCAGTTGGGTTCATAACCGGAGACGTGTATGGAACATACAGGCCTGACGACAATATGTCAAGGGCCGAGTTCGCTATTCTTGCCTGCAGGTATTTGGGGCTTCAGCCGGGCGGAGAGAGCGGATTCAGCGATTGCAAAGGACATATGGCGGACGGTTACATTGCCGCCCTCAGAAACAATGGTTATGTCGGCGGTGATGAAAACGGCGAGTTCCATCCAAATGACGACATGATACGTTCTTCGGTCGTTATGATGATGAATAGGATACTCGGAAGATTCCCGGTATGCAGCACTCAGAAAGAAAATCCGTTTACGGATATAGCTCCCGGATTCTGGGCTTATGACAACATTTTGGAAGCGGCAGTATCACACGAGGTTCGTTAATTAAACATAATAATATGATAAATGCGGACAATATGTTTGTCCGTGTTTATTTTTGGTGTAAGGCTCGTATTTTGTCAAAGTTTTTGGGTCAATAGTTGAGGAAACTTTGAATATATTGATTTATATGGATAATCAATTCTTATTTTTATAGGTAATGTTTGTATGATTGATTGTTTTTACGTCATTTGAAAACGGAGATGATAAATTGGGTATTAAAAAACATAATGCGGCAATTAAATATATAGGGGTCTTTTTGTTAACGGCCGTTGTTTTGCTTACGAATTTTTATGCCGTCAACGCTGAGGATACGGGGACGGTGGGGACATCAGCTCAGGCCGCCGCCGTTATAGAACAGAACTCAGGGAGAGTGCTGTATAACAAAAATGCCGACCAGGAACTGCCGATGGCGAGCACTACTAAGATAATGACCGCCGCAGTGGCGCTGAAATACGGCAATCTTTCGGATGTTATAGAGGTTAGCGCGACTGCAGCAGGAGTTGAGGGGTCAAGCATGTATCTGGAGTGCGGTGAGAAGATAACTTTAGAAAATTTGCTGTATGGACTGATGCTTCTCTCGGGCAACGATGCGGCCGTGGCAATAGCGGAACATATTGGAGGCGGAGTGGACGGATTTGTCGAGCTGATGAACAAAACTGCCTCAGAGCTTGGTTTATCACATACCCATTTTGACAACCCTAACGGTCTGCCGTCAGATACTCATTACACCACGGCTTTAGAGCTGGCGAAAATAACCAGGTATGCTATGAGTATGCCGGAGTTTGTCCAGATAGTATCGACAAAGAGCAAGACGATACCCTGGGAGGGTAAGGGTTATGACAGGAGCATGACAAATCATAATAAGCTTTTGGGAAGTTTAGAGGGCTGTATAGGCGTTAAGACCGGATTTACAAAGGCGGCAGGCAGGTGTTTGGTTTCTGCCGTAAACCGAAACGATATGACATTGATATGCGTGACTTTAAATGACCCGAATGACTGGGCTGACCACGCGTCGCTTCAGAACAGCATGTTTCAGAAATATAGCCAAAATGTTTTGACCTCAACTGAAATGATAATAGATAAGATTTCTGTAGCCGGCGGAATGCTGGGATATGCTGGGGTCAGCCCGAATAAGACATATACATTTCCGGTTTGTGAAAACGACAGCGTAAGCGTTGACACAAATGTTGACAGCGAGAATATGAAGTTCCCAATAAAAAGCGGCGACGTGGTCGGTACGGGCACGGTGACGGTAAACGGCGAAAACTATGGAAATTTTGAACTGCTGGCAAACAGCGATATAGATTTGGCTCGGCCGTCTAAAGGAAGTTTTTGGAATGATATGAAAAATGATATTGTATATGTTTTTCAGTATTGGCTGAGCATGTTCCGGTGAGATATGAAAAGTTAGATAATATATATAAGATGAGAAATATAAAATCATATAACTTATATAAAATCATATGAGATATATAAAGGGAAGCCGGCAGAAAATTAAGGGTGTTGTTTTGTGAACATCGGTAGGGTGTGCGTAAGCACACCGCGTTAGGTGAGCCATCATCTCACGCGGAGCGTGAACCTATATGAAACGATTTGAGATTATTCTTTTTATACAAATTTGGCCGTGACTGCGCGCCTAACGAGGCAAACTATGTTTGCCCTACCGAAGCTTGCAAAACCACATTTTTATATTTATATTTAGAATAATTATATATTTATAATCTAATATGCGGAGTTCTTAGTGAACATCGGCAGGACGCGCTTGCGCGTCTCGTTAGGTGAGCTGTCATCTCACGCGAAGCGTGAACCTATATGAAACGATTTGAAAGTATCCTTTTTATATAAACTTGGCCGTGACTGCGCGCCTAACGCGGCAAACGTTGTTTGCATTGCATATTCATATTATTGTTTGCGTATTCATATTATTGACATTGAAGGTAAATCAAAACAAGTCACTTTATATAACACCCACCATACTGGTGGGGTCACAGACATTGAAGGTTTATCAATACAAAGGAATTTGTATTACATACACTTTAAAAAAGTATAGTCACAGCCCTACCGAAGCTTGCAAAACCACATTTTATATATTTTTTATTTTTAATATATAACCTTTCTTTTATGTTTAGCTTTATTGAAGACTTTCTACAGAATTATACGAGACATATAAAATTATATGATGTATATAAATCACATGAGACTTACAAATCATATAATATATACAAGCTATATAATTTATAAAAAATTAGACGAGTAATATAAGATATATAAAGTCAAATAAGACATAAAATAAGCAGAAAATTTTGAAGCACAAATACTTCAAAATTTTCTGCCCTTTGTTTTTATTTGCTTATTATTGCGGATTTGCCTGAGGCTTTCGCTTGGTAAAGCCTGTTATCGGCAAGATTAAATAAATCATAAAACTCATCGGATTCTATTTCGTCGGAACCGGCGCATCCAACACTGACAGTCAGTTTTATATTATTGCCGTTTTCGTCGGTTGAATAGCTGCATGCCGGTGTAAAAATATCAAAAATCATTTTTTGGAATTCGTCATAATTTTCACTTTCGTATACTATAATGAACTCGTCTCCGCCATATCTTGCGATAAACGTGTTTTTATAATCTTTAAGTGAATTATTCCAGGATTCAGCTAAATAATTTAAAATCTGATCCCCGGTTCTGTGACCATAATTGTCATTGACTTCTTTAAAGTTATCAATATCTAAAATAGCCAAACAGACTGAACGGTTTAACTTTTTCATTCTGCTGTAGCTGTTTATAAAATGCTCTTCAACATATCTGCGGTTGTAGACATTTGTCAGCGGATCGGTGATAAGCTGTTTGTTTTTATGTTTTAGGTCGAGTATGGTGTTAAACATTTCGTCTTCGCTGAATATAAAGTTCCGGCTGATATCCTTAACCATTTCAAGTGCAAAACTGCGGCCGTCTACATTGATATATTTGGATATTATATAATATAAATTCTTATTTATATTCTCAAATTTAACATAAAAATCCTTGTCTATCAAGGTTCTTGCAGAAATACAGTTGGAGCACCGGCTTTCATTTGACCAAACGTTAAAACAAAATCCGTCTTTTCCGGTCAGGCTGGCCGATGATAATTCAGGCATCAGTTTATCCACAGTATCCGATTCTTTCAGTATTTCCTCAGAGATAACTTTGCAGATAATAGGGTCGACAACTCTGACTATGTCGAAGGTATTTCGGAGGATTTTTATTTCACTTATTAATTCGTTATAGGTGTAATCGTGTTTCATTATAATTCTCCTGCTGTTCCGGACAATATTTGGGATTATCCGCCCAATCTATTATCCAATTTGTTTTATATTATAACATGTTGTATTTTGTTTGTAAATAACAGTCGGTTAAAATCATATATACAAACAAGTCAGACATATTTATTGATTTTCTATCATTATTTAATATTTTAATTTTGAGCTTAAAAAATTTCAGTCATTAAATTTTGTTTGATACTATGCGTGTAGTTTTGCAGTCTGAATTGAACCAAAAAGCAACAAAGCCGGCTAAATATATGAACTATTTTATTCTCTGAATTAAACGTTGTTTTCATATGGGAAAATCTGCCGAACTGTTTTATATTTTTATTACAGCCATTTATTTATGAAATTAAATAATTCAGTATTTTTCGCTGAATGCAGCCGTATCAGCTTTAGATGAAACTTTCTGTTTGCTTGAGCATTCTTTCGTGCACGGCTGCATTTCTTTGCGTATCAAATGTGGTTAAGCAACAATAAATTTTGTTTAGTACCTATTTTTATCCATATACGTGTGGAAATTTTTAGTATGTTTTAAATTATCCACATATTCGCAGTATATCAAGATTAAGATTCTCATTGAATGTTTCTTTTTGTAAATTTAGCCGCCAATCAGACGTACAGATTAGCGGCTATTAGTAATTTAACAATCTTGTGATGAAAACAGTCCGAACTTATTTAACTATTTTATATGTTCCGTATATAACTTTTGAAGCTTCCGCTCTCGTGGCAGAACCGCGTGGTTTGAAACTTCCGTCCTCATATCCGTTCATAACACCGAGACCTACAAGTTCTGCAACCGCGTCTTTAGCATATGCGGCAATATCTGAATTGTCAGTGAATTCCAGTATCACGCCGTCGCCGCTCTTGTTTATTGCTCTGTATAAAATAGTAGCCATGTCTTGTCTCATGATAACTTCTCCGATACCGAAGTATTCATCTGACTGACCCTGTACATATCCGGCGTTGACTGCTGCTGTAACATATGGAGCATACCATTTAGTTTCGTCCACATCATTAAAATGTGAGGTTGTGTCTGTGGCGTCAAGGCCAAACATCTGAACTACCATTTTACAGAACTGCTCTCTTGTGACGTTTCCGCTTGGGTCAAACTTATTGTCGCCCATACCGTTTACTATACCGGCATTTGTAAGACCGATGATAGATTCTAAAGCCCAGTCATATCCGTCCAAATCAGTATATGGATTTTCGTCTGCAAAGTTAGGAGCTTTGGTGGGATCCGGTTCAGTCGGTGCGGATGATGGATAAACGGTTCCGGAACCGTTAGTATCTCCGCCTGTATTGCCACCGGTACTTCCGCTCTGATTTTTGTTCGGGTTAACAGTTTTATAAGCTGTTACTGTATCTTCACCTAAATAATATGAGATGTCATTATATTTGTAATAGCATTTAACGTGAACAACGTCTCCGGTTTTATACATTTTTGTGGTAGACGGCAAACTTACGGAAACTGACTCGTCTCCGGCTTTAAAAGCCTTTTCACTACTGTTTTGGATAACTTCGCCTTTTGAGTTGTATGCGTAAACCTGAACAGTTGCGTCCTGGTCTATTATAGCCTTTCTTCTTTTGACGGAAACAGACCAGCTGTATCCTATGTTTATACCGTTAGTGATTGAGAATATGGGCAGATTGTCGCTTACAACGTTTCCGTCCTCAATTTTATTGATAATTTTTTCTATTGAAGACAGCATATATTCTTTATATGTGCCGCTGTAATTCTTATTCACATCATCATATAAACTTTGCGCTATAGTCTTCAGCGATGACAGATATGTTTTATATAGAGTATGCAGGCTGAAACTGTTGGCTTTTGAGTATTGAACTTCAAGAGAAGCTATTTTTGTGTTATAATTCTCAGCCGTTTTGTCCTCAAGAGTTTTCAGCGCTGTTTCAATATATTTATTATAATCTGTTAGCTTTGATACCACTTCATTGTATTCTTCAGTTGCTTTTGCGGCTCTTTTAAGTGCGCTTGGAACAGAGGTTGAAAGATTGTCAAATGTGGTCTTTAAGTATTCATAGTTTAAAGCCGAGCTGTCGTCAGTTATTCCGGCATAACATTCCGGCATCTGCATAATCCCTGAAACTTCCTGCATAGCTTTAGCGGCTTTTTGCAGGGTATAAAAGTCAGTAATTGATTTATTGCTGATTGAGAGAGCGGTATCGATTCTTTTTGTGCTTGTTTCCATCATAGAATCATAGAGATCAACAGCGGCGTCTATTTGTGCGACATAGTAGCTTGAGATATCATATAAATCGTCCTTTTCTTCATCCTTATAAAATGTCAGTGCTGATATTTCAGGCAGAGCCATTAGAGCATCATAGGATGACTGTTCCTTTTCAGTAAGGTCAGGCATATTTGTGCCTTCAACCACTGACAGCGTTGGGTTAATAATAAGCTCTGAGCCGTCTTTTAAAGTCGCTGTAAATTTGTCAATAGACATGTTATGCGAGGTAATTTTATTCTCTGATGTAACAGATGCGTTTGACAGGACAACCGCGCCGCTCATGGCGGTTGAACCGTTCTTCCAAACGTAAGTTATAGTTTTATCGTCCGTTATAGATTTTGAAGTTTCACCGTTACCGGCAAAGCTTTCGCCAAAGGATACAGAGTTGATTTCCGCATTATCAAAAGTGGCTGTAAGCTCAAATCCTAAAATTTCAGGCAGTGATGACGCAGTTTTGAAAACTACCTTATATATGTTGTCTTCACCAGTTGTATAAACTGTCGCGGTGACTTTCATATCCATTTCCTGAGCGCCGGGGGTGGCTGTGGGTTCAGGAGATACCGTAGGCTCTTCGGGTTCAGCGGTGGCTGATGGTTCAGGTGAAGCCGTAGCTTCAGCAGTTTCATCAGTGAGCACAGTGTCTATTGTTGTGATTGTTTCGTTATTATTCTCTCCGGCGGCAAAGACTGCCGGAGCTGAAACTGCGGTAGTTAAAACAGCGGCGGAAACAAGACCGCAGACTAGATTGTTCAGTTTTTTATTCTTCATAACTAACCTCCTGATATACAAGAAAAATTGTGTAAAACATTAAGCATAGAATTAATTATAACATTCAAATATTTAATATCAATTAATCAGCAATTACAATAGTGTTACATTCGACATTATACGCATGTTAATATATGGTAAAGCCAAAACAAAAAATGCGGAAACTACTTGATTTATAATATTCCAAATGTTATAATGTCAAAAGCTATATATTGAAAGGAGCGATTTTTGTGGCTAAAGAGCTGTCAAAAACCTATGACCCTAAGGCGGTTGAGGAAAAAGTATATCAGGAATGGATAGACGGCGGGTATTTTCATGCGGAGGTTGATGAAACGAAAAAACCGTTTACTGTCGTCATTCCGCCGCCTAACGTGACAGGTCAGCTTCATATGGGACATGCGCTGGATGAAACTTTTCAGGATATTATAATCAGAACAAAGAGAATGCAGGGATATAATGCGCTCTGGATTCCGGGGACTGACCATGCAGGTATTGCTACTCAGATAAAAGTTGAAGAGGATATGAGAGTCAATGAAAACGGGCTCACCAGATATGATTTAGGCAGAGAAAAGTTTTTGGAAAGAGTTTGGGCTTGGAAGAAGAAGTTTGGAAACAGAATTATAGACCAATTGAAAAAGATAGGCTGTTCCTGTGATTGGGACAGGGAACGCTTCACAATGGACGAGGGGTGCAGCAAGGCGGTCAGAGAAGTTTTTGTTAACTTATACGAAAAAGGCCTTATTTATCAGGGTACAAGGATAATCAACTGGTGCCCGTCATGCAAGACCGCCCTGTCCGACGCAGAGGTTGAATATTCGGAGCAGGAAGGCCATTTTTGGCATATTAAATATCCGATAAAGGACAGTGACGGCTATGTTGAGATAGCCACCACAAGACCTGAAACGCTTCTCGGAGATACTGCGGTTGCCGTAAACCCTGATGATGAAAGATATAAGGATTTGGTGGGCAAGATGCTGATTCTTCCGCTGGTTGGAAGAGAGATACCGGTTATTGCTGACGAATACGTTGATAAGGAGTTTGGTACCGGCTGTGTTAAAATAACGCCGGCTCATGACCCGAACGATTTTGAAGTTGGAAAGAGACATGGTCTTGAGGAAATCAAAGTCTTAAACGATGACGCAACTATCAATCAATACGGCGGCAAATACCAGGGTATGGACAGGTATGAAGCAAGAAAAGCCATAGTTGAAGATTTGGACAGACAGGGACTTTTGGTTAAGGTTGAGCCGCATGTCCACAATGTGGGAGGCTGTTACCGCTGCGGCACAACTGTTGAACCTATCACCTCAAAGCAATGGTTTGTTAAAATGAAGCCTTTGGCTGAGCCGGCGGCAAAAGCTGTTGAGAACGGCGAGACAAAGTTTATCCCCGAAAGGTTTACTAAGACTTATATGCACTGGATGGAAAACGTTCATGACTGGTGTATTTCACGTCAGCTTTGGTGGGGGCATAGAATCCCGGCGTTTTATTGCCAGGACTGCGGTGAGACAATTGTTTCTAAAGAGGACATTGAGGTCTGCCCTAAGTGCGGCGGAAAAGTTAAGCAGGACGACGATGTGCTTGACACCTGGTTCAGCAGCGCTTTGTGGCCGTTTTCAACCCTGGGCTGGCCGGATGATACTGAGGAACTGAAATATTTCTACCCTACCTCGGTTTTGGTAACGGGTTATGATATTATATTTTTCTGGGTTGCGAGAATGATTTTCTCAGGAATAGAGCATATGGGTCAGGTTCCTTTTAAAGACGTGTATATCCACGGTCTTGTGAGAGATTCTCAGGGCAGAAAGATGTCAAAGTCGCTGGGTAACGGTATTGACCCTCTGGAGATAATAGACGAGTACGGCGCAGACGCTTTAAGATTTACTTTGGCTACCGGAAACTCTCCGGGCAACGATATGAGATTCTATACTGAAAGAGTTGAGGCGAGCCGTAATTTTGCCAACAAGATATGGAATGCGTCACGATTTGTTTTGATGAATCTTTCTATAGATAAATGCGAACTGTCAGACAGAGATAAGCTGGAGATTTCAGACAGGTGGATTCTGTCGGAATACAATGATTTGGTAAAGGAAGTTACAGATAATCTTGATAAGTATGAGTTAGGGATAGCGGTTTCAAAGCTGTATGATTTCATTTGGGATAAGTTCTGCGATTGGTATATTGAACTTGTAAAGCCTAGATTCTTTGAAGAGGGCGAGAGCAATATAACCGCCCAGCAGGTGCTTGTTTATGTACTGTCTAACACGCTGAAACTTTTGCACCCGTTCATGCCGTTTATAACCGAGGAGATATGGCAGGCTTTGCCTCATGAGGGCAAGAGCATAATGATTTCCAGCTTCCCGGTATATAATAGCGAGTATAAAGACGAAAACGCTGAAAAAGAAATGCAGATGATAATGGACGCAATAAAAGGAATCAGAAATATCAGAAATGAGATGAATGTTCCGCCGTCCAAGAAAGCCGGAATCTTTATAATCACTGAGGAGCCGGAGATATTTGAAAACGGTATACCGTTTTTTAAGAAGCTGGCGTACGCGTCTGAAGTTAATGTTATAAAAGACGGCGGCAGCGTTCCTGAGAACGTCGTGTCTGTTGTAGTTCCCGGAGCTGAGATTCTGATGCCGCTTGACGAGCTGGTTGACCGTGCAAAAGAGATAGAGAGACTTGAAAAGGAAAAGAAACATCTTGAATCAGAGATAAAGCGTGTCGAGGGCAAGCTGAACAATAAGGGATTTACCGAAAAGGCGCCTGCCGCGGTAGTGGAGGAAGAACGCCTGAAAGGTGAAAAGTACAGTGAAATGTTAAAGACCGTTATTGAAAGCTTAGAAAAGTTGAAATAAAATTTATTGCAGTATATGTCAGCGCTTAGGGGGCTAATATGGATAATGTATCGATGGGCGGCGGTTTGAAGGCAGTTGTATATTGTTCTCATACCGGTCATGCCAAAAAATGTGCGGAATTGTTCTCAAATCGTTTGGGAGTGCCGTGTTATGACATTAAGAATATAAAAGGGCTTGGCAGGAACAGCAATATTGTATTCTTTGGCTGGATAAGGGCTAATAAAATAATGGGCTATAAAAAAGCTAAAGGATTTTTTGATATCAAGCTGATATGCGGCGTTGGTATGTGCAAAGGCACGGACAGCATTATACAAAGCTTGATTGAGAGAAATGATATTGATAAGCCGTTTTATTATGTTCAGGGCGGAGTTAATACGGAAAGGCTGAGCGGAGTTTATAAATGGATATTGAATATAGTCCGATTTGGAATTGGAAAAGCCGTTAGCCAAGGGGTCAGCCCGGACGAAAGTTTCGATTCTAAGGCTCAGGCGGAGTATGAGGATAATAAGGAGCTTTTAAAGGATATACAATATAACCGCGACCATATAACTGACAGTGCTGTGGAAGAGCTGGTTAAGTATTATCAGGCGTTAAAGTAATGTTATTTATGGCGGCAGGGTATATCCTGCCGCCATTTTTGATAAAAGATTATGCTGCTGAGGCATCAAAAAACGAATTGTTGGGAGGCACTTTGGATGAAAAAGCAAGTTAAAACAAACGCTATGAGGATATTGGAGAAATCGGGAATAAATTTTGAGGCTGTATTCTATAACAGCGATGGATTTATGGATGGGGTTTCGGTAGCTGAAAAGCTGGGTCAGGATTTAAGGGACGTATATAAGACGTTAGTGACGGAGAGCAAAAATCACGAGTATTTTGTGTTTGTCATTCCGGTGGCAGAAGAACTGGATTTAAAGAAATGTGCGGCTGCTGTGGGGCAAAAATCGCTTGAGATGATACATGTTAAGGATATAACGAAGGTTACCGGCTACATAAGGGGCGGATGCAGTCCAATCGGTATGAAAAAGCAGTTTAAAACAGTGATAGACTTGACGGCAGAGGAGCGGGAAGAGATAATATTCAGCGGCGGCAGACTGGGAGTACAGATTAAAATGGCTCCAGGAAAGCTGGCGGAGCTGATAGGAGCCGAATTTTTAGACATAACAAAATAACAGGAGGCGAGGATTGGAATGAGAAGTATAAAAACTGATTTAAGGAATATTCCCGGCGTCGGGAAATCAATAGAGCAGGATTTAATAGATATAGGTATAAATTGTGTTAATGATTTAAAGGGCAGAGACCCTGAGGATTTATATCTAAGAGACGCGGCTGTAAAAGGGGTCAAATCCGATCCGTGCCTTCTGTATGTGTTTAGGTTGGCAGTGTATTATGCTGAAAATGAGGAGCGGGATATGGAAAAACTCAAGTGGTGGTATTGGAAAGACAAAAAATATCCGCCGGAGAAATAAGGTGATGTATTCGGCGGATATTTTTGATAATTCTATTTAAAGTATTCACATATTCCGGTATAAATTGCTTCTGCAAGTTTTTTTTGATATTCTTCATCTGTCAGATTTTTTAATTCTTCAGGATTTGATAAAAATCCGCATTCAACCAACGCTGCCGGAACTTTAGCGTTTTTCAGAATATATATCCCGGTTTCGTTCTTTTTGGCGACCCGTTTATTGTTGTTGTCAAGATTATTTATTAAAGACGCTTGTATAAGCTCTCCGAGTTTTTTGCTGTCTTCACTGTTCTGTGAATAAAAAACCTGAGCGCCGCTGTATTTTGGATTTTCAAATTTGTTCATATGTATGCTTATAAATAAATCAGCGCCGGAATCTTCAATCAGCGATAACCTATATAACAGGTCGTCTTTTTTGACATATTTGCCGCTGGTGTTATTGAGCAGTTTAACTTCGTCACTGTCACGGGTTAAAAGCGCGGTGTTTCCGTCAGAGTTAATAACATCGCGGAGTTTCAGCGCCACAGCCAGATTTATGTCTTTTTCCAGAATTCCGCTTGCGGACGCGCCGCCGTCAACACCGCCGTGTCCTGCGTCAATAACAATAACTTTTCCGCTCGCTTCCGCATTGGTAGTAACAGCAGGGTCGTCATTTAAGCCGAAAATCATTATACAAATGGCGGCAATCACCATAAGCGTACCTAATCCTATTAAAATTAAACTATTCTTTTTAACAGCAAAAAACACATAAATCACCTCAGTTGATTATATGTGCGTCTATCCTATACTAGAACGTATAAAAGCGCCTGCGTACAATATAAATAATAAAATAAGATTTATAGTCAGTCTTCCGGGCGGAGTCACAGACCTTCTAGGTTAATCAAAACGAGTTACTTTGTATCACACCTGCACTACAGGTGTAGTCGCAGACATTGAAGGTTAATCAAAACAAGTTTCTATGGCTCACACCCACCAAAGGTGGGGTCACAGACCTTGTAGGTTGTAAAGAAATGAGTATGTATAACACACACTTTTCTTAAAAATTGTGGTCACAGCCCTACCGAAGCTTGCAAAACTGCTTTTTTATATAAATTATTATAGAACAATTATATATTTATTCTCTAATGCGGTGTATATGGTGAACATCGGGAGGGCGCATTTATGCGCCGTGTTAGGTGAGCCGTCATCTCACGCGTAGCGTGAATTACTTATGGAAGGTTGTTATAATCCTTTTTAATTGCAAATTCATCCATGACTGCGCGCCTTACGAGGCAAACTACGTTTGCATTGAGTATTCAAATTATTCTTTGAGTATTAATGTTATTGACATTGTAGGCTATAATAAAACAAGTCACTTTGTATTATACCCACCTAGAAGGTGGGGGCACAGACATTGTAGGTAAATCAAAACAAGTGATTTTGTATAACATCCACCTTTTCAGGTGGAGTCACACCTACCGAAGCTTGCGAAACCACATTTTTATATAAATTATCATAGAACAATTATATATTTAATTTCTAATATGTGGTGTATATAGTGAACATCGGGAGGGCGCATTTATGCGCCGCGTTAGGTGAGCCATCATCTCACGCGTAGCGTGAATTACTTATGTAAAATTGTCATAATCCTTTTTATTACAAATTTTCCCATGACTGCGCGCCTTACGAGGCAGATGAAATCTGCCCTGCCGAAGCTTGCAAAACCACATTTTTATATAAATTATTATCTAATGCGGTGTTTATGGTGAACATCGGTAGGTGTGACCCCACCTTTGGTGGGTTTGATACAAAGCGGCTTGTTTTATTATAGCCTTCAACGTCAATAAATTACTTAGTTGTGATGTATTGCGTGCTTGCACGCCACGTTAGGTGAGCTGACAGCTCACCTAACGTGGCGTGAATATTCACTTATTGTGGTTTGTCATAATCCTTTTTATTACAAATTTTTTCGTTAAAGAAATAAATTTGTTTTATCCAGGCGGCTGACAGCAGATATACACATAAACAAAATTATAAAATATATAAATTAACAGAATTAAATTAAAATCACCGCATATAGTTAAAATGATAAAAATGTAAATTTCATGAAAATAAAAGTATTTTAATAAAACAGCGAGAAAAAAAGAGAAAATATCAATCATTACTAATTTAATCGAAAATAATCGGAAATATATGCGTTGACTTTTGGTCTTTCAACTAGTATAATAATCGATGTTGCTGTTAAGTGCGGCACACGAAAAGATACGGGAGCATAGCTCAGCTGGGAGAGCATCTGCCTTACAAGCAGAGGGTCATAGGTTCGAGCCC